>Ga0123355_10019833_pt1 | contig 10713 bp, 8 predicted proteins | sample TergutEmb28metaG_3_FD_89872 | JGI IMG/M metagenome (GOLD analysis project Ga0123355, IMG submission 89872) | Embiratermes neotenicus P1 segment gut microbial communities from Petit-Saut dam, French Guiana - Emb289 P1 | ecosystem: Host-associated > Arthropoda: Insects > Digestive system > Gut ...
CCCTCTATCCGCAAAAGTTGGCACTAACTTCGCCTACCGGCGGCGGCCGCTCTGTCGGTATGGTTCGCTCGCGGACTAAAGCCACGGAGTTTAGTTTAGTTTTTAGTTTCGGCCTAAATAGGCCATAATCAGGCCAATATTTACAAAAAGTGTTACTTATTCTGAGTGTGTGTATGTGTGTAGCCGTAGTCATCCAGCATGGGAAGCGCATGGGCCATACTATATTGTCAACTGTGGCCTGTCTGGCTGTACCATATTTTTCCACCTTATCTCCGATTTTCGGGAAAAAAAGGATTATTAAACATGAAATATATGTTTTGATTTTCTGTACAACTTTTGTATGAAACATTTCTCAGTCTAAGAAGAATTCTGCGAGATATTCAATCTTGGTAGAGGACATGCCGTTGTGTTTAAAGTATAATATTAAAATGAAATAAAATATTTACTCCGTCTGACACAACTGTCTTTTTATTTTATTGTTATTATATTACTGGCTACTAGTTTCGGACTGAATAGGCCACCATCAGTCCAATATTTACAAACAATTTAAATTGCTGGTCAATTTTGGCTATAGGTACCAGCATTTTTAAGTTTTTGTAAATATTGGCCTGATGATGGCCTATTCAGGCCGAAATTAGTAGCCATTGATTGAACTAATAAAGTAAAACAATAGTTTGAGGGTTGTTTGACCGTGCATCTTAATCATGAACTAAAGTGAAATGCCAACTTGATGCAACAGTGTAATTTACTGAAATTTCCTTAGCTCGATATGTTTCGGGCGCATACGCCCATCATCAGGAGCACTAGATGTTAAGTTGCAGCATATGGTTTCCTGCACCGAGTTTGTAGATGGGTGGTGGTCTTGAGAGCCGCTGCATAGGTCGTGCGTCCGGTTTGGAAGGTGCCGTGCGGCTCTCAGGACCACCACCCATCTACAAACTCGGTGCAGAAAACCATATGCTGCAACTTAACATCTAGTGCTGCTGATGATGGGCGTATGCGCCCGAAACATGTCGAGCTAAAGAAACTTCAATAAATTGCATTGTTGCATCAAGTTGGCATTTCACCTTATTTAAAAAAAAATAGTTGATTCAGACGGAGTACATATTTTATTTCATTTTAATAATGTAGAATTTGGAAGCGCTTGGGAGCGAATTCTTAATTCAATATACCAGTATGTCTAGAAACTGCTTCAGGATCTCGGATTATTTATGAATTCGTTCCTATCGATTTGCCCCTCATTTACATGGACAGGTGTAGAATACATTGTAATAGAACCGAGAATATACTTTGAAGGAAACTTTATTCTGAATACGGTGGTCTCTGTGTACTAATGAAAGTACTTTTATCGCCGGTTTGCGCACCTCAGAGTGGGGAGCAACATAGGTCGCTGTCTAGCAACGATGTCGTCCGCTCTCCGGCGAAAAGTTGAACGATAAAGACCAAGGCATAGCTCTGGCTAGACATGACCATGTCTTGCGAACAGAACGCAGTAAAAAATCACAATGTAAATGCAGTTAATAAGTCATTTGAAATGTGTCAGATATTAAGGTACAAGCAATTCAGACCTCGAAAAACTCTAACCCTACGACGAGCGCATCGCGTCACGAACTGCAGGTGTATCTACGGGCTGGATGCTCGAAGAATCGTGGTTCGATTCACGGAAGAGCAAGAGAACTTCATCCTCTATAAAACGTCCAGATTGGCTATGGGGCCTACCCATCCTACTCAATGGGTGCCACCGTCTCTTCCTACAGGGGTAAAGCGGCTGGGGCAAGAAGTTGACCAATCATCCACATATAATGCCGAGGTCAATAATTAGTGACGCTGTACCTCCAGTCTCCTGCATGCTTTCATGGCGTGCTGTCTATCTTGAGACAAATAAATGCGCTATTCTTATAATAAAACCAACTAGATGCACTAATTTCTCAAATCTGTTTTGGAATAAAACAATACATGTTTCGGACAGTTCCTCTGTCCATCATCAGGAGTTTTTCGCTGTACGCACAGCGAAAAACTCCTGATGATGGACAGAGGAACTGTCCGAAACATGTATTGTTTTATTCCAAAACAGATTTGAGAAATCAGTGCATCTAGTTGGTTTTATTATAAGAATACGTCACGATGCACGGTCATCTGAACGTCAAATTAATAAATGCACCCAAAATTTTGGTCGGAAAAACATACTTGGGAGACCTAGGCTTAGACGGAACTTCAATAGTAATAGTAAGGACTGGAATTTCTTAAAGTCAGTTGTTCTGTTCGACGGAGTCGCTTCGTTCGCTGTGCGTCACGAAAATTTCCTAATATCAGCATACGTGAATGTTGCCAGGGACATACACGGGTTATTCAACACGAAGCTTATTGGTTCAGACGCATAGCCTATATATTTGTTGTTCGTATGCTGAAGTTACTTGGAATCTGTATGGAAGCCATCTCGGCGTGTTTGTTACTAAATAAACCACACTCATTCAGTGTAACACAGACAAGTTTGTTTTAATTCTGTTTGTTACCTTTACATGTGTGATTCATGTTACGGCCTGTACTTAGACCATCCTCTTCAAGCATGTCAATACAAAAACCTTACAAAGGAAGATACAATAAGAATCTAAGGTCCCCCCACCCCCTCTTGCCCCTTAAATTCTTATTGTATCTTGCTTTGTAAGGTTTTTTGTATTGATATGCCTGCAGAGGATGGCCTAAGTACAGGCCGAAACATGTAGTTCATATGTAAAGGTAACAAACAATCAAAATAAGTCTCTGTTATGTTCCACTGAATAAGTGTGGTTTATGAAGTTACTGACAGTTGTAAAGATGCGGCTGGTGGAAACACCGCGACAGGGCGAAAGGTCTGAAACTGTTCCTTGCATTACCAACATGAAGTGAACATACTGCTTAACCATTTGACGCCTAACCACGACTATAGTGGTCGTACCGCACCGCTAACCTCTAAATGTTGCATTTTATATATTTATTCAACAAATATAGGTACTGAATATTTTAAACATGGTATATACTCTCCCTTTTTTCCTCTTCAAAATGCAGTTTGTTTCATAAATCTAACCTATTTGGTTCCTGTATTATTCACATTTTATATACAGGGTGTGCTAAAATTTAAAAAAAAATACTTCCGGCGCCAAAAGGTTAATGATCAATGCCGGAAGCAATAGTAACTTGGATGCCGTATAATTAAAACGATTATGTTTTGTAAAGTTTTTATTGTTTTATTTAATAAATTATTAAATATATGTGGGCCCGGTAGCTCAGTCGGTATAGCGACTGACTACGGGCTTGACGGTCCGGGATCGAATCCCGGCAGGGACGAGATTTTCCGCCCGTCCAGACCGGCCCTGGGGCCCACCCAGCCTCATGTAAAATGTAAAATGGGTACCGGGTCTTTCCCGGGGGTAAAGTGCGGCCGGGGCGTGCTGCTGACCACTCACCCACTTCTAGTGCCACGGTCATGGAAGAGTAGAGCTATACCTCTACCCACCCTCTGCGCCACACCGGGCCTGTAACGGGAACACTTTACGTTTCTTAACATTTAAACATTCTTCACAACAAACACCTTCCCTTCAGCAGTAAGCGCCATATTCACAGCTGATGGCATCAACCAAAAATTCCTAGCACAATTTATGCAAATGTACCAACATTAGAAAGAATGGCCGTGCAAAATATAAAGACAGACAATGTACGTATGACGTAACGTAGTGGCGCCTTCGTGTAATCATTGGTGCAGTGAAAAACAGTAAGTGTTACATATTTTGAGTGTGTGTTTGTAGATTTAGGTATCCAGCATGCAATGCGCATGCGCCATTATGTCATCTGTAGCCTGTCCGGCTGTACAGTATTTTTCCATACTATCTAATAAACATCAAGATTTTCGGGGAAAGTTACTGAACATAAAATGTGTGTTTTGATTCTCTCCACAACTTTTGTCTGAAGAAATTTCTCATTCTAAGAAGAACTGAGCGAAATATGATAAAAACGTACATCGGTCTTCATGTAAAGTGCCCGTTATTCTTGTCAGATTTTAATGAAACTGGAATTTTAACGGCAGATTTTCGAAAAATACTCAAAAACCAAATTTCATGAAAATCCATCCAGCGGGAGCCGAGTTGTTCCATGCGGATGGACGGACAGACATGACGCTAATAGTCGCTTTTCGCAGTTTTGCAAATTAGCCTACAAACGCCAAACAGCAGACCTGTCCTTTCGTAAATACTCTGAACGCTACTTTTCTCTACTGCCCCCGTACAAGTTTCAAGGCTTTTTCGTGCGTAATGGTGCATGCAATCTGTGAGGTCGGACATCTGTTTCATAAGGTTATTGTTTGCAGTCTTGCGTATCCACATTTCGGCCACATTCTACATGCTTTGGACCTTCCATATTGAACATTACCCCCCCTGTTCCACCCAGTTTCCCCCCCAATTTTCCCCCCCCCCCCCACAGGTTTCAGCCACCTAAGTACAGTGTTTCCCCCATGTGTGCTACAGGTCCAACTTAGCCTACGTGAACGGCCTAAAAACAGACACCAGATTATGAGTACAAACTGTGAAAGTCCTCATTTTTCACGGGTTACAACAGCGCATTAAAGAAGGTAAAGCAGTCCCATTACAGGCCTGGACAGGCCCAGAGGGTTCCAGGAAGTTTAGGCTCCCAGATTTCGTGACAACGGCACAGGATGGTGGTAGGTTGTCAGCCTTACGCACCGGCCGTCTTTACCCCCAGGAAATACTCCTGGTACTAATTTCTGTTAGAGGCTGAGTCGACCCCAAGGCCATAGTGCGATCGGAAGGACTTTATGTCAATGAAAAATTCGCTGACACCAGCTGGGATCGAACCAGCAACTCTCCGATTTGTAGCACAGCACCTTAACCACTGTGCTACCGCGGTCCCCCGCAACAGCGCATTACTTTCCACAATTTCTTCAGAAACACGACGTCCACACCGGCTCTGGGGCCCACCCAGCCTCTCTCATTCAAAGGGTATCGGGTTTCTTTCCCAAGGGTAAAGCGACCGAGGTGTGATGTTGATCACTCGCCTCCAGCTAGCGTCGAGGTTAAAAATGAGTGGATGTATACCTATACTTCCCACATACGCCTTCATGGCGTGGAGAGGGACAACTTCACCTCTACCTCCATAATTAATAACAATGCCACTCAGTACCGACACGGGAGGGGTGGAGCCGGTACAAATTACCGGGGCCCGGCATTTCGAAAGGGGCCCAATATCTATGTTACATACGCTTTTGTCTTTCTCGGTAGGATCATTATTTGTCGATTGCAAACATTAACCCTATCAGACCAAGCCCACGTGACCCTGCAACTGAAAGTCAGTGTTTCCGATTTGGTACAAAGACTTCTAGCCGGTCCGTTTGTCCGGGGGCGGGGGAGACCCTTTTTTTTTCGCCGGGGCTCGAGCCCGCTCTCGGCGGCCCTAATTCCATTTAATCACGCAGTTCACTGTCAGCTGTGATGAACGCCAAGTCCTTTACATATACTCGAAGAACACAGACAAAGTCGGACGGAATGTGGACAACACTTGATCATACCTTTGTTGAATCATGCACTGTGCCCTGTTGTGGCCATTGTTATTATGAGGCGTTGCTGACCACAGCTCACTAGCGAAACCAAGCAGTTCGGGATGCGATCCGTGATAGCCAAGGGCGGTCCCTGGCCCGTGGTGCTGCTCCCACAAAGACGAGTAAGAGGCGAGGTCTCCATAACCGGGCACTCCAATTTCTGTCGTTCCTAAGGCCTGTAAAACATAAGCAAGAACCATTATTTACTTACTTACTTACTTACTTACTTACTTACTCCATGCAGCAGAGCCCTTCCTAAGAAGCTAACCGGTTTTCAGCTAGTCAAGAAATTATCCGCATTTTATTGAACCCGAAGATTCATTACCGCATTCACAAGTGCCCGCCACCTGTCTCTATCCTGAGCCAGCTCGATCCAGTCCATACCCCCACATCCCACTTCCTGAAGATGCATCTTAATATTATCCACCCATCTACGCCGGGGTCTCCCAAGCGATCTCTTTCCCTCAGGTTTCCCCAACAAAGCCCTGTATACGCATCTCCTCTCCCCATAGGCGCTACATGCCCCGCCCATCTAATTCTTCTCGATTTTATCACCCGAAAAATATTGGGTAAGGACTATCTTTGTCGTTGCACCGTGCACCGGAGCGTTTTAAGTGTTTTAACGTAAATTTTAGATTATTCAAGACTATATATATATATATGCATTTGTTGGTGTTTTACTTAAATTGGGTTAGGAGTACAGATCATTAAGCTCAACATTATGTAGTTTTCTCCACTCCCTTGTTACCTCATTCCTCTTAGGCCCAAATATTCTCCTCAACACCCTATTCTCAGACACCGTCATTAGCAAGAACCATGACAAGATTATCATGGCAGTGAAGATTCAAATAGCAGTACTTCGTACTCTGGAGTGGGGCCGCGTATAGCAGGTAGCAATGTCTTACATACCTGATAAGAAAACGTATTTTGATTGACACCTACAAGAAAAGAGCGGCACATTCCCTGCGCCGGAATTCACACAACCCACGAACGATCATCAGCGTTGTGTGCATATCCTTTGTGCCGAATGCCGTAACCCATATCGGACAATAAATGTGGACAGGACGGACAGAAATTCATTTGCGTCCCGACGTGAAGTGCGGCTCTCACGCTGAGACTATTTTCATGAAACCGACAATCACTCGGTACGTTGTTGTGGACATGCCGTGCACCGAGATGTATCTTAATGGAACGAGATTTGTAGAAAGTACGGACAAAATTTATTGCAAGCCCTTGATTAAAATTCAGTTCCTACTGAACCGATTGTTACCAAACTCAGAACTGCTCAACGGCATTAGGAGGGGATCTTCTGCACCGGATTTCACCCAAATCGGTCAGGACATAACAGAAAGTAGAGTAGAAATTCACTGACGCCCTTAAGTAAAGAATGGCCCTCTGGGCCGATTTTGACGAAACTCGCGCTAGTTCGAGAGTTTATTGTACGGAACTCTCATACTGAATGTAATGACAATCTGGCAAACGGTTTAGTCGATTTTAGTTCATAGATGGTTGGAAGGACGGTGGTTATGTCTTATCACCAGCGTCCTTCTTTTTTTACTTCGTAAAGAACGCCTAAAACTGATAGGCCTCCTTGACCTATAACACAAATATCGTCCACCGTTATTTGAAGAAAACCAAACGGAAGACATAATAGATTAGTGTCCAGATTGTGCTGTGATTACTGTAGTGTTGTTAGTGCGCGACACAAGATTTGTGTGCGAAATAAATTATTGCAATAAGCAAAGTAACTAATTGACTAACTAACTAACTAACTCACTCACTCACTCACTAATACCCTGGAGCTGAGTCCTTCCTGCAAAGCTAACAGGTCCTCAGGTAGTCAAGAATTTCCCTGCATTGGATGGTACCCGAAGGTTCATTACCGCTTTCACAACAGCCCGCCACTCTTCACTGTCCTGAGTCAGATGAATCCAGTTCACGTCCTCATGTCTTGTTTCTTGAAGACTAATTTTAATGTTATCCCCATCTACACCTAGGTCTTCCAAGTGGTCTCTTTACCTCAGGTTTCCCCACCAAAACCCTGTACGAAACTCTTCTTACCCCCACACATGCCACATGCCCTGCCCATCCCATTCTTCTTGATTTGATGTACTAAAGAACAGCAATAAAGTCTGCAGTATATCAAGAATTTATTTCGGACGTGTAACGTAAAAGTACACAGTTTGTATCTTGTTTTGCTGAGAACCAGGCGAAGGAAATACGTGTGAACACTTGAAATAAAACGTGTTAGTAACATTTATAATAAGTGGTACAAATAGTTACCGCAATGCTATAAAGAGTGGTTCAGTGTTTAACACCTGAAGCTACTGGCGATTGAAATTATGAAGTTATGCAATATGTGCTACATACCGTCACTGGTGTATTGGTGGTTGCAGTTGCTAGCTCCCACAGGGGCTGCTCACCGTTACCGGGCCCTAGCCCGTGCACAAAACTTGACATGGTAGTCTTCCTGGAATTACCAATTTTTGTCGCTTTTTCCTATGACCACTTAAAATTAATTAACGTTTAGTCTGAAAATATTTATGATTAAATGTCGGCGACACGTAATAAGTGCATTGCGGAATATCCGAACACGGAACCTACAGTTAAAGTGTACCTCGAAATCAATTTAACTGTAGGCAAACGCGATGTTAATATTTTATGTATGTACTGTATATATGTCAACTTATTAATGCCAATCTAAATTTGCAGTTCTGTTTTCACATACATCCATTTTAATGACGCCAGAAATACGGAACTGAGCACAACCACGTAACTTAAAATGGGTTAGAATTTTCTAGAGCACTGCCGTGCAATGCCTATATCCTGTATGTAAAGAGAGTAACAATATTTCCCGACGTTTAGACAACTCTGAAGTACAGAAGATACTGCGTTTTAAAATATCTAACCATACTGTAGCCACGCCTCCAACCCTTATGATATACAGACCGATCATTACATCTGTTTTGCCATTGGACCATCCTTCGAGCTTGCGCCGGGTGCTCAACCAACCCCCAGTGTTCTTCGCTTTGGTTACCATGGTTACTACATGACTGATGCTGCAAGGGGGTGGGGGTTGCGGTGGTGGTGGGGTGATAATATTTCGTGTGCCCGCTTTTTGCAGAAAAATTAAAAAGGGTAATTTAACGTAATTTTGATTGTTTCCAGGGACTATTTCAAGGTTCTTTTTCAATTTACTTGCGATAGCTGATGGCCTTTTCTCCCTCACCAAGGTACATAGTGTTCCCTAAACTCCTGACAGTTGTTTATCTGCTCAGCAAATGTTCTGTTCATTCAATTAGCACACCAACTAATGCACACACATAAAATCTTTTACATTAAAACGTTTAAAATCGCTCCAAGATGTTTCGATCCTAAGATCATCTTCAGGGAGCTACGCTGTTCCTTGCTAAAGTCACATTTTTAAAAACACTCACACTACAGGACACACGACACACATCTATACTCAGGCGCATTCTCAGCGGCGTACGACTTACACAATACGACATGCTGCCACAGCACCCAGTTAATATACGGAAATTAATCAGTGAGTGTTTTTAAAAATGTGACTTTAGCAAGGAACAGTGTAGCTCCCTGAAGATGATCTTAGGATCGAAACATGTTGGAGCGATTTTAAGTGTTTTAATGTAAAAAAATTTATGCTTGTGCATTAGTTGGTGTGCTAATTAAATGACGCTACGAAATGCACGGTGCAACGATAAAGATAAAAAAAATGCTCTGTTGTTTAGGAATACGAATGTTTATCATCATCATCGTTATCATCATCATCATCATCATCACAGACGCCAGTCAGAGAACCCTAATCTGACTTTATTTGTTTATTTGTTTATGGTTTGAGGGACCAGGTAACAGGGGACTGGAGAAAATTTCAAAATGAAGAGCTTCATGTTCTGTATTCCTCACCAAATATTATAAGGATGAACAAATAAATAATGAGATGGGCGGAGCACGTAGAATGCATGGGAGAGAGTAGAGGCACGTATAGGGTTTTTGGTGGGGAAACGTTAAGGAAAGAGACCACTTGGAAGAACTAGGCGCAGATGGGAGGATAATATTAACACAGAACTTCAAGAAATAGATTGAGACTGAGTGGGCTGGATCGATGTAGCTCAGGATAGTGACAAGTGGCGGGTTCTTGTGGTTGTTGTAATGAACAGTAGGGTTCCATAAAATGCGGGGCATTTCTTGACTAGCTGAGGACCTGTTAGCTTCTCACGAAGGACTCTGATCCATGGAGTTAGTTAGCGAATTAGTTAGTTAGTTGGTTAGTTCGTTTGCTATGGTTTATCTGAGAGTGCTGTTGCATGACAGCGTCGAAAGTTAGGATGAATGGCGAATCACGTTGAACTGGAAACGACAGGGAAGGAAGTAATCCAAAAAATATCTATTGGCTTGTCAGTTTTCCGGCCGGAATTTGACCCAGCACCTTTGGAATATATCCCGATGAGGGAAGAGATTTATGTGTTCCCCAAACCGTTCATACGAGCTCTGGGGTCCACCCAGCCTCTCCTATGTACCGTGGTTTCTGCCCGGGACTACAACAGCCGGGGCGTGAAGTCGACCACTCACGTTCCTCTAGTGCCGAAATTAAGAATAAGTGGAGCTATACCTCTACTCCCTCTATAGGTCTGTCTTCAATACGGTGGACAAGGACTTTACTGTTCTTTACCCTTTACCTTCCGAATACAAGTGAAACATTACCGCCTGGGCCAATCGGCACGGTTGGTATGTTCCGTGAACTTCACGTCTTCATGACAGTTTCTCTACAATGTGTCTTAATGTTATCCTTCTCCGTCTGCGATATGGCCGCTCTCTATGCGATTTTCTAATCTTTACTGTGCACGCATTCCGTAATTCCTCCCACCAGAGCACCTGTAAAACTAACAATCCGTCCGGGTATTAATTCCTTATTTATCCTATTAAAACTGGTCAGTTATGCAGTTTAGACCAGTGTTTCTCAACCCTCGTTAGACCGCGGCCCGGTAAATTCTTTTTTCATAAGACGAGGGCCCGGTCCCAACAGATTTACTCGTCAGTACCTTTCCAATTTTTTTTTTTAAGTTCATACATTAAACTAACATAAGTATTAATAATTAATTATGGCATAA
>Ga0123355_10019835_pt1 | contig 10712 bp, 5 predicted proteins | sample TergutEmb28metaG_3_FD_89872 | JGI IMG/M metagenome (GOLD analysis project Ga0123355, IMG submission 89872) | Embiratermes neotenicus P1 segment gut microbial communities from Petit-Saut dam, French Guiana - Emb289 P1 | ecosystem: Host-associated > Arthropoda: Insects > Digestive system > Gut ...
AGGATAGATGTATTAACATCCGAAACATGTTGAGCATTAAATAAAGAAATAATAAAGCAAGTGACATCAAGTTGGTCTCTCTTTACTCAACTATCAAGATGATGCACGGTCCAATAAACATAATATTCATAAATTTGCCCATTCAGTTTACCTTGTTTTTTCTCATAATAGGATACATTCAATTAAACAAACTTAAGACTACACTGAAGAAGTAAAATAAAGCAATCCCATTACAGGCCTGGACAGGCCCTGAGGGTTCAAGGAGGCTGAGGTTCCCAGATTTCAAGACAATCGGCACATAAAGGTGGTAAGGTTGTCAGCCCTACACACCTGCCACCTTTACCCCTCAGGAAATATTCCTGGTACCCATTTCTTTTAGAGGCTAAGTCAACCCCAGGGACATAGTGCGGCCGGAAGGATTATGTCAATGAAAATTTTCAATGACACCATCGGTAATCGAACCCGTGGCCTTCCGGCTTGTAGCGCAGTGCCTCAACAAACTGCGCCATCTCGTGCCCCACGTTTAAGATGTGTTGCACTGAATTGCTGATGTAATGTTATATATGCCTGAAGAAACTGGCAACTTAATATATTATCCTACAGGGAGGAGGTCAGTTAACCTGCTGGCAATAGGCTAGAGAACTATTTGACGGGACAGCGTCAAACTGAAAGGTACAGCCAGAAGACACATAATATTAGACACCTCGCCACCAAGAGCGAGACGATCCTAAATTCCCTAAAATGACAGGGCAATATAGCATCCACTTTAATAATATTCTGTCACGCAGACAGATTAGAATCACTCTGATTTTCTGACGCACTACAACCGTTTATAAAAGTTACTATGCTCACAGGAAGGGTACAGCCACTACTACGATACGGCTAACGAATACTGTATCATTTTGGTTGGTTATTTCTATACGAACACTTTGCAGAAGTATGAAAGGGTACTGCATGATACTTGCTGTTTCACATGCAAGAAGTTAACTGACTGCTTGTGGAAGCTGTTATTGGCTCAGCTGACCGAAAACTCCCAACATAAAATGTGATGATCTTAGAGCGTTTGTGTAGAGGATTCAAGTCTTCCGGTTCAAAGAAATCTTCTAGGGACTTTTAGCCTGAAGCAGCAAATGTCACAAAATGTCGTGCCTGTTCATCAGTAGACACAGCGTTACATCCCAGAGAACCCGAATCTCCAAGTTCCCGAAACTCTCCTGGAAGCAGAGAGACAATTACCATATTAACAAACGCCTGTCTCTAGACATGTCGGTGCAATGCAATACTGGACGTTTTGTTACCGCTTGCAGACAAACAATTCTATAAATTCAATAAAATTTCGGCTTGCACTAAACAAAGAACACAAAACATGTGCATTTAAAAACAACTTAGTCAATGCAGTTAGGGACATAACTGGTATTTATTACGACAAGCACAGCATGCACAAAAATACAGCGTGTCACAATTCAAAATATTTATGTTTACGGTAGGATGTGCAAGGAGTTGTCAGTGCGATTAACAGAAATTTACTATTATCCTCCTATCTAATCTGGAGTCTCCCAAGTGGCTCCTTCCTTTCCGATATTCCACATACAAATTTTTAACCATTTCTCACCTCTTTCATTCATGTTATATTTCCCACACATCTACACTGTCACTTACAAGGCACCTGAGGTGAAATCGCTGGATGAATACCCTACCACGTCACAGTAATACATGGTATCGTAGCGTACTTTGTATAATCATCACATTAGCTTATAAATTGTATTCTTTGTGATTGATAATAAAAAAATAAAACAAAACCTACACTTTTCGATCTAATCTCTCCAGTAACAGTATCTGGTGAAGAATAAAACACAGTGAAAACCCCCATCATAAAGTTACTTCCAACTCCAAGCTACAGGGCTTCCCAAAAATTTCAAGCCAGCACGTCCATGTAGTGGCGACCTCTTGAAATAGGTAAAGAAATAAACCATCATAAAATACAACAATAGAATTATGATTTAAGGAAACAAAGTCGCGAGATGACACTGATAAAATGGAAGAGAATCATTCTTTAAAATATAATAATGGTTTAGACAGCGAAGGTCTCCGCCTTTGAGAGGTTATATGTTCATTTATATTAAAAAAAATAACCGGTCAAAAATATAGTGGGTCTTTGTCTAAGTTAGCAGTATACCGCTCTGCCGGTATAGCTTTGATTGGAACGTGGAATGACAAGAATTTAATTAAACAGCGAGAACGTCTTCCAAGCTAAGAGCTTCCCTTGTCATTACCGCATGGGGCCTCCTCAAGAAGCGGATGGAAACGCGCCTTCTAGATAAGGGAGATAGCCGCAAATATACTGATTAAGCAATCGCGGACAGCTGAAAAGTTGTGGTCCCCCAGGTCGGAGTCCTGAGAGGGATAAACAACTTCTCACCGTAAAATGGCAACACGTTAGGAACGGTAGTATAGCGTCTCAGGCTTTGAAGAATAGAAATAATTGATGAAGAAACCAAGCGTAATTTCTTGCTTCGAAAAGAATATGTAGGACAAAATCACAGAATTAAAACAGTTAATGAAGCCTTCCGGAAATATTTCAAGTTTCTGATATTGTGGAATAATAATAACGAATCAAAACTGTATTCATAAAGAAATTAGGAGGTAATTATATTCGCAAATACGTAATGTCATTCTATTTAGAATGTCTTTCTTCCCGTCTGCACTCTACAAGCGGAAGAGTTAGAACACACCTAAACAAAAATTAAGTCTTTTGTTTTGTACGGATGTGTGATTTTGTCTCAATAAATTTAAGCCTGTTCCACACATGATTTGAAGTGAATACCCAAATTTTAAAACGTGATTCAGATTTAAAACACGACATGTAAGCTTTGTACAGAAGGGGATATGGTTTGTATCACTCAGCGCATTGTAAAGTGGAGGTGTATTTCTGGAACACCCACTGCCGCTCAAAAGGTACTTTGTGGCTCCAAGGTCTAAGTGACGATAAACGATAGACAGCTTCAGTCTGGCTACAAACACGCGAAGAAGGAAAACTGGATCACTGTTACTTAATGACGTATGGAAATACAGCGAGCAGGTCACAGCACAGGGATATTTTTAAAAAGGGGAGTTTGAAGAGGAAGAGCAATCCCACAGGGTGGCGACACGTGGCAGTACAACAACGAACTGTGTCCCAGTTTTTGTAATAATTAAAGATCAATATCGAAACACAAGACGCGGAAAATGGACAACACACCACATCACAGACTAACAAACGTGACTGCAAAATCTAAAGGACTCGAGAAATGGTAGGGCATATGTAATCGGAAACTGCAGATTAGTCAAAGAAGATCGTTAGTCGAAAATATTCCACATAGGCAGGACCGCAGAATTAAAATCGGAACTGATACAAGGCGGAATCAAAGGAATTACAAAATAATGAGGAATTCAATGTTTCTACTGTGTTGGTAATAGAAAAAGTCTCCATCAAGTAACATGACACCATAATGTTCTTTCGAAATGTTGGGAACTCTCAACCCCACTACACATCGTAACATGTCCTAATCATAAAATAAATTCAAAATTTGATAAATAATATTTATTTATTTTGAAAAAAATATTTTAATGCATATGAGAAGTCTTAATTAAAGTGCTTTAATATTATTAAACACTTCATATCGATGTGTATTGTTGCTATTCCTTCGTTCCGTAGTCAGTCTTACGACAGATCCGTATGCTCTAACAAAGCGATTTCTCCGCAGAGTGTGATCATTTGCTTCCTCTTTCAAAATCCAGTATTCTCCTTTTTCCTTTAGGTCATCCAGGAATTGCTTACGTCTTCTTCCTCGTCTTCCCGCCATTTCTATCCTTCTTTCTACGTTTCCTTCAATAACATGTTTGGGAACGTATTTCCCACGCAAGATGTGACCAGTCCCCTTAACCTTTCGTTCCTTTGTTGTATGTAGTGTGTTTCTTGCCTGTTGATGCTATGTAATAGTTCTTCACTTTTCACACGACCTGTCCCACTGATCTTCTCCATTCTTCCCCAGCATCACATTTCACAACTTTCCAAGTGTTAATGGTCTGCTTTCCGGAGTGTCCCAGTATCAGCACCGTACAAATCCATGCTCCAAATGTACCTCCTTACTGGCTTCTTCCTTAAATTGTTTCTATATAATACCGTAAACCTGCAGGATCTCGCATTATTTCCTATAATTCTAATATTTTTTAAGGTGTGGGTTCCCCGTTGTAATGAAATAAATACAACCCGCCAATGTACAACTTTATTACAGCTGCTGTCACGTTCCCTACAATAAAGTTGTAATTTGGTTCGTTGTATTTCTTTCATTATTCATTCTATAATTCTACTATTTACAATAATAGTAATAATGACTTTAATTTGAATGGTGATTGTAGGGGTCTTGTATTTTGATGATCAGCGTTTTAACAAATCCTCTCATACCGTGGAATCTATTTTCTGTCTAGAATAAAATTCGATACCCATTTCTTTCTGTTGGATGTTAACCTTCGCCGTGTAAGAATATCATCCTGGTATATACCGCTTTATATTCGTAATGCGGTGGTCAGCATAACGAATTATTTACGTCATAGGAACTTCATTATTATGACACCTTCAATCCTGGACGTAACTTACGTGTACTGTAATTATGTAACCTTAATTTAAGTTTTAAGTCAATACGCTTTGAAGATTACAATTTAAGTTAAATGTAACGAAAATTTGAAATTACCGCCAAAATTAGGAAATAATGGAATGAAATATCAGAAGTATTCGTCTTAATTTTTATTGCTTTGAGTACAAACACACTTAGAGGAACACGCTGTGTCCTTGTTCTCGCAGTTTTCCGCGACCTCTCCACGTAATTGCGGAACACTTTCACACTTTTTTTCAGAATCCGAGAAAATAAACCATGTTGGCGTGTAAATTACATTTTTGGTCTAAGTGAATAATATATACTACATTTTTTATTGTTGTTGTTGTTGAATAATGTAAGTTAATTCCATTTCCACTATTTCACATTCCGTCAGTCATTTGTCTGCGGTACCTACATACGGTAAGGGAATTGCTTTCTCATTCATTTTGACAGTTTTACGCTACAGGGTGTGGATATCTGTTGTAGCTGCAGCTGTGCAGCGCTGAATAATGAGCAAATATTACGATATTAAAGAAACTGAGCACACACTGAAAATGTGTTGCACAAAACGCTAAAATAAAACCAGCCTGTGCTTGCGGTGAGCCCGAGCGTTGGGTTCTACAGCAGGCGTGGAGTTCTCCGAATTATTGAGTTACTGTAACGGGCCGTGCAATACCAGAAACATTTAGCGACAGTGCAGTAGGCCTACGTGTCAGACGTACTAACATTCAATAAACTTGGGTCGGTCTGAGAAAATTGGTACGCGAATTACACATAAAACATATTTATTCCTTAGCTCTCCTTCTTCGGGTTTCTTTCGTGATTCCTATCTTCCATTACTTCTTTCTTTCTTATCATATTCCCCCCTTCGGTAATCACGGTCATAGACGCCTATAAAGGCAATGAACTGTACACCGGTGAGTATCCGAACAAGTTCTAATTTCGCGCTGGAACAACCTCACTTGTCATTTCCACATGGAACACCTTCTGTTTCCATTCGTATTTATGTTTTATGTAGAAGAACGAATACAATGACTGATCACATTTCTCTTTAAGCTGAAGAGAGATTGATGTTAGCAACATGGATAAAGCGAGGTATGTCAGTAGTGACAGAAGATTAAGGGCACTTAGAACAGTAAAAGAGCAGGGGATGAATTCCGGACTTGGATGTGCTGGTGATTCACGCGCAGGGAAGTACTATGTAGAAATGCTTATAATTACGTCAGCAACACCGTCCCTCACTCATTCATTCTTGAATCACCCAGAATAGTGGTGAGATATAAGAAAAGGGGAGAGGGCAACAGATGTGTAATAATATATTGGAGACAGCATTCCAACGCTTGAGTAGATTTATAATGTTAGTCACATGAGACCCAACAGGATCATAACGTGACCACTGAAGAGGGTGAATATGTTTTGCTTCGTCGCATTCTTAAAGGGGGAAGATTTCGATTGGGTGCATAAAAATAAATTCTGTACTTACAATGTGTTGAATTTTACCCTATAAATAAATTAGGCCTAAATATTACTGTCATATTTGTGTTCCTCCCCTTGTGTCTGCACTTCAAGTTTTGTGTACTTGTAGAGTCACGGGTTACGGGAATGTAACGACTTTAGCTTCTGTATAGCGGTAGTAACGTTTCTCACGGAACTGATGCCTCTGTCTTCAAGAAACTTATCTTTTTGGTGCAAAAGATGACTTACAGAAATACATCAATTAGCTCTGCTAATTTTACTGCCATCGCTCTGTGTATGACAACTTGACAAACCCTACAGCATTTCTCATTAAAATTACATTTGGAAGCTTCATTAAATTTTGTTCACACCTTCCACATTTTATTATAACTGGTCTAAATCAGCGGCCGTTTCATTTTAGGGACTAATGCTTCTTGAGGCTAAATAACTATACATTTTTAATTTAACAATTTTCCAACTAGATGCGACTTATTCAGTTTATTACAGTACTGTAGGCAGCTCTACATGTTTCGGTAGTTGATTTCCATCATCAGGAGCTCGTACAATTGTAAATACAGCTTCTGGTATTGATTAACCGGATCTACTATCCGCTCTCGTTTTTGAGTTCCAACTCAACAACGAAAGCGGATGGTAGTAGATCCGGTTAATCAATACCAGAAGCTGTATTTACAGTTGTACGAGCTCCTGATGATGGGTGTCAACACCCGAAACATGTAGAGCTGCCTACAGTAATGTAATAAACTGAATAAGTCGCATCTAGTTGGAAAATTGTTAAATTAGATTCACGGTGCACGGACCCATGTATAAAAAATTTAACTATACATTCGCCTGCGAAGAGTTTTTCCGTATATAAAGCCTTAGAGAAAAATTAAAAACAGACTTCCTATTGAATACATATTTCCTGTGAATGTTACAGGGTTAGAATTAAAAGAAACACAGGGCATGCGCTACAATTGTTACGGTATGTGTTACTTAGACTTGTTTTTACAGAACGTATGTTCACGTAACGATTCCTGCTGAACGTACGAACATACACACTCAAAGTGCAAGAAATTTAAGTACCATAAATTTCACAGATTAAACTAAAATAAATTAATTCACAGACCTCGGCCATGAAATAAGTTTTCTTGTGGTATAGTCTTGTAAGTAAAGATTCTACTCCGACTGAGATCATCACGTGTCACGTAAAATCGTCGCTCAGTGATCAACATACCTTGACAGGGTTGAAGGAAAATCGTGGTGGCTAGAAAGTTAAACTACGATGCGGAAGTGGAAACGCTTGTGGCACCATTTTATCGTAAATGGCAGAGACCTGTATCAACATGCAAGAGAAAATTTCTTCCTACTTTATGATAAAAGCCTTAAGTATTTGTGGTCTAAATTATTTTTCTAATTTCCAGCAGGCTGTTTCGAATTAATTTTCCACAAAATCTCTAAAATTCAAAAAGAGTCACTAGATAAAAGGAGCTTAGGGAAAACCAACATAAAACTGTGCAAGATAACATGTACGTAGATTTCAGCTCCACATTGCACCTGGTACATCTGACGGCGCTGTCGAGTGTGACTCGACAGCGAATCGGTAAGGGTTAAGACGCTATGTGGAAAAGCAGTGAGATAGCAGTTCAACTAGATCTAAGTTGTTCTTGTCACTTTTGGAAAAATACACAAAATAAGCAATTTGTAAACTTATTTTCTGACCATATCGCATAATGTCATTTTTATTGTGCCACGCACCCTTCCCGGAATCCTGGCCCTCAGCTCCCTTTCAAAGCCATCCCTCTCTGTCGAAAGTTCTATACACGCCCTCAAATATTAATCAGAATTGTTATGCGGTGGAACGAACACCCCTGACTCCCCTTGTAATACAGATCATCCCTTAACATGTGTCGGTCTATTTATCATGTCAACGCAAATATTTGCATAAGTTTCGATTCATAATTAACCACTTGTGATTACAAACATAATTGCTATGCTATGTTTTATAACGTTCCTACCAGTAGTGTCTGCAGTGTAACCACATATTGATGAATCAGTTTTGATACATAACTGAGTGGCACGTGATGGTGTTAGAAGCTGGGGTGTTGTATCTTGAACAGCAGGTCGTTTGGAGACAACGAATTAAGAACAGAGCTGCTGAGAAGAACAAAAGTTGCAATACAAAAGCCAACAGATTTTTCGACTCCAACACTGAGGACAGTGATGGTGGTTTCGTACTTTCTTCGATTTTACAAAACTTAATGGAACGTCGCGTTCAAATGGACAGAACTGCTCCTACGTATTTCGAATGTTTGATAAATATTTTGGTCCAAAACCACCTATCCTGATTTGTAGATTTCGTAGCCTTCCTAGTTTCCTCAAATGAGTTCAATGGCCTATTCTTTCCAGTTCACTATTCATGAGTCATTCTTACATTGGACGTCATGGAGTATGAGTCTCTAACAGCACTGTTAAGTAACCACAATTAAATAAAGATAAATTCACAGTTTCAGCATTTCGATATAATTGGATTTTAAGTTACGTTTCTATCGGAAGTAAAAAGAGGTTAAACATTTTAAGACTGGCATGAATTTAATAATAAACACAAATGCAAGACGTTCCGCTGAATTGTTACAAATTTCAAGATCTTATTTTATGAGCCATTTTGCTTTAAAATATTGTATTGTCAAATGGCCTATTATCAACCGTTACATCGCTATGAGTTATGGAGTAGGACCATCTGAGAGCTTCGTTAAATAGACAAAAGTATAAATAAATTCACAGTTTCAGAATTGCGAAATAGATTTTTTACTACACTTCTATCATACCAAGTAAAAAGAAGCTAACTACGTAAATATTAACGCGAATTTAAATTATGCACCTATACAGAGAGTTCCGAATCAGTGCACCAAACTTAAGAACGTTATTTTATGAAAAAGTTTTATTAAAAATTCCGTTTTCATCAAATGCCGGATTATCAACAGTTACAGCACTAGGATCATTTCAATATATGTAGGCCTACTTGGTTGCAGCCGAAATTTTACAATACGTACCTTATATCATGCTGTAAAAATAGAAAAAAAGAGAAATGTGTCAGAAAGCACCACAAAAGAAAGCTATTCATTAAGTTTTAAAATACTGTACTGTGTCCGATATCACCACAAAACAGAGAACAGAGGGAGCAATATCCTCCTACTCTACTGTATGTATGAGCAGCAACATGAATATAAAGGGAAAATTATGTAATAAGAAATAACCAAATAACCATCAAACACAACTTTTCAAAGTATTCATACAGTATTATTTATGAAGTATTCATATTATAAAGTTGTTTTCGGTTGTTATAAGTTTATTCCACAACGGGATGCACAATTTAAGAATTTTTAAAATCAAAAAAGACAATTATATGTCAGGTAACACCAAAAAAAAAAAGAGACTAATTTTTATTTACATTGTCAAGTTAGTTATACACGTTTACGTATTTATCTTACAACACAGAAGAAAAAATCAATTCTTATTAAATACTATTAAATAATGCAGTTTTTCAGTTGTGTTACACCGAGTACTGTTCACAACTATCTTCGCCCTTCTGCCTGCGTAGTTCTGCGCCTCTCAAAGCGAACTAGGAGAGACTGGTGTTTGCCAGATGTAGCAGTAAGAGTAAATGTGGTTCATAAGAATTGATATCGTATAGTATCGTACAGTATCTTGAAACACTAATATTCTCGTAGTCATGTAACTTTTGAATACCGGGCTTATATTACACTTATTACAAAGACCAACAAAACGACTTTGGTTTTATGAATGTGATTTTATTGTACAGTGAACACCGACATGTTTCGGTCACTTATGTGTCCATCTAAAAGCTGATAAGTTGAAGAATATAAATATATTTATAGTGTTTCGTGATCTCACAAATTTAAAATCATGCAGTTTTGGTATCTGCTTTGGACTTAAGTGGTTTAATCGACACATTTTATTGAACCAGATGGCGGCTTTCGTTTTAAGTAGTTTTTGTTTTGTATTCTTGTAGACATAGAAAGATATTGCGTTTTGAGCATTAATAGGTTTTATATTTCATAATCTGTGCATTAATTAGAAGCATAAAGTTTACTTAATAGATAAAAACACTTATGAATGTAATTTTATTATATAGTGGCCATCGACCTGTATCGGCCACTCATGTAGATTTGTTGGTATATTTAATAAACTATGTACATCTAATTAATGCATGGAATATGGAACACATTATATGTTGATATTGAATTTTAGATAACAGCATATAAACGCATTACCCCACAGAAATGCAGTACTAAGCACACAGAAGAAAGCCATTCAACAATTATCTAGCTGTAAACCAACTGCCTGTTGGAAGCGTGTAAAGAAAAACGTGGAAAAAATTCAATTGTGTAATTAAACTTGGAATGAATCCATATCGCAATACTCGTAGTGGAGATGATACGACAACTTTGAAAGGACAAATGTAGTAAAATGTTTAAATATTCGTAACAATTGTGGTACAGCCTGTATCCACACACACACACACACACACTCACACACACACACACACACACACACACACACACACACACACACACACACACACACACACACACACACACACAC
>Ga0123355_10019836_pt1 | contig 10712 bp, 6 predicted proteins | sample TergutEmb28metaG_3_FD_89872 | JGI IMG/M metagenome (GOLD analysis project Ga0123355, IMG submission 89872) | Embiratermes neotenicus P1 segment gut microbial communities from Petit-Saut dam, French Guiana - Emb289 P1 | ecosystem: Host-associated > Arthropoda: Insects > Digestive system > Gut ...
ATCCAATACTTTTAATTTTTTTTTTAACACTTAAAAATCGTCCAATTCGCTGGCGGACCCTGTATTTGTACCATCAAAGATGTTTTAATTATCAAGTCCAGAAAACTGTTATTCTGTATTTTATATCAAAGCTTTCCTATACAAAACCTCATTAATCTTACAGTAATTTCAAACTGGTCTCCGACAAGTCAAGTCACATATTCATATAAAAAATAAAAAAAATTCTCTTTCTGTTGTGCCATAGAAACCACAGTGCTTAAAATGGGACCATGAGCACTAAACGGATTAAGAGCATATCTTACATGCTCTGTATCATTTTGTAGTCTCTGAGTTTTTAAATTGACCAAACAATTCTCCCCACAATGAATAAGGTGCTTGTTCCCCCTCCACTTGACAGTGATTTCCTAAAGCAACTGCTACTAATAAAAATGCTATCCTACACATGGATGAACATAAAAAAAGAAAAGAAAAAAAGAAGGAAACCTGCCTTAGAAGTTGACGATGTCCTTCTGAAGCAAAGTCGGCAAATTTTAATTTGGAAATTTTATTCTGAAGCACCTTCTTCACATTTTAACTCTCAAGTAATGATCCCAAATAATTTTGAAATAAGTGTATTGAAGCTGGGTCATGGAAAAAATAGACACAGTTTTGGACATTAAAACTTCTAGACAATCCTAGTCTTTCATCAGATGCTGACAGTGCAAATTATAAGAAATACGTATTTTTATACATCTGATATGCAGTTTGATTCTGAAGGTTTGATATTTGATGAGACAATCAGTTCCCTTTAAATGCCTTCACATCCACAATACACATACAGCGATAAAGGAGGAACATTATGTACCAGTTTTATAATGCTGCCAAAATATCCATGAATTCAAGTCAATAAGGCTCTCATGTGGAGAACTATATCCATACATGTAGCTTAATCCCAATGTGCTACATGCACATAAGAGGAAAATGCTCAGAATCAATAATAAAACACACAGTACATATCATTATGTAATACATACGCTGATTGCAGCAGATTACAGTGAAAAAGATGATGATGATGATGATGATAATAATAATAATAAAATAACAGTCCACAAAAGAAACATAAAATAATCACAATAACTTCACAAAACTGCCAAAGTAATAAAAGTTATTCCCTGCCAAGTGGAATTTTGTCTGTCCACACATTAGCTGAAGCGAATCCAGTGCGCTGTGTTCACCAGAAACCTCCAGATGACTGGCCACCTGGAGGATTCTTCACTCTAATGCATGATCTTGGAGCAGTATCATCCAGTTCAGCTGCAAAGGAACAGAACAGCTCTTCATAACCTCCAAACTGAAAATTCACAAGTTGGCTGTTTGGCCTATAGCAATGCCAAGGGATATGAGATGTGTATATGCCCTACGAAAACTTATGTAACAACATTCATTCATTATTTGACTAGATCTGTTACATTAAGAGTACTGTAATTTATAAAAACTGTGTGCTGGCAACTGAAACTAACACTCATGAAGGAGTATGAGGGTAAGTAAAAAATAAGACTTATGAACAGCATGAGAACAAGTGATACTAACACTTACAGTGGGTAGGTGGGCAAGTGAAAATAATGCTAATTAAGAGTATAATGGAAAATGGCATTAATGCTTATTCAGAGCATAAGGGCAAGAGAAAACAAGCGTTATATGAGAAGTACAAAAGTAAGTGACATTATCAGGCAAGTGGTGGCAATGAGTGCAGAAATGGAACTTTGTGAAAGTTCCGGTACCAGCAGGTAAAGTGGGGAATCTAACTTATGCCTTCAGTATTGAGTCACACAGTACCTATGGCACTTGACAGCTCTGTCAGCTGGGCTGGGTGAGAAATGAGAAATCAGGGCTCAATTCCAAAGGCATGACTGTCTTCTTCTCTCCACACCAACCAGACTGTCTATGGAACTAGCCACTTATAAAGTGCATACAGGACCATCTTTTCTAATGGAATGTGGCTAGGCTTGAAACTAAACGCTCACCTCCCACTGGTACAGACGTTAATACTGCATGACCCAGTATCTCCAATTCTACATGCTTCTTAATGGTGCAGGTCTTAGTTAATCATAAGTAAGTTTTACTTTTGGCCCTGTTTGGCCACATACTGTAGTTTCAAATTCACTTACAAGATTCAGGGGGTATCACAGATCTGTCAAAAGTCAGAATGGAATTCCCAGAGGACACTATGCAACTTCACAAATGCATACTAGAACTGTGGACATATTCAGGTTCCTTCATTCACAGAATATCTCCCATAGCAATCAATCTAATCTTTGGAAACACACCTGCATGAACTGTACATATATAGACAAAGAGACACATAGATTGCAATCCATTAATTCTGGTAAGCAGAATGTTGATGACAATATGAGTAGAATGTATCACACTCAGAAACTAAATACACAAAGTTCCAGAAATATATGTCAGAAATAAAACGCACAACAACAGGTTTAATCATAGACCGTATTTACTCCAATGCAAGGTGAGGTTTTTCCTTAAATTTGGCACTTAAATGTGCAAGGTCATCTTACATTTGTGTAAAGCACCAAATTGGGTGCACCAAACCAGATTGCTGTGAATGGAACGGTGCGGAGCCAAACTGAGGTCTGAATCACCAAATCATCATGTGAGATCTGCATTCTTTTGGGATACTGCACAGCATGGAGTGGTAATTCCTTACTAACATTTCAGGGTAACCTATCGGCCCCATCTTTAAAGTTCAATAAATTCGAATGAGTGAACACAGCAGGACTGAAGTTAACTGACCAAATCTGTTTTAGAGGGGGACTATGTCCATCATTTAACTTTTTAAAGAAGCATAACAAGCTTTGTGTACGAAGTGTATGAAATTAATACTACAAAAAAATTTTTAGCAGACTTTTCTTGGGGGGGTGTCATCTTAGATTTGGATACATACACTTTCCCTTGGCAGACATGCTTTTTCAGGGGTTGTCTTTTGTCTTGCATGTGGATAAATATGGTATACAATTACTTCATTAATAATTTCTTTGCAGTTATCAAGCATGTTTAGGAAAACTTAAAATTTGAAAAACACAGGTTACTACAAATGCATTGCACACATGTACATGCTGGGACAAAAACCATATATATGAGATTCTAGGCTTTTGTTGTGGTGTACTTGAGATCTTTGCTCTACTGTGTTGCCCCTCAGTGTGGGTTGGTTTGTCAGTGATGTCTCAGGGCAGCAGGTGTATCCCATACTCAAGGGTCAAAAAAGCCAAGCAGAATCTAAGACATCTTCACATATCATTTTCACAGACATATGATTACAGTCTGGCATCATATCTTAGTAACATAAAGTATGTCAACAGAGTAGAAGGTACAAGTCAAAAGAAATTCTTCCAAAGCTGCTGTACACAACACACCAAATCAAGAAAATACCAAACTTGTAAGTCAAAAGTCTTGTTTTACACAATTTACTTTTGCACAGTTTTGTTTTAACACAACTTGAAAATTGACACCACTCTTTCAAATTTTCGTGATAATGTTTGGTTAAAAGCAACCAGGCGTAGATGATCCCTGGCCACACTTGTCATGTTCGAGGCTAGCAGAAAGTGGCGTCCCTGTCATGCCATTAGTCACAAGTGTGCAGTGACTATGTTGGTGATATAATCACACATAATCTCATGTAGTTTCCTCTTCAATGGTATTGGCTTTTCTTACCAAAATGCATGAGAAACATAAATCTACATCACTTAGTGAAATCCAGTGAAAAATCGGCAAAAGACAATCAGTACTGAAGAGAAATTAGATACAATCAGCTGACTTGAACAAGGTGAACGAATTGTTGATGCATGGCTTAATGTGAGATTCACTCATATTAGCATATGTACAATTCTTGATAATGTTGATAGAATTGAAGAAAGTGCTGAGTCAGGAACTACAGTCTTTGCATAACAAGACTACTACAGTCCTAGTGAAATGAATCATACTAAAAACTATGGGTGTGAGTCCCTTATATTTTTATTGCATTTGGACAACTAAATATATTGTATACAAATGTACGTATGCTCTATCAAAATGTATATATACTGTGCATACAGTAGGCATATACTCCTTGTGTCCATATGTCCTCTAGTGGTATAGTTAAAAACCATATAAGATGAGGGTGTCAAACCCTAACCCCTATGAAATACACTTTTTAATGGGCAATCTGTGTTCGATTTGCGAAATTTTTACTTGGGTGACATTTTTCAGGAACATAACCCTGGTGTAAAAAGGGACCTGCCTGTACTTCATAAAATTTAATCTTTCTCTCAGGCAAGTGTTCCTAGTGCAACTATTAAAAAGAAGATAAACAATGCAGTAGCAGTTTTATTAAATTTAAGTAAGAAAATGAGTAAACATTCATGTCTGAAATGTATAAGGATGGAACTTAAGATGGAGATAGATTCAACCTGATGAAGTGCAAATGGTTATTAAGGTCAGCAACAATGAAGGGAATAGGCAGATATTCTGTTACATTGAACAGTAGTGCTTAACTGACCGTGTAACTCAAAAAAGACAGCAGCAAAAGTAAACTGTTTCTCAAGGCAGCTTAAAAGTTATGGGACATAAAATTCCTATGGACAGAATTATGGCAGATCTGTCAAGAAATGACAGTGTACTTAACTTCATTCCATGAAGAAACATTGAGAAACTTAAAGGTTTCTCACCACAAATTACCACAGTACTATGTTTGGTAGAAGACCTTGCCTTTGCTAACTCCTGAATAAAGGACAGGGTCAGAATAAGCAAAAGCGCACGAGTACATAACAAAGCAGTTGCCTGATAAATGAAGAAACACATGTACATGACTCTCTTCTAGTACGCAAGGACAGTGACATATAATTCTGAATACTTCCAAGGGAAAGCATCAACTCTTTAATGCACTCAATGTACAAGTGATAAGGTCCCCACTCAAATTATCTGATGCATATAACAGGGGTGCACAAATCACCATTACCAGGTTGCTTGGTGATCACATTTTGTATGGTGGTGCCCAATATTTGTGGATCTAGAGTATGAAACTTGCTTCATGTTACCCTTCTGGCACCTAGGATTTTGAGATAGCCTATAGATTTTTAAAAAATCTGCATACCACTGCACATATAAATATATATATATATATATATATATATATATATATATATTGTTAGAAGTAAAACGTATTTTTAAAACATCTAAGCAATGAACGGACATGCAAAATAAGCCAGCCACTATTACAAGATTCCACAGCCTTTTCAAGTAATGCTCAAGAATTAAATAAACAAAACATCAAAGTTATAAACAACATAACTCAGGCCCATGATTTCATCCTTATATACAAAGAAAATGCATAATAGGATGAAACGAGACAATATTTAGACAATCCTGAGTAGGGATAAATTTTCATACTTGCCAAACGAGTCGCATAGAATGATACACTGTGCAGGAAATATAAACACACATCTACCTGAATGCTGTTCATGCAACCCATTATGGCTCTCACCACTGATGGAGAAGGTGGAATCCTGAAGATTCCTCTGGCCTTTGCTTGAGGGAGTACCAAGCTGGGGTTCAGGAGCCTGCGAGGCCACCACAGTTGGTTCCTGAACAGGAGTGGGTGTAGATGGCTTGCCACCAGTATCATTCTCAACTGCAGCACTTGACACTGAGTTAGAAACCTTCTCCTGTTCACCAGAAAATAAAATTTAAAAACATCCTTTTTATCATTGTAAAAACAAAACAATGGTACAAAAGATCCCAAAAGCATACTAAATTTCTCGTTGCAACAATCCAAATTACCGTAACAAGTTAAGGAATGCAAAACAAACTGAAAATGGATGGGCCCAAATATATCTAACTTACAATTTTTATCTATATATTTTACCTCCTCTCTTTGTTTCACCATGGAGTACACATAAGGTGGGAAGACTGGAGTTGGGACAAAACGTCCATAACCCTGCACTGCTTTCAGGTCACCCTCATCCACACAAACCCTGCCATTGACAATCACATATTCTGGAACTCCATGACATTCCATGCCCTGGAAGCAATAAAACTAAATTTAAATGAACTGATACTGTGTAAATACAATTTATTTTTCATGTACTGTATAATGTATATGAGTACTATACTCTTAGATGGTTTAGAGACTTAAAAATACAAAGAAAAGTTCTATGCACCATGCAAAATGCAGACAACTTTGTGCTGCTGGCTAAAGAATAAATGGTACTACAGAACATGACTGATAGACTAACTGAACCTGGAGGACATTGTGGCATGGAAATGAATGTGAAAAAAACTAAGGTAATGAGAATCTCAAGACATTCATCCACAGTAAAAATTATGATAAATCAAAACAATAAGAGAATGTGGAATATTTTAACACCCTGGGTAGCCCAGTAACAAATACTGAAAGATGTATGTGAAAATAAATCAAGGGTTTCCATGGTAAAAGTGGCATTCAACAAGAGGAAGACCCTTTTCACAAGCCAAATGGACTTAAATTTAAGGAAGAAACTAGTAAAGTGCTACACTTGGAGCATAGCTTTGTATGATGCTGAAGTTTGGGAACTTCAGAATACAAAGGTATGAAATGTGATGCTGGAGAAAGACACAGAAGATCCGTTACACCAATCATGTGGAAAATAAGTGTCAAGGACACCACAAACATCCTACATACAATAAAATGAGAGAAAGTTAAATGGATTGGTCACATATTGCACAGAACTGCCTTCTAAAACACAATACTGAAGGAAAGATAGAAGGGATAGAATAAATGCAAAAAGTTGTAAGCAGCTACTGCATGAACTTAAGGAAGAGAGAAGATACTGGAACTTGAAAAAAGGAAACACTAAACAGCACTCTGTGAAACACTTGCTTTGGAGGAGGCTAAGGACCTGTCACAAGACTGATTGCATAATGAATGGACTTCCCATGTTCTAGTAGTTACCAAACACTTGCAATGAAAATTTATTCAATCATGCAACATATGAGGTTCTCACAGCACTGCTGAACAAGAATCCATGGGATATGGCACCAAATTTCAGAAGGCCTTGCTCTCTCTGAAACCTTAGTACCTATTTTCCAACATGCATGGTGTCATACTGTAGAAGACATGAATTTTCACATTTAATGTTGGTCTAATTATTGCAGCTAAACAGTACGTGTGATCGTAGTGTGGTATCAATGTTCCAGAGCAACTGTTGTTCTCCATTTTCAGGCACTTCAACCCTACAGATCGATGAATCACATTTCTCTGAAATGTCAGTACCTAACCATCAGACTACATGGACTCACATTCCACAGCACTGCAATCTAAGCACACTCGATCATCAGTATTTAAAATCTTGTATGTCCAAGGTAACATGTACACCTGCCAGATGGCCAGATGCAGAACTTCTTTGTGTTTTTAAATGGGTAAACTTCACTACATGCAATCATTACTTTTCACCCCTTCATATACATTACTGTGGCTTAAAAAACATTTAATGATAACACATTAACTGCTTAGTTCAAGTCATGAAAAGAACATAGAATGTTGGCATCAAAATCTTACAAAACAACTAAACAGGCCATATAAACATGAACATATCGGAAATAATATTAAAATGTATCTTGCAAAAATAAACTGTAAGGATGTGACTTGGAAATATGTGCCACAACAATAGGAATTTGTGGTGGGTGTGATGAACTTTCAGCTTCTATAATAACAAGAATGTTGGCAGTTCATAAACCCTGAGCTCCACATTTGATGGTCATTTATTACACTGATAAGACATTACAAAGGACTTCTAACTTGATCCAGCAAAGCTTACCCTTACAATGCAGTACAGCATATCTGCAAGGGTTGCAAGGGGAGTGAATGGGGACAGGACAATTCGGAAACCTGAAGAATAATGGCAGTCCATTCATGGACATAGGCAGGATAAGGACTTTCCTAAAAGACCCTACAGTAAAAAAGCTGGAGAATTACTCAATTTGAGCAGAAACCAGGTATGCATAATGACAGAGCTGTTTTATTGGAAACTGTCATTTAAAAGGTCATCTATTTAAACTGGGGCTGGTAAAAAGTGCTGAGTGTGAGAGATACAAGCAGGCATCTGAAATGGCCTTACACAAAGAATTTGTGACTGATAGCTTTCGGCCACATTAAGATTCAGTCACCTGGGTTAATTTTTTATGACACCATGTAACTTTGTGGATGGGTATCTCTGTTAATATGGCTGCTAAACACGTGAACATACGGGATGCACAAAAGATCAATTACGGTTGAAGTGCATTGGTCACTGTCATGCCCACCCTTTTTGTAATCTATTCTATTCCATTGTATTCCATTCTAGAGTTCAGTAACAGCACAGAATACAATGTAGAGGCTATTGCCATTATATGCACCTGTGGCATTTGCAAATTTTAGTTTCTTTCAAACATAATTTCAAATGATGTTGCAAACTCTTATATGCCATGAATAAGCTATTAACCAACTTTCTGTGGGGGAGAAAGAACAGCATATCCAGCCCATGGCCTAGCCAAAGTTTGATTCTCAGTGGGTTAACGCATTTTCCTCTGAAGCATCCAGACCAGCCGTGGGTCCCACCCAACTCAGGGGTTAAAGTGACAAAGGCGTGATACAAGCCACTCATTTCCATCCAGCACCAAGATAAAGAATGTGTGCAGCTTAACATCTGCTGCTACACACATGCCTTCAAGGTTTCTTTGGCTTGTATCTAAGTGTACTTCCAAGTCTTCAGGTTCAGCCACATCATACATTGTAATTTGCTTCTCTTCTCCCCACCCACCCCCCACCCCCCACCCCCTAGTGATCTGGCATACAACACAGTCACTGCAATCACATACATTACTTCTGTTTCCTTTGACCCAACTGTTTAATTCGAACCACAACTCACAATGTCCAAAGCAATGAAGATATTTGTTCATAAGTGAACCTCTGTTACACTCTAAGATATCACATTAAAACTGAACCAAATGAAATTTCTAAAATCTCAGTGAATTTTTTTCAAAACAGTTGAACTCACCTCAAAGATATTGAAGTCAACTGCATGATGATGAGTTTTGGATGAAATGGTGATAGTTTTATTTGCATCCCAGATTACTATGTCAGCATCGGAACCAATGGCAATACAACCCTGAAAAAAAGATGTGTCACCTCCTTTTATTGTGTTTTACTGTAATAATTATGATTTCAAATAGTAGATGATAAAAAGTGAATCATGGGCTAATAAATCCACCACCACCCTCGGAAAAAAATAAATAAATTCACAGGAAATTTTCCAGCAATTACCTTCTTCCAGTGATTTGCTTCACTTCCTACAGTAAACTGCTCCATAAAAATAAATATTTCATGCTATAACTGAGAACTGCCCCTTAAAAAAGTCCAAAAGAGAAACTTAGTTTTGAAAGCAGAGGTTAATCAATCACTGAATATTTTTTAAAATTCTTTTACTTCAATTACTGACATAAAAGAAACATATGTTTATACACCAACCTTTCTTGGGTAGATGTTGAATATTTTGGCAGCATTTGTACTAGTGATGGCCACAAACCGTGTAGGATCCATCTTTCCTGAATGCACCCCCTTCTCCCAGATAACTGACATTCGATCTTCAACACCATTCACACCATTTGGGATCTTGGTAAAATCATTCTGGCCAAGACTCTTCTGGCTGGCAGTGAATGTACAGTTATCACTTCCGGTCACTTGAAGAACATCCCTGACAAAACCATGAGAAGACATATCTGAAGTAACCTGAACCCAAACTGTTCATACCTTATAGTCATTCATAACTTAAATATAATGTTAGCTGAAAATGAGGTCTTGTTCAACCTCACGCAATCTTACACTTCTGCAAAAGTAGAGAGAGTATCAGCAGAATACAGTAGCACATTACACTCCACAGAACATTACACATAACAGCTGTTCCTGCAGTAGATATATTAATTACATGTCACCATAAAAATTTAACATAATTAAGAAACAATCAGTTCTATCAAAAGACCAAAGCAGTTCGCACAGTTCACACAGTTACCACGGTATCATTTTTCATCCCTCTAAAACTTAATCTTAAAAACAATACAAACTTTTCAAAGAACCATCACCGTAACAAATTACAATAATTCACAAAAACAAATTTGTCTTAACAATCATTTCTAAAACTGAATTGGGACAAAAGGACAGATTCATGCAGCTGCATAACAATATCCTGAAGAGTCATCTCCAATCTTCTGAAATCCTACAAATTACAATTGCCATGTGTATCAGTTAATTTGATTCAAATAAATATCACAATATTTACTCTGTACTCTCTCTTAATTAATTCCACAAACTTCTGGTATTTTCAAAATGCCAAACTTTACTTGCTAATATGTGGAGAAGATAGGATGCAGTATGTACACAAAAACATGTGTGCATGCATGCACACACATATGCACTGAAAAATCAGAAACAGTCTTATGCCTGAAGAAAGAAAACCAACAAGATGCAACAATATAGATGGTTTATTGTCAATTATGGATGTTGGTTATTGACAATGTCTCAACATGTTTCGGGCATCTTTATGCCCATCTTCAGGAGTAAAAACAACGTGTTACTGCATATGAAGTGTATTTGCTGGTAATGTTGGATGTGGCAGGTTGCGGTGCTGTGGTGCTACACTGAGGGTGTGATCACTGTGAAGGTTTCTGTTCGA
>Ga0123355_10019837_pt1 | contig 10711 bp, 14 predicted proteins | sample TergutEmb28metaG_3_FD_89872 | JGI IMG/M metagenome (GOLD analysis project Ga0123355, IMG submission 89872) | Embiratermes neotenicus P1 segment gut microbial communities from Petit-Saut dam, French Guiana - Emb289 P1 | ecosystem: Host-associated > Arthropoda: Insects > Digestive system > Gut ...
CACACACCCACACTGCAACCCAAACCGCCAGCCACCAGGGCTTGCCCGAGCCGGATGCCGGGAGACTGGCACGTCCGGTTCCTAAGGGGGCCCGGCGTCGCAAGGTGCCGGGCCTACCTGACGATCTCGATTCGTGAGCGCTGCGTCGCTCCGGAGCAGCGACGGGTCGCCCGACGCGATCGCGGAACTCGTGCCAGAGCGCGGCATCCCCTTCATCAGGTAGGCCCGGCGTCTTAGGATGCCGGGCGCCTTCGGAACCCGGACGAGCGCTAACTCCGGGACGGACTTGCGGCTTGGCGCCCGTCGTCGAGTTAGCGAAGTCCTAGGTTGACGAGTCGGTAGCCCATTGCAAGCTCGGAGACGGCGAACTGCTGGGCAAGTTTCGTCGGATCATCAGTCGTGCTGATGGCTGCGCTGATGAGACGGGGAGGCATTAGGATTTCGGCTGCAAACTCGTTGGCGGCTCGTTCAGCGCGCCAGTCGTAACCCGGTGGCGTCGCGTCGGAGCTGTGGATGTGGATGCGACTGTCGTAACCGCGCGATGCGTGGTGATGTCCCAAGAGGTAGTGCCCGAGTTCGTGGGCGAGGGTGAATCTCTGGCGGTTCGGCGGATGGTCGTGGTTGATGCCGATCACGCCCATGTCGTCGTGTGTGAACACAAGCCCGGACAGCGAGTCCGGGAAGCGGCGGTACAGGACTAGGAGGCCACATCTCCGGGCCAGAGTTTCAATGTCAACGGGAGGCGCGGCGATCGCGGCCTTGTCCAACAGCTCGTTGGCTGCGTGCGTCGGCGTTGATGTTGTGATCTCGATCTGTCGTGCGGGTGGATCGGCTGCTTCGGCTGTGAGCAGAAGCTCGTTGATCGCGGTTTGAAGCTCGCGATCAGCAAGTCGCTCTGCTGTGGCGCGCAACAGCGCCGTGACCGGCTGGCTGGCGCGGTCCGGCGGGATGAAGCTTTCCATCGGCACGCCTAGTACCACGGCGAGATCGAAGACGTCCTCGAAGCCTGGGGCCCGCTTGCCCGCCTCCCAGTAGGAGACGGCCGTCTGGGTCTTGTCTAGGCGGCGAGCGAGTTCGGATTGCGACCACCCGCGCTGTTCTCTGACGACCCGGATCGTTTCAGCGACCCACGCCATCGTGGCGCGCGTGGTTACGCGTTGCGGAGTCTCCATCAGGATGGTATAACGGATACCAGGGCGCTATTGCGAGCCGGTCGTTCAGACGGCGCGTACGGACAAGCATACGAAGAACTCTGGATGCGAGGAGGATCCAAATGGCGTGGGACCACGATAAGTCGCTGGACCGGATCAAGGACCGTTGGGAGCGGCGGTCTGAGCTGAATGTCTCCGTGTCCAGGCTCGGCCGGAAGATGGACCTTGAAAACATCACGCTGTCACAGAGCAGGCGGGTTGTGGGTGCGCATCTCTACGCGACCGTGGCCGGTTCCGGCCGGCTCGACCAGCTGGATGGCACCACCGGGGCGGCGAGGACCGTCCGGAACCTCGGCGCCTGGCTCGCGGAGGCTTCGCGGATCGCCTCCGTGTTCGAGCTGCCGTTGATTGCTGCGCAGGGTGCCCGAGTCCACCTGCTGAACTACCGGCCCATCGAGGACGAGCACCAGCTCGCCCGCGACGCGCTTCTGCTGGCCGCTGCGCTGCGCCGGATGACCGTTGGCGCGCTTAACCCGCAACTCGCCAGCACCGACAGGCTGACGCCCCGCGCCGGACTGGACCTCGGCGAGGTGGTGGCCACGCGCGGTGGCACGGCGGGAGACTCAGAGCTCCTGTTCCTGGGTCCAGCGGCGAATCGCGCGGCGACACTGGTCGGCGAGCACAAGGTCGTCGTCAGCACCCGCCTCCTGGACCTCGTCAATGGCGCCCTCTCCCTGACCCAGGAGAAGCTCGCTGATGAAGACGCTGTTGCGGTCTCGATCACCGCCGAGGAGCACGACGCAGCCCTCGAGCGCTACGGCTTCGACTGGTCGGTGCAGGCGTCGACCGATCGGCTGACGGCGGACCTGAAGAAGTGGCCGGTCAGCCGCTGCAAGGTCTCGCCAGCGACCGAGATCGTGGAGTTCGACCGGCTTGGCCGCTCGAACAGCAAGCTGATCGAGACCGCCGTGGTGATCGCAGACATCGACGGGTTCAGCGCCTACGTCGAGAGCCTCGAGAGCGACATCGAAAGGCGCGACGCGATCATCGCGCTCGACATGATCCGATTCGAGCTACGCGAGGTTCTCAAGCACGACTGCTCGGGCGGCGTGCGGGTCCAATACCAGGGCGACAACGTCGTGGCCGTCGTGCATCTGCCCGACCAGGACGACGGGAAGGTCGCCGAACGCGCACTCGATATCGCCGCCGGGATGCAGGCGTCGATGCAATACACGCTGCCCAAGGTTGTGCCCGAAGCCGAGAAGCTCGCCGTGACCGTCGGCGTTGCGCTCGGCTACACGTTGGCGACCCAGCTCGGCGAGTACGGTCGTCGCAACGCCATAGTCATCGGGCCGAAGGTGACGAAAGCCGACCGAATCTCCGCCGCCCTCAAAGGCACCGAGATCGGATTCTCGCCGGACGCCTACGGGGCCCTTCCCGAACATCTGCAAGGGTTTTTCGAATGGCGTGAACGTCCGAAGGCGTGGGTGGCACCACACCTGCCGGCCGACAAGCTCGAACTGACCAAGGAAGCGCACGCACGTCGGGCCGACCTCACCCGTGCACGGCTTCACGCACCTGACTCACGCGGTCGGTCCCGGATCGGCGCGGCCGTTGGGACGACGCCAGCCGGAGCGACTGATGTTCGGGTCACCAAGCCGTACGCCGACGAGTGAGCAACGACACAACCGCTGGGAAGCCGACCGCGCTGTTCTCCGCGCGCGGTTGCCAAAGGTCCGGCACCTCGTGTTACTCGGGACGGGCCGGGCGCTCGCTTCCGGAGTGGTCGACATCGACGCCGGCGCCGGCCGATTCGAGCCCGTCCAGGTCGAAATGCAGTTCGCTGAGCACTACCCGGACGAATGCCCCCGCGTCTGGGAGCGCAGCCGCCGCTGGACGCCAAGCTCTGACCGCCACATCCATCCCGACGGCGAGCTGTGCCTCGGCCTGCCAGGTGTCGACCAACCGGTCACCGCCACCGTGGACGACTTCGCGCACTTCCTCGGGCAACTACTCGTGTTCCTCCATGACCAGTTCATCTTCGACGCGACAGAAGCCTGGCCCGGCCCCACATGGGCACACGGATACCAAGCCGCGTTCACCCAGTTCGTCTGCGAAACGCTGGGCATTGACACCGAGCGCGAAGCCAGGCGTCTCTACCCACTTATCCAGGGTCGAACGCCACGTGCTCACGAGCCATGCCCGTGCGGATCCCGGCTTCCGTACGCGCGCTGCCATAAGGAGCAAGTGCATCGCGTCCGGTCGATTGGCCGACTCCAACCAATCCCAGACCTCAGGGACAGGATGATCAATCGGACCCATGTGGCATCGACCTAGACGACGCCGGCACGAACCCGCATCGTCGGCGACGACACCACCTGTCGCCGACCGAACTGGCATCGAGTTCGGCTGGCGCGCCCACGAGGCCATCCAAAGTTGGACCGCGAGCGTTGACGTGAAAGCCTCGATCGTGGTCGTCGTCGAAACAGCAGTGGCGAGCGCCGCGACCAGCGCACTAATCACGCGACACGGCCAGTTACACCGGGCGATCGGTCTGCACCTCGCGTGCGCGATCGTCGCGGTGATCCTGTTGATCGTGTCAGTCGGAAGCTCGCTGTGGGTGGTGTTTCCCCGCCTAGAGCGCTCGCGCACACAACGAATCGGAACCCGCGGCCTGATCTACTTCGGGCACGTGCGCCAACGCCAGAGCGCTGACATCTCCCAGGCCCTCGCGCATCTGACCCCAGAGCAGGAACGCGACCAGCTTGCATCACAACTCCAAGCAACGAGCGACGTCGCTTGGCGCAAGCACAGCTGGCTCCAGCGGTCCTTGATCACGTTCGCATTCGGTGCCGGACTGCTGGTCGTCGCCTACACCGCCTTCTGACAACGGCAGGGGAAGCATCGGAGATCAAACCCGGGCTTGGAGCGCCTGCAAGTGCCCAGGCCACGGCTCCTCAAGGAGTCCTTGACAGGCCGAACGATGTCAAGATATCCTGACAAAGTGAGGATTCTGGAGGATGCCCGAAAGCACGGAATCCCAGACGACGACATACTCCATGCAGCTCGATTCCCCCGCAAGGACTGGGACCTGGACGAAGGGGCAATCATGCGCGTCGGCGCAGCCCGCAACGGCGAGCTGCTTGAGATTGGCATCGCTGACGTGGATGCCGACGACCCAGTCATCTTCCACGCGATGAAGTGCCGCGACCGTTTCAACCCGTACCTCTAACCAACAGATTGACGATGCGCACACACGACGAAATCCAGCGACTTCGGAAGCTAGCCGAGGACTTCGACCCCTCCACCGCTGACGGGCGTGAAGCCAGCGACCTCCGCGCTATCGCCGAGACAACCGACACCATTCACGCGAGCGAGGCTAAGCTGCGCGAACTCGTGCAACTCGCTCGCGCCCACGGCCGGTCGTGGGGCGAGATCGCAATCGCCCTCGGCGTGTCGCGTCAGGCCGCGCACGAGCGATTCGCAGAGAAGGTCCGGACCTGACCTTGGACTGGGTGCACCGCTAGTCGCCGCCGCGATCCGCGAAATCCAGTGCCGCGACCTCTTTACCACCGTGACATCGCCGGCCCGGACGAGCGCTTCGCCACGAAGGGGATGGCGGGCTCTGGCACGAGTCTTGCGATCGCCTTGGCGACGACTACATCACGGGCACGGGCGCCGTCGCGCGAGCGCTCCGCCACGAACCCGGTCGCCTGCTCCACTTGATGACCAAAGGCTTCCGCTGATCGAGTACCTAGCCGTGCCACGGGCTCTCACCGGAGGTCTATCCGGGGTACCTCCGCGTTGCGGTTGGAGCGATGCCGCGTATCTGTCTCGGACTCAACTGCCGGACTCAAACCGTAGTCCCTGTCCTTCATCGCCAACGTCTAACAACAGAAACAGCCTTATTACCAGGACTTTCATTGAGTGGGCCGTGTAGGAATCGAACCTACAACCTTGGGATTAAGAGTCCCCTGCTCTGCCAATTGAGCTAACGGCCCGCGAACAGCCGATGTTAGCCGCAGCTTTGGGCCAGCGCTGGCGAGGTTTTGGCGGTCTTCAGCTCCTGCTGGAGCTGCAGCCGCTGGAGCTTCGGGGCGAGGCTGACGGCCTGAGCGGAGGCGAGGTCGCCCTTCCGCGTCTGCTTGGCGGCATAGGCGGTGGCGGCGAGACAGACGAACGCGCTCGCCGAAGTCGGCTCGGCGTTGGCGACGTACTCCCAGGCGGTCGCGGCGCCCCCCCAGTCCGAGATCGTCGAGTACGCCCTGGCGGCCAGCGTCGCGACGCCGACGCTCGGCGTATCTACCAGCGCCCGGTAGCGCTCCCAGGCATGGACCGCGGCCCGCAGCTGGATCTTGCCGGAGTTGGTGTAGGTCTGGGTGGTGCTGTCGTAGTTGCTGCCGGTGCCGGCCGCGCTCCACCGCGCCTGAACCAGCTGCCCCCAGGCGTGCGCCGAATTGGGGTGCTGCCGGGTCGCCCGGAGCGCCGAGTGCGTCTGCTGGTCGATCGCCGCGTGGTTGTTGTTTGACGCGTTGTTGGTGAAGGCGTTGAGCAGGCCGCCGATGCCGTTGCCGGCGCCGACGCCGAACAGGACAAGGCCGCCGAGCATCACCAGCGCCAGGGCGGAGTAGATCACCTGGACGGTGCGGCGCCGGCCGCGACTGCGGAGGTCAAAGAGCATGGATGTGGGTCCCGTGGTGGATCTGCAACTTATTTCATGTCGCGTCGAGACCGTCGATCCCGCCCAGCTTCGCGACCTCAGCGGCCTCACGCTTGGCGGCGCGGCGTTCGACGACCTTCAGCAGCACGATACTTGCCCCAAAGAGTAGAAGCAGCGGAACCGTTTCAAGGGACAGCGTAACCGGATCTACACCCGGCAGGGCCGCGACGATCACGGTGATCAGAACCACCGCGTAGCGCCAGTTGCCGGTCAGGGTCTGCGAGCTGATCACGCCCACCTTCTGCAGCCCCAGCAGCAGCAGCGGCACCTGGAAGGCCAGGCCGATCCCCAGCATCACCAGGATCTCGAAGCGATAGTAGGTCCGCGCCTGGATCAGGATCTGGAACTGATTGGAGTTGTAGCCCTGCAGGAAGTGGATCGCGGGCGGCAGCACCTGGAAGTAGGTGAACACCGCGCCGGCGATGAACAGCAGCGGCGCGGCGATCATCGTCGGGGTCGCGATCCTCCGCTCGTCGCGGCTGAGCGCGGGGACCACGAACGCGTATAACTGGTAGAGCAGCATCGGCAGCGACAAGAGCAGCGTGAAGTAGCCGACGACCGTCAGCGTCGTCGTGAACGACTCGCCGACGCCGATCGTGATCGGCTTGGCCTGTTGTCTCGCCGTCTTCGGGTATTCCTTGCTGGCTCGCAGGAGGTCGCCGCTGAGGTTCTTGGTGGCGTTGACGGCGCCCGGCGCGATCCCGTGGCTCTTCGACAGGTACGTCGAGAGCTGGCCGATATCCTCGGACGCCTGCTTGAGCGTGTGGCCGAACGAGGCGTTCAGGCGCTGCTGGCTGCCGAGGCCGGTCGTGGCGGCGGGCGGCAGCGCCCGGTTCAGGATGCTGATCAGGTGCTCGTTCTGCCAGTAGCAGACGGCGAAGATGACGATCATGACGGCGCCGCAGGCGAACATCCTCGTGCGCAGCTCGTCGAGGTGATCGACGATGCTCAGCCGCTCGTCATGGCCGATCGGCCGCAGCGCCTTCATCGTTGTTGGCTGAGCCGGCCGCTACGAGCGCTGCTCTGAGCCCGTATCGACGGTCTCACGGGGAGCGGCACTCGGAGCTGCCGTCGCGGAGGTGATCTCAGCCTTGTCCTTGTCGGACCCTTCGGCGTGGTCGATCCCGCCCTTGAATTCCTTGATGCTCTCGCCGATCGAGCGGCTCAGCATCGGCAGACGCTTCGGCCCGAAGAACAGGAGCAGGACGACAAGGACGATTACACCATCAGCGATAGGACTACGAAACATCGCGACTTCCTTAGCAGTTAGCCAGGACCCCAAGGTTAGCGAGAACTGAGCGCCCGTCCAAGGGACTCAAGTCCCCAATGTGGACAGCCGATACCTCTGGCGAGGGAAAGACAAGAACCATGAGCCAGAAAAATCAGCCCAGAATCCGCCGGATCGTGCTCCCGAGCGGTCGCGAGATCGAGGTGCGCCGGTGGGGTCAGCCCGAGACGGACGACCGCGAACTGCACGTCTGCCCGAACTGCTGCTCAGAGCTCGTGCAGCCGACCGACTGGTCGCAGAGCGTCGATGGCTGCTTCGAGCTGACGCTCGAATGCCCCAACTGCGAGTGGCAGGAGTGCGGCATCTACGGGCGAGCCCAGGTGGAGCAGCTGGAGGACGAGCTTGACGACGGTCTGATCGCGCTGCTCGACGATCTGCACCGCCTGACGCAGGCGAACATGGCGTCGGACATCAATCGCTTCGTCGACGCCCTGAACCGCGACCTGATCCTGCCCGAGGACTTTTAGGGCCCAGGCCCGCCAGGTCCTACGAGTACCGCTCGACGACGCCGTCGGCGACCAGTTCGAGCGCCGACTGCTGAAACTCCGGCAGCGCCGGCAGCGTCGCCTTCGCTTCGACCACCATCTCCAGTGCCCGTTCGCGGGCCAGCTCGAGCGCCCCGGTGGCGGCGATGCGGTCGCACACCGACGCGGCCGCCTCGGCGGTCCGCAACGACCTCAGGTCGAGCTTCGCCAGCGACGGGTCGCGCTCGCGCGCCTCGATCAACGGCAGCGTCACCGTCCCGTCGAGCAGGTCGGCGCCGCGCGGCTTGCCGGTGCGCTCCGGAGGTCCGGTGACGTCGAGGATGTCGTCGAGCAGCTGGAAGGCCAGACCGATCGACTCGCCGAAATCCCCGAGGTTGTCGGCCAGAGCGGCTCGCCGCCCGTTCCGGCCGTCCCCGTCCCGCGCGTCCCCGTCCCGATCCCCGTCGAGGCCGGCGCGCTGACCGGCCTCGGCACCGAGCTCGCAGGCAGCCCGGAACAGGACCGCCGTCTTCAGCCGGCACCGCTCCAGGTAGCGCTCGACCGACACCGACACGTCCCAGGCGTCATCGCGCTGCATCAGCTCGCCGGCGGCCAGGGCCGAAACCGCGCGCGAGAGGATCCTGACCGGTTCGGCGGAGCCGCCCGCGGCGAGCTCGGCGAACGCGCGGGCGAACAGCAGATCCCCGGTCGCCGTCGCCATCAGCCGACCGCCGCTGGCGACGACCGTCGGGCGGCCACGCCGCAGCGAGGAACCGTCCAGCACGTCGTCGTGGACGAGCGTCGCGGCATGGATCAGCTCGACCGCCACCGCCGCCCGGATCAGCTTGGCGGTCGGCGCCACCGGGACGCCGGACGCGAGAAACACGAGCAGCGGGCGCAACCGCTTGCCCCCGGCGGACACCATCGAGCGAGCGTGATGCCCGAGCACGTGCCCGTGCCCGCTGGCGAGCCCCGCCATCCGTTCCTCCACCTCGCGCATGACCACTGAGGTGTCGGCGCCGGCGGCGGCCACGACCGCGTGAACCGAGGCGGTCCCCTGCGCCGTCAAGCGCTCACCGCCCCTCCTCGATGCCTGTTGGAGCCTCGCCGGCGGTGCCGACATGCAGCGCGATGATCCCGCCGGCGGTGATCACGTAGCGGACAGCGGTCAGACCCGCTCCTGTCATCCGCGCTGCCAGCTCGTCCGGGCCCGGGAAGCGACGGACCGAGTTCGGAAGGTAGGTGTATGCATCCGCGTCGCCGGCGACCCGGCCCAGAATCGGCACGACGCGATCAAACCAGAGCGAGAAGAAGCTCGACAGCGGTGGCCGCTGCGGCGAGGTCGCCTCCAGAATCACGACGCGACCGCCCGGCCGGACGACGCGTGCGAGCTCACCGAGCCCGCGATCGAGATCGGCGAAGTTCCGCACCCCGAAGCCGACCGTGGCGGCGTCAAAAGAGTCGTCGGGGTAGTCGAGCTCCATCGCGTTGCCCCACTCGAAGCCGACCTGCGCCGGCAGCGCTCGCGCCGCCGCCTTGCCCCGCGCGACCTCGAGCATTTGCTCGGAGAAGTCAATTCCAACGACCTCGCCCCTCGGCGCGACCCTGCCCGCCAGCTCGAAGGCGAGGTCGCCGGTGCCGGTGGCGACATCGAGGACGCGGCCGCCCGGCCGAGGCTGCGCGAGGTCGGCGGCGCGACGGCGCCACCGATGGTGCAGCCCGGCAGTCATCACCGTGTTGAGTCCGTCGTAGATCCGCGAGATGCGATCGAACATCGCCTGCACCTGCGGTTCTTGGAGGGTCCCGGACCCGGCGGTCCCAGTGGCGGCGGACGCAGCGTGGGCGTTCGTCATCGGTGCGACTCTACCGAGCGACCGGCGGTGCGGGGATCCGAGGACGGCGCCCGGAAACGTGGGGCGCAGTAGCGGCACCCGTCAGGAGGCCCGGGTCGTTGACCCGGTCTCCTGACAGACACACCCTGGGGGCCCAATTTTGGCGGCCACGTGGCCGCCAAAATCACCCCTCGAGGCCGCTACTGCAGCAGCAACTACTGCAGCATCGACAGGAACTGCACCAGGTTCTGGAACTCGTGCGGGCGGCTCTTGGCCAGGCCCTCGAACGACGGCATCGGCGCGGTGGGGTTGCGCAATGTCGAGGCGATCCCACCGGGTCGCAGGATCGAGCCGATGTGTGTCAGCGGCGGCCCCGGACCGTTGTTGCCGTTCTCGCCGATCGTATGGCAGGCCAGGCAACCCGACTCGCCGACGACTATCTCGCCGGCGTCGAACACCGCTCGCTGGGATGTGCTGAGCCCGGGCGGAGGTGACAGCGACACCTGATTCGGGGAGCCGGTGGTCGAGCCGGTGTAGGTCAGGTAGGCCATCGCGGCGATCACCCCGAGGCCGGTCGCCAGCGCCAGCGGCCGCCGTGTGATCAGGCGTTCCGGGCTGCGGTCATAGATCGGCAGCAGGAACAGCAGGATCATGCAGATCGTCGGGACGCCGATCGCCGCAAACGGGGTGAATTTCGGGACGTTCCGCATCACCCGGAGCACCTCGAACAGGAAGAAGAAGTACCAGTCGGGCCGCGGTACATACGTGGTCGTCGTCGGATTGACCCTTGGACCCAGCGGCGCCCCGAACAGCAGCGCCAGCAACATGATCACGGCCATCACGATCACCGCCATGATCGAGTCCTTGACGACCGCGTACGGGTAGAACGGCTTGCCCTCGTTCTTCAGGATCGAGTACTCGCGGAGGTACAGCTCCTTCTCTGCCTGGTTCATGCGGGGCTCACACCTCGACCTCTTCGGCGACCGGCTCCGGCTCCTTGGCCTTCAGCCAGGGCGGCGCCGAGATCCCGAGCTTCATGATCAGGTACAGGTGGAAGCCGATCAGCGCGGCCATCAGCGCCGGGATCAGCAGCATGTGAATCGCGTAGAACCGTGACAGGGTGGTCGCGCCGAACTCGGGGCCGGCGCGCAGGAAATCGGACAGGTAGGGGCCGATGAACGGGCCGGTGCCGTTGATGTTGACGCCGACGATCGTCGCCCAGTAGGAGCGCTGGTCGAACGGCAGCAGGTAGCCGG
>Ga0123355_10019839_pt1 | contig 10711 bp, 4 predicted proteins | sample TergutEmb28metaG_3_FD_89872 | JGI IMG/M metagenome (GOLD analysis project Ga0123355, IMG submission 89872) | Embiratermes neotenicus P1 segment gut microbial communities from Petit-Saut dam, French Guiana - Emb289 P1 | ecosystem: Host-associated > Arthropoda: Insects > Digestive system > Gut ...
AAGTAACTCTACGAATTAGTCGCAAGCTCCTGAGGATGGATGTATTAACGTCCGAAACATGTTGAGCACTGAATAAAGTAATAATAAAACAAGTGGCATCAAGTTGGTCTCTCTTTACTCAAACATGAAATATATTCGACTACCTCAGAAAAGAATTCAACAAGAGATTATACGGTGAGTTGAATTCAGTCAAAAAACACAACTATAAAATATGGCTAAATGATGATGTTTATTATCAAGGAAAAACTACACGTTTCGGCCTATAGCGGCCACCTTCAGGTTCTGACAACTTTCTGCTAAAAGAGTTATATATAATATACCTAAATCGCGTGGTGATGAGATCTCAACATCACCACGCGGTTTAGGCATATTATATATAACTTTTAGCAGAAAATTGTCAGAATCTGATGATGGCCGCTATAGGCCGAAACATGTAGTTATTCCTTGCTAATAAACACCACCATTTAGCCATATATTTATAGTTGTGTTTTTTGACTGAATTCACTTCACCATATAGTTTAAACGCACAACGGGGATGGCACACCTCAGAATCAACAAGAGATTATTTTAATGACAATGACACAGATTCAATAAGCTACTAATTTAATGACGATGACTTGAATAACTATATAAAGGAGGTCCCTTTTAAATGTAGTCGGTTAATTTTAAAGAAAAAGCCAAGAAATCCTCAGGCTTTATCGAAGTGTACCTCTGGGCGCAAGGAAAGTGTGGATGCTTAAGAGTTTCATTCTTGACTTTCCCCAATTGTTATTGTTACTACGACTACCAGCAGAGTCGCAGGGATGTTATTTCACAACGGCGGTAACGACGACTGCCGCACTCTCTCTACAATCAAATTGCGAACATATTTATTTGACGTCTGTCCTCCGCTATGTTGTAGCTAGCTGTTTCCAGTTTCCAGTAGTACCAGCAGCAAGTTTCATTAATTGAAGATCGCACTGCCGGAAAATTACAACCTTACCCCTCCCAGTAGACCGACCGAAGCCAAGTTGCTGCTGCTTTCTGCTTGCTGGTTTGTCTGCTACGAAGAACATCTACCATGGGTACACTAATGAAAAGTCCCGCCCTGTGTTCTCTCACTCCTTATTCCAAACTACCCCATCCCACGAACCCCTCGTAAAAGCCAACCCAAACTCCCATACCATGCACCTTATATATATCCTCCCACCTTCATTCTTAACCAACTATCCCAAATACTCAGCACCCAACTCCTTCCTACGCACCCACAGTAGGAGCTCATTGCCATCCACCCATCCCTAACGTCTGTTCCCATACTGTACTCCTTTAAAACCTCACACCCCTTTACTTCTGTAATTTTAGTTCTATACTTTAAGATGTATCTATGTGTTACACAGACTCTGCGCACACACAAACACACACACACACACACACACACAATTACGCGCGCGCAGTTTATCCTCTCACTCGTTTATTTACTCTTTCCCTTTCTAAATTCCTTTTGCCCTAAAATGAAATTAAGTGAAGACACGCGTCTTGATAGTCCTTGTCTCTGCAAGCGAGTCGTAATGTTTGCTGGATATTCTGTTCGCTGTGTTTTGCTGAAAGGCTGCCCAAGTATGGCTTCATAAAGGTGTCTTTAGATATCACCATATCCTCTACGTACCACATTTTACCGTGTATAAAATGTTTCAAGTAACAGAAGGACATCTATATCTGCAGCGGGATGTTCAGTGTCGTACTTTACGTTATTAGTTCCACAACAATTGAGTTCTCTGCGACGGGCCGATCCCTCGTCCAGAGGAGTCCTAGCTAGTGTGTGCCATTGAGTGTGATTAGGTGCAACAGTAAACCTGTACACCCGCAAGGAGCAGGTAGAAGAGGTCGAAATGAGAAAGAAAGAAAGAAAGTTTCGTGACAGAAGTTAAAAACCTAGCAGTATGTAGGCTGGGCAGTGTATTGTATGACGCAGAAAAATATTTAGAAGTGAAGGGGTGTACCAAATTCAATGTACAAAATTTATATCAGATCCAAGCGCTCGTCAAGTGGAAGGTCAAAATGTAATGAGAAGTGCCATGCAACAGGTTAAGTAGACTTGCATTCACTTAAAATATAAAATGCGTAAAGAAGTAAGAAGAGCATCAAAACATACATCTTTGGGATATGACCCTTCATGAACATTGGTACGACAATGACAAATCTCGTTAGGAAATCTGGATATTCTGAAGGAAGATTCTTGCGATGTGATGACACAACAAGGTGATTTAGCAAGGAGCAACATAAACACATTACAGAACGGTCAAAACATTTTTTTTTTTTGAGTGGCATGATAACAGATTCAGATACAGGTGGCCGCGCGGTATAAGGAGTAGGTTTGCGGCCGCTCGCTTGCCACACAGTGCGGGTTCAAATACCGCCGACGGTAAGTACGTCTGTCTCATGTGGGTGTTGTGTGTTGTCAGGTAAAGTTCCCTACGATGGGTTGATCCCTCGTCCAAAGGAATCCTACCGAGTATGTGTGTGTGTGTGTGTGTGTGTGTCGTTGAGTACAGAAGATCCAGCAGTGCAAAGCAATGAGAGTGGAAATGGACAAATCTAATATACCAGCATTAAACATTTGGAAATGAAGGAGGACAAGAGACGTAATCCGTGCATCCGTGAGATCAATAATAATAATAATAATATGATGATGATGATGATGATGATAATGATGATGAAGGAGAAATTTAGCTCTCCGTAAGGAGTTTTTAGACGACAAAAGTTCATTAGAATGTTCACAAGAATAAGGCAATGAACCCACATTCTACACAAACAGAATGCAGTGCTCACTATGCATTCTGTTGATTTGATATCAATCTTAATATTATCTTCGATTCCCACCTAAGACTTAGAAATATATCTTCCCTTCAGATTTTCCTGCTATTTGTTCAGCACATTTGCTGCATGGAGGGGACTACAAAACCGCATCACAACACGAAAAAACGAAAGAAATGGTATATTTTGTTCCCTTTCTCCAGACACTCTAAACATTTCTGCAACCCGCAGTGTTCATAATGCTTTAACATACCACACAGTTATGTTGCTACATGCCGCTTTGTTAAAGAAATATGAGAAATATACACAAATTTCTTACGCAGTCACATTTATGCAGCTAAACAGTCTGTCCCACCTACTTAGATTTCCCCATACGTGGTAGCTATTTTTGTAAACTTTAACTTACAACCTAAATTAATCATTTGATACGAGGCAGATTTAAAATTCGGCTGTTGCAAAGCAGCACATTTCAGCGACATATTCTACAAAAGAATTCAAAAGGATTTATATTTTAAAATAATTACTAAAGTAATCTTAGCAATTAACCAACTTAATGCACAAATTATTTTTTTATAATAAATTTATTATATTCCTCTACATGTTTCGAGCACTTTTGTTGCTAATCATCAGGAGGTCAAATCGTATTAAAGAGCAACTGGTATCGTCTAACTGTAGATGGCCGTCCGGTGTGCACCGGAAGACCACCTACAGAGTGTGATGATACCAGATGCTGTTTAATACAATTTTGACCTCCTGATGATGAGCACATAGTGCTCGAAACATGTAGAGGAATATAATAAACTTATTATAAAACAAGAATTTGTGCATTAGGTTGGTCAGTTCCTAAGATTATACTGAGATGCACGGTCAGCAAAACATCAAAATTACTAGAAGCGTCTTAGATATAAAACATTGTGAAAGAGATTCTTAAATTACTGAGAACCAAAAACTAAGAGTGTGCAAAATGTGTAACATTTAGTTCTTTGTTTCCTAAATGTTCAAATTTAACGTTTAAAGGGCGGTTTCATAAAGTTTCCTAGGTAAAGAGAAGACGAAAGCCTCGTGTTAAGGGAAGTGAATGACACCTACCAAATAAGAGAGAGAAGCAAGCTACAAGAACCTTAACCTATGTTCCGAAGGATAAAGAAGAAATGATGGGCCCTGAAGCCATTTAAGTTTTCGAGAAATCACCTCAGCTAATACAGAAAGAAACATTTTCTATGACTCTTCATCAAATGCTTCCTCCATCATTTTTTCCCCTCTTCCCTTAAATTTCTCGTCTTGCCATCCTCCAATTTCACGACCAATAGCAAAAGTTACAGCAATATCCATCTGAGATTAACCAACATAAAATTAACTCACGTCAAAATTTAATAACCACTGTTAAATTACTTTTTAATTTACGTGTACAATTACTTAATTACAATTTATACAATTACGACTTCATCTCAATTTCAAACTGATGTTCGTCACCTGTGGCTACCGATCCGTCATTCCGCAGAGCAGGCTAATGTGATTTCACGATTTCTGGACAACATTAAGCAGAAATGTACACCATCTACTGTCGTGACATCATAAAATGCAACTGAAGTATCTATACTGATACTGCATCAGTACCGAAGTTTGAGAGAACAAGGAAACAGTGACGCTTCATCGTAACATTGAATTGATATCACCAAAGGAGCGAAAAGTAAGCAAACAAAGAAACAAACAAACAAACAAACAAAGAGATAAAGAACAAATAAAAAAAAAAGCGAAGAGGTAAACAAGTAAATAAGCAAAGAAAGGGATGAATTATTTAAATAAAAGAAAGGGTGGATTGGACTGAAAATGTAAGATGTAACATGCACAAGAAGTTACGAATAAATAAAGCTAGCTAATATGACGATAAAATGAACATTTAAATGTAGTGATGGAATATTAAAATTAGGGCCAGGAAACAAAAAAGAGACATCGGTAAATATTTCTTTGTAAATAAGAAAATCGAATTGTGGAATCAACTGCCTGCAGAGGCGCTACAACGTTCGCCTATAAATCGCATATTTTTAGAGAGAAGATTAGGAAAGGAATTGTAAGTGAGAAGTGAATGGCTTGTGAAGGGTGGTGACGAAACGTCCAAGAGTACAGGGAAGTGAAAAATGGGGAGTGCAATGCATTGAAGTGAAGTAAAGTGAATTGAAATCATATTATGTGAAGTGAAGTGAAGTGAAAGGAAGGGTGGGGAAGGGAAGGGAAGTGAAAGGAAGGGAGGGGAAGGGAAGGGAAGGGAAGGGAAGGGAAGGGAAGGGAAGGGAAGGGAAGGGAAGGGAAGTGAAGTGATGATCTTGGGTGAAATATATTATCACTGATGTACAGTTACGCAGCTGTAAGTATGTTCCGTGCAGTACGTTGTGTTATTATTATTTGTATCTCTGTTATCTTCTAATTACTCATGTTTTATAATATTCTCTTTATTTTTTTGTGTATTTTTATTTTCTATTTTCTATTTTTTGTACTTTGTTTTTGTATATATTTGTGTATCGTTTCTCCTTTTGTGCTGTCTCTTTCCTATTTTTGGATAAGCATACCGACTACTGCCACCGAACGGAATCCCAATTGCAGTAAATAAATAAATACATAAATAAATATCATATATCACATATCATATATCATATCATCATATCATATCATATATCATATATCATGTCATACCATATCATGTCATGTCAAGTCATGTTATGTCATGACAAGTCATGTTATGTCATGACATGTCATGTCATATATCATATCATATCATATCATATCATATCATATATCATATCATGTCATGTCATATCGTATCATATATCATATCATACCATATCATATCATATGGTTACTGCAATAAATTGTCACAGACACTGTGTTAAAATAATTGATCACGTTTCTATAACACTTAAGTGTGCTAGCCACTTCTTTGTTCAGTCGTTAGGAAACTTGCAAAATGATCCATTTGATCTTCGTTCACAGAAGCAAATACAGTTGAATGGGATAAATAAAATGAAATTACTCTAAGCAATGTTATTACATTTCGCAGCTTGCGAAAGACGGAAGTCAGTATAGAACAAGATAGTTTACGTTAAGAATTAGTTCGTGAATATTCTGAGCCGCCTGCAGAGTCAGTTTTGACACTGCAGGCACACTGCTATCAGCAGCCTTTCAGAACCAAACCATAAAAATTATATCAGCCACAATTCCAATGTTAGACTTTCCACGAAAACTAGAAACTCGATTTTTCATTTGAAACCATTCAACAGCTTTAAAGCACGTGTCCCACCAAAAAAAAAACATCATATCTGAGTTATGTCCTCGGGGGTTCTTATGAACCCTAAGTAAAAAAAAAAAGAAGAAGAAACTACAACTGCCTTCCGCGATGTCTTGTGAGGAGCTTGGATCCCTAGGGCCAAATAGAGGTCAATATTTCTGAAAGCACAGCATATCGTGAATTGTATAGGAGATGGAAGAGGTCCTATATTGTAAACCACCTTTCAACCTAATTGGAAAGTTTAATTTTCTACACTACGAGAGAAGAAGAAAAGGACAGGAAATGTATATAACTAACATCCCTCAGCGTCTAATATAAGATGATGCCTATAGTAGAATATCTGGTAACTTCATCCTGTAACGTACGGACAGAATTCAGCAGAACTGCGGTTCTACAGTAATGCATCTATTTCACCATTCTATGCTCGGAAACACCCATAGGTATTTGATGCATTGCTCACCTCTCAGACGACACGCCACAGGCATAATACGGTAGACCAGTTTGACCAAAATAGGACAGGTGACACAGAGTGCTGCAGAATGACTGAAGTACACAAGCAGTAAAACAATTTGATGTTGAAAAGGATATTACAATTTTTTTAAACATTCGACTAAAAATCGTTTATCTTAACTTTTGTTACATAAAAATATCAGTAGTAGAGTAGGCAGAACTGTAATTTTACCTGGTTTTGTGTGGGTGTGGAACTTGGTCTCTTACATGAATATTCAGACTTTTCTAGAACAGGGTCCTGAAGAAGATACTTGGGCCTAATAAGGAAAAATAAGAGGAACCAGGAGAAAATGTCATTATGATGAACTTCGCGATTTGTACTTCTCAGAAAATATTATCACAAAATTCAAGGGGACGAGATGGCGTGGCACGTCACACTTATGTGAGAAAAACATTATTACAGGGTTTGGGTGGGAATCCTGAAGGAAAGAGACCACTTAGAAGAACTAGGGGCAGGTGGGAAAACGATATTAAAGTCGATCTTACATTCAAAACACAAGATCGCGCTGAATATACGTGTCTGTGAGGATAAGGTAAAGAACTGGTCTGCTGTACACACAGCAATGATAGTTGAAGAATAAAAGATCAACTTGATGTCACTTGCTATTTTATTTCACGTCTTATGTGCTCAACATATTTTGGATATTAATATATCCATCACCAGGAGCTTGCGACTATTCTGCTGTATTACCACATTGGTCGTATTGTTCTTGGTTCGATGTGTGTTGGAGTTTCGGTGTGGTTGGGTTGGAGTGGTATCCGTGTTGCAGGCTGAAGCGTCAGCCTGCAACACGGATACCACTTGAACCTAACTACACCGAAACTCCAACACACATCGAACCAAGAACAATACAACCAATGTGGTAATTCAGCAGAATAGTCGCAAGCTCCTGATGATGGGTACATTAATGTCCGAAACATGTTGAGCACATAAGAAGTGAAATAAAATAGCAAGTGTCATCAAGTTGGTCTTTTATTCTTCAACTATCACAACGATGCACGGTCCAATAAGCATAAGACTCAGCAACGATACTTCTCAGTATATACAGCGAGTGAAATATCTTGGTTCACTGAGGAATTACCTTGCTAAATATTACTCCTCTGTGTGGAATGACTCATTAATTACTTAATTAAAGGAGGATTTAAAAAAATCAACACTACTTCTAACTTTACTATTCCCACTTTACACATCCACATATGTACAAACTGGCGTTCTAAATTAGGTCGTTAATTTTTCCCATGTAGCGGTTCACCTTAACAGTTACTGATACCATCCTTATGTGGCAGTGACTGCAGAAAAACTCCGTTAATGAAGCAGCGGATAGGAAAGTTTGCTTCTTCCTGTATTGCAGCCGCGACCTTGGCCGGTAAAACAGTCTGTTTCTACAGATTACTCTGTCACGATCCCTTTCAATAACTGTCAAGTTCGTAACATACATATTTAGTGAAAGTGTGGATTCATAGTACCCTAATGCGTCGTAATGTAAGTACGTAGTACAAGTACGGATAAGTGAATATGAACAGTGCGAATGACAGATATAGACGGAAATTGTTAGATATCTCTATTAAAATTTCTAAGGGATATTTACTAGTCTTATTAATAATGGCCAAAATGTATCGTCATCAAATACAAACATCTTGAATACTGGAAGTGTCATTTTGCCAGCTCCGCGGTGCACGGTCATTTTTAAGATGATCAGTTACCTAGACAAGAAATTGCCTATTTATGAAATCTGAAATTTCAATTTCGTTTCCGCAAGCCACTTCCCTTCGCCGGTAATCACAATCACATACATCTTGCAAGATTTACTTCATTAAACCTGTTTACTTCCAATGACCTCTCATGACACAAACCACAAGATCATGCAGTCAATAAATTATCACAGCACATGGCGACTTCTCTGGGCAGGAGACATCAGCTTCGGATTCCAGGCTACTTTGTTGTAAGGTGAGGTCACCCAGACCTATAATACTGTGGGATAGAAGGCTGAGATCGACTCAGAGCACACAGTGGTAAAGAAATACGTTACACATGTAGATTTCGGGAATTTCTGATTCCAAAGTGTCGCCGATAAGAAGGTTACCGTCACTACTACATTGCACTAATGCGAATGGACTGATACTTGAACTTCAGTACAAGAACGATATTATGGTCATGATAAAGACAACGGTGGTTATCAGCTTCAAGTTATCCTGAACGTTTCCATTTTCACGCGAAGCAAGTAACGACAGGTTTTTAAAATGTAAGAAACCCGCAGCTGGGAATATGAGAATTGGTCATGAGGTAAATAAAAAATCTTACGTGCGTGCGTGCACATGCGTGTGTGTGTGTGCGTGTATATGTGTGTGCGTGCTTGTGTGCGCGCGTGTGTGTGTGTGCAAACGCTACTTCTTTGACGCAGATTTTACCGTGTTTCTCAAAAGTCTCTGAATGATTTTACAAACATGTCCTATACGGATCTACCATTAACAGTTTATATATAATTTTCTTTAAATTTCTAACGTCACAGATTATTCAACGATGCTGTATTGGCACTCCACCAATTGTAGAGTTCATTTAGCGTCGGACAAAGTTGGGTTATATTCAGGCACTAAGTTTAAAGTCATCATTTGAGAAAATAAATTTGTAGTAGCCAGTATTGGTCTGGAGCGACTGAATAAGACAATTAATTATCTGACAAAGGATAGCAGACGTCTAAGTCGATCTTCAAATTAGATAGGCCCGCCTCTCGAGTAGAGGTCAGACCGCCTACTGCTGCAGCCAGTCTACACAACGCAAGGGGAGCAAAGGAAGACGGTATGCTTTCGTATCATGCGTTCTTTCCTGTTTCACTAATATATTTCCGTTTGTTTTCTTTCCCGTGTTTCCTTTTCTCCTTCCTTCCCTCAGACATTTTTACATGTTTTGTGCAAAAACGTCGAACAATTTGAAATCACATTCTAAAAGCACACAACAGGCGCAAAATTTAAGAATGTGACATCCAACGTACATCGTAAGGAAAAAATTGTGTGAAAAAAATGCAATGTAAAAAATAAACAAGTTAAATAAAATGTACCAATAACAATGAACTGTAAAGAAATCAAGAAGAAAAGAAAGAAATATAGATCTGGTCTGGAATCATGCCTTTCTGGCTCGTTCCTCGTGCCTTTCCGTGTTCCTCCATGCCGCAGAATAACGTCACACTCTATATGCTGTGTTTTAGAGAGCCGGCAGTAATACGTAATCCATTCGAAAGGCTTCTGGCACTGCGATTGAGAGACACGATGGGCTGTGGGAGAGGGGTGGGATGTCGTCGGATGAAATGGAAGATGTTGCCTCGGGGTTGGATGTGAAATTGTGACGTCATTCCTAACGACGGCAACGATGATGCTTGTGCACGTCGAATATGTACCATGCAAGAGAAATGGTCTAAAAAGTCTTCACGTATCCTTCGGTGGGAGACCAAATAATAATATTCGATTCTGTTTATTATAAAAATGATTTCTTTCGTTTGTGTAATGCATTAATTCATTACTGGCTAACGGTAATTTGGTAACCAACAATATTAGTAATACATCCGTTATCTTTCAACTAATATTGTTCAGGTAAGTGCGTAAAAGACTGTTGCTTAAGCGGGGTGCATAGTGTGTGGAAATGCTGGAAATATAAGCTTATATGATTTGATAGGAAAATCTAATCACAATAAACAAATTCAAACTTACACCTACAGAAGGCAGGATAAATTTAAACCGGGTGCTGAAGAAACGCGTTGTGAAAATAATACTTGAGTTTATGTTCCTTGTGATAAGGACCGACAACATCCATACACGCAATTAATAGTCTGATGTGTGTTTCCCTCACACAGACTCTGTAATGTGAACCCGCTGATAGCTGCAGATTCCTTAACCCTTTGACGCCTAACGACCGCTTTTATGGTCGTACCGCACCGCTAACCTCTAAACGTTGCATTTTATGTATTTATTCAACAAATATAGGTACTGAATATTTTAAAAAGTATATATTCTCCGTTTCTTTCTCTTCAAAATGCAGTTTGTTTCATAATTCTAACGTATTTGGTTCCTGTTTTATTCACATTTTATATACAGAGTGTGCTAAAATTAAAAAAAAAATAATTCCGGCGCCAA
>Ga0123355_10019840_pt1 | contig 10710 bp, 9 predicted proteins | sample TergutEmb28metaG_3_FD_89872 | JGI IMG/M metagenome (GOLD analysis project Ga0123355, IMG submission 89872) | Embiratermes neotenicus P1 segment gut microbial communities from Petit-Saut dam, French Guiana - Emb289 P1 | ecosystem: Host-associated > Arthropoda: Insects > Digestive system > Gut ...
CGCACCGCCCGGGCCAGCGCGTCGCCATCGGGCAGCGGCTCGTACCAGCTGAACCGGGGCCCTGCTTCCTGCTCCGGCCAGCGGCGGCGCGCGACCGACTTGATCGTCTGCACCGCCACGCCGCGCTGCTCGCAGAGCGCGAGGAGCGCTTCCACGTCAGCCCGGTAGTCGTCGATGGACATCATGGCGTAGTTGTACGGCAGCAGCACCGAGGCGAAGTCGAACCGCTCGAGACTCCGCAGGTGCATGCCAGGGATCCGCTGCCCGTGGCCGGTTACCCCGATGAATCTGGTCAGCCCCTCATCGCGGGCGCGGACCAGCGCCTCGACCGCGCCGCCGGGGCCGTGGGCGACGTCCCACTCGTCTGGCTCGACCAGATTGTGGAGCTGGATGACATCGACCGAGTCGACGCCGAGACGGGTCAGCGAGCGGTCGAGGCTGGCGCGCGCGTCGTCACCGGTGCGCTCCCCCGTCTTGGTGGCGAGGAAGAACTTTTCTCTGTGCGCCGGCATCCATGGGGCGATCCGGAGCTCTGAGTCGCCGTAGGACGCCGCCGTGTCGATGTGGTTGACGCCAAACTCCAGCAGTGTCGCGAGGACCTCGTCGGCGCGCTCCTGCGACATCCGCCCCAGCGCCGCCGCGCCGAAGATGACGCGACTGCTGTCATGCCCGGTCCGCCCGAAGGGCGCGTACTCCGTCATGGTCGGAGCGTACCCACACGCCGCAGCCTGGCGTAAGAACTCGGCCGGCACGCAGATCGCGGGCACCATGGTCGGGTGACAGATCGCGCACGTGTCCAGCAGTGGGTGGCGGGCTATGAGGCCGCATGGCGAGCGCCCGGCACCGACGGCCTGGCCACCCTGTTCACCCCGGACGCCAGCTACCTGCAATCCCCCTACGAGCAGCCCGTCACCGGCCTGAACGCGATCCGACGGATGTGGGAGAACGAGCGGGAAGGGCCTGACGAGGTCTTCACCCTGGCCACCGAGATCGTCGCGGTCGACGGGCCCGTCGCCGTCGTCCGGGCCGATGTGTCCTACGCCGGTCCGCCGCGCCAGGAGTACCGCGATCTGTGGATCATCCGGCTGGCGAGTGACGGCCGCTGTCACTGGTTTGAGGAGTGGCCCTACTGGCCGGGGCGCGGTTACTCAGCTGCCAGCGCTGACCGATAGCAAGCCACTACGGTACAGGTCATGACTGCCCGGCAAGCAGGGGCCGAGGGCCCACATGGTGGGTACGAGATCATCCACCTCGGCGGCCAGGAGGTCGCCATTGTGCCGATGTCTGACCTGCGGCGGATGCAGGCAGTTGAACGGCTTGCTCCTGCTGAAGTCGTCGAAGAGGCGGCGATCCGGACGAAGCTCGCAGCTCACCGGGAGTGGGTTGCAGCCGGTCGGCCCGGTGCTGTCTCGCACGACGAGGCGATGGCCGAACTGCTCGCCGAACCGTGAATCGGGGGCGGGCGGGACGTCAGGCGCCCTCGGATGCAAGCTCGGACGGCGGGAACGGCTTGCCATGGCCAGGCATGATCATCGCGGGCTCCAGCGCCAGGAGTCTGGCCCGGGAGCGCTCCAGCTGTTCCTGGTCCTCGGCCAGCGGATCGATGAGCGGCCCCTCGGCTGACCACCACAGGTGCGTGCAGGCGGCCAGCCCGTGGCCCGTCGTCACCAGAGTGGTGATGTCCTGCGCCGTGTGGCCGGGCGTGGCCAGCAGCCGTACCGAGGGCGACAGCTCGAACCCGTCAGCGGGCCGGTCGGTCCAGACGTCGCCGGAGTAGATCGCCCAGAAGTCGTGGAACCGGGCCCGTCCGAACAGCGCGGCGTTCAGCGTGTGATCGGGGTGGTGGTGGCTGAAGATCACATCGGTGACCTGGTCCGGGCTGACGCCGAGCTCTTCCATCGGGCCGAGAATCTGCGCGCGGCTGGCGACCATTCCCGGATCCACGACGATGACGGCGTCGCCCTCGCGGACCAGCACGACCGTGCTGGCCACCCGGTCGCCGACATAGCCGCTGCACAGGACATTCAGGCGGGCAGGCATGCGCCCATCCTGTCACGCTGCCCGGCTCAGCCTGAGTTGGCCCGGAGGGCCTCGGCGTGGGAGCGCAGTGCCGACACGACGGGCTCGAACCGGCTATCGCGCCCCGCCTCGGTCTCCGCTGTGACCGCCGCCTCGGTGAGAAGCTCCGCGCCAACGAGCCAGGCGGCTCTGCGGTGCGGGAGAAGGTAGTCCGGCTGGTAGAAGAGCTCGAAGGTCACGCCGGCGGTACGCCCTGGATGCTCGGGTCCGACCGGCATCGTGCTGAGGATGTCGGCCAGCGGGCCGATCACGTCGATCATGATGCCGACGGCGATATCCGCGAGAGCGGAGATCTGGTCTGCCGACTCGTCGATGTGGCTCATGAGCCGGTAGAGCAGGTGAAGCAGCGCCTCGTAGACCACGTTGCAGAGATCGGCAACGCGCGCGGTAACCGGGTCGGTGATGAGGCTCGCCAGCTCACCGCTCTCGGGAGGCCGCACCAGTACCGGAAGTACCGGACGGGTGACCTCGAGTCCGGGTGTTTTCTCCCTCATCTGGAGATACTCGCTGAGCACCGAGAGGAAGCGGCCGAAGTGCGCGTTGCGCCAGTCACCGCGCGGCCCTTCACCCATCTCGACGATCGCCTCGATGGCGCGGACAGCGTCATCGCAGGTTGTGACGGGTGCCAGCTCCGGCCAGCCGAACAGCTCGCCTCTAGTCTGCGATCCGCTCGGCCCGAGGAAGAGGTTCTCCTCGCCCATCTTGTCCGCCAGGTGGCGGAAGCCTGCTTCGATCGACCTGTACAGGTGGCCGACGGTCCGGAACTCCTGCAGGTGCGGAGCGATCTCCTCCTCCCCCATGACCGGCACCGCGTTCTCCATCGCGGCCAGCCCCTCGGCGTCGTTCAGGTCCATGCCCTCGGGTCGCTCGAGAAACAGGAAATGGCGAAGTGCCTGCTCGCCGAACGGCAGCAGCTCAAGGCGCACTCCGCTCGGATAGTGCCGGGCCGGCTGCGGCATGTTGGGCCGCGACAGATGCGGACTGACGCCGATGGACGTGAGGAGGTTGGAGGCGATGGCGAGATGGAGCATCTCCTGCTGAGCGACGCCCAGGATCGTGGAACGCCACCGCCCGACGGCTCCCAGCTGCTCATACGTGAGCCCTTCCTCGACGGATCGCTTGAGCGAGAACGCCGCGAAGAGGTACTCGCACATGAGCGCGTGCTCGAGCTCGGCGGCCTCGCAGAGCATGTAGATGAGCGGGCTGCGGTGCTCGATGACGATGGCGCGCTCAGCCACGCGCTGGTCACTTCGCAGGTCGAGGACGCTGCGCAGCCGGCCCTCGATCTCCTCGACGCTCGCCGTCGAGGCCGCGCTTGGCTCCGCAGGGCTCATGCCCGTTCTCCTTTCCTTATTCATCTGGCTCGGCCTTGGCGTCTTTCTGGGCTGCGAAGAAAACGAAGACGATCCGGGCGAGAGGGAATGCGAAGAACCACAGTATTTCGGCTGCGGTGGGCGCGGCTACGGCAACCGGGAGCGTGAGCGCGAAGTACACCGGAGCCGACAGGCCACGGGCACGTATGGCCCTGACCTGCGCTATTCCGACGTCCGGCCGGAGAAGTCCGCCCCGGCCGGATGCGTACCACCAGCTCGCCGCCGAGGCCGTTGCGACAAGGCCGACCGAAATCGCGTACAAGACCGCGGCTGCGGGTGACCCGAGATGCTCTCCCAGAACGGCGGTGGGAAATGGCAGGAACGCCACAAACAGCAGCAGCATGAGGTTGAGCCACATGAGCCGCTGGTCGTACCTGCCAATGAGCCGGAATGCCTGATGGTGATTCACCCAGAACCTGGCGATGACCAGAAAGCTCAATAGGTAGGCAATGTAACGGGGCCACAGTCCCAGCAGCGCTCGTCCGAGACCGGCGTCGCCTATCGTGGAAGGAACCGCGATCTCAAGGATCAGCAGCGTGATTGCGATGGCGAAGACGCCATCCGAGAGTGCCAGGATCCTGCCCATGCCCTCGTCCGCGGCCTCGTCGTCCTCGTTCCGCGGCAGCTTCCACAGGCGATCGGGCAGCTTCCGCACCTGATCGCCGCGGCGTGAAGACATGCTTCCTCATTGCCCGGCCAGGGCCGCCTCGATGTCGGCGCGGCAATGGGTTTGCGCGGCAAGCAAATGGACGACAAGCGCAAAACTCACATCGTCGCGTCCTGGCACCTTATCAAGGAAGGCCTGATAGGCCGCGATGATGACGTTCACCCGCCGCAGCGCGTAGCGGGTGATTGCCTTCGGGTCCGAGCAGTCAGGAATGGTGAAGTCGTGATCGCCGGGGGCACGCTCGAGGAGCTGCCGGGGATCTCCGGTGACGGCGCCGCCGAGATCGCCGATCCGCTCGGCGAGGCGGCCAGCTGCCTTGCGGGCATCCTCGGCCACCTCGGGCAGCTCATCGCTCAGCAGGTAGATCGCCAGGCCCTGCAGCCGGTTGGCGACGGCGTCCGCCCACAGGCTCGCCACGATGTTGTGGCAGTAGAAGCTGTCGAGAGATTCGATCGCGTCCTGGACATCCAGTTCCGGACTCGCCATAGCTGTCCCCCCAATCGAGCATCTGAGCTGGTCACCTGCGACAAGAAGTGGGAGTGGCCGGGACCGCCTACTGGACCGTCCGGCGCGCAATGGCGGGCACGAGCCGGCGAGGCGCGAAGCGTGGGCCCATCACGGTGAGCCGGTTCATCCACCCGGACACGACGCTGGGCGAGGTTCTGCGATCGCGCCGAGCGCGGTTCCGCGCGGCGACGATCCCGTCGCTGACCTGCTCGCGCTCGGAATGGCCTACCGCGGCTACGCACTGGAGAATCCTCAGCTCTACCGGCTCATGTTCGGGGCGAACGCGCCGGGCGGCCGCCGGGCGGGCAAGGACCCGTCCGTAGCGGCCGAGGCTGAAGCCCTGCCCGAGGCGCAGGCCGCGTTCGCCCAGCTCGTCGACCTGGTGGCACGCGTGATGGAGTCGAGCGGCCAGGCCAGCAGCGAGGAAAGACCCGGCCCCGCGGCGTTCCAGGTCTGGAGCGCGCTGCACGGCTACGTGCTCCTCGAGGTCGCCGGTTTTTTCCACGCCTTCGGCGACAGCGAGGAGCGGCTGCTGCTCCCCCTCCTGGCGAAGCTCACCGTGGGCGTCGGCGCCGACCCTGCGCACGCGGCTCACTGCGCCCGGCAGATCGCCGCCAGCCGGCCGCGGCCCGAAAGCAGCCTTTCCTCTTGACATTGTTTGTTTGGATAGGTTACTAACTAACCGAGCATTCAAGCGGGGGCGCCCGTCGTTCGCGGCACTGGCCGCGGGACAGGAGTTGGCCGGCATGAGACGAGCAATCCGCCCCCGTTCTGCCCGCTGGGCGTCCGCCATTGTGGCCGCCATAACCGCTGCCTGGCTGCTGTCGAGTGCGCAGGCCGCGCCGGCCGCCGCCGGGTTAGCCGGAGCGACTCCCGCCGCCGCCCAGGCCGCGACCGCGACCGCGGCCGGGGCCGCCAGCGCGCAGCCGGCCACCGGGGCGAGCGACATCACCGACCTGGGGAGCAGCGGCTGGGAGGTGCAGAGCAGCGCGACTGCTACCCAGACCGGCGCGCAGATCTCCACGCCAGGGTTCGACACCAGCACGTGGCTGCCGGTCACCAATGACGGCGGCGGCGCGCCCGGCACCGAGGTCGAGGCCCTGCTCCAGAACGGCCGGTGCCCCGACGACACGGCGCTGCAGCCGGTGAACCAGAGCACCAGCAGCCCGAACAGCGTGTTCTTCTCGAACAACATGCAGCTGTGCTACGGCTCCGAGAGCAAGATCGGCCCCGTGTCGGACAAGTTGTTCAGCGTGCCGTGGTGGTGGCGGACCGACTTCACGCCCAGCCTGCAGGCCGGCCAGGTCGCCAACCTGATCGTCAACGGGGTCGTCGGCTCCGCCAACGTCTGGGTGAACGGCACCGAGGTCGCCACGTCATCCACGGTCGCCGGAAACTACACCACGTTCACGTTCAACATCTCCAGCCTCGTGGTGTCCGGCACCAACTCGCTGGCGATCGAGGTCAACGCGAACGACCCGGACACCGACTTCACGCTCGACAACGTCGACTGGACGCAGATCCCGCCGGACAACAACACCGGCATCCAGTTCCCCGTGCAGCTTCAGGTAGACGGGGCGCTGTCAGTCGGCAACTCCCACGTCAACCAGAGCGATGCCGCTGACCTCAGCAGCGCCGCGCTGACCGTCAAGACCGACGTCACGAACAACACGACCTCGAGTCAGACCGGCACCGTGACCGCGACGATCATCCCGCCGAACAGCGGGACGCCGATCACCGTGAGCCAGAGCGTGACAGTTCCGGCGAGCACGACGCAGACAGTGTCGTTCACTCCGGCCAGCTTCCCGAGCCTGACGATCACGAGCCCGCAGGTGTGGTGGCCGTACCAGCTCGGGCCGCAGCCCCTCTACACGCTGGGCGTATCGGTTGCGCAGGGCACCACGGCAGGCAACTCGACGACGGAGACGTTCGGGATCAGGACGGTGACGTCGTACCTGGTCGGGTCGAACGCGTCCGAGCCGAGCGGCGCCCGCGCGTTCAAGATCAACGGAGTGCCGATCGTCATCAGGGGCGGCGGCTGGTCGGAGAACCTGTTCCTGCACTACTCGGCGGCGGACACGGCCAAGCAGATCGCGCTGATGAAGAACATGGGCGTCAACGCCATCCGGCTCGAGGGCCACATCATGCCCGCCGACTGGTTCGAGCAGATGGACGCGGCAGGCATCCTCGTCAACGGCGGCTTCCAGTGCTGTGACGCCTGGCAGCTCAGCGGGAATCCCAGTTCGTCGGATCTCAGCATCCTGCAGAACTCGGCCCAGACGATCGGCACGAACCTGCGCAACCATCCGAGCGTCTTCAGCTTCCAGTGGAGCGACAACGCCCCGGTCAGCCAGCAGGAGTCGGTGTCGATCACCGGGTTCACCAACGCCGACTTCTACCCGGAGACCCCGCTGATCGCGTCCGCGGAGTACAACTCGACGCCGACGCTGGGCGTGTCCGGGGAGAAGGAGGGTCCCTACGACTGGGTGCCGCCCGACTACTGGTACGACACGACGAACCTCGGCGGCGGCAGCACGGTGACCAACGCGGGCGCGGCCTGGGGTTACGACAGCGAGGAAAGCGCCGGGGACACGATCCCGACGATGGACTCGCTGAACCGGTTCATGTCGGCGAGCGACCTGTCCGCCCTGTGGCAGAACGCCAAGGCCAACCAATACCACGCCAACTACGAGTCCCGCTGCAGCACGGGCTACTCGTTCGGCACGCTCTGCCACTTCGACGCGGCGCTTGATGCCCGGTACGGAACGCCCACGTCGCTGGCCCAGTACGTCGAGGAAGCGCAGGTCCAGAACTACGAGGACACCCGGGCGCAGTTCGAGGCGTTCATCGACCACGCCAACAACACGCCGCTGCCGTCGACCGGGACTATCTACTGGCAGATGAACAAGGGCTGGCCGAGCCTGCTCTGGTACCTCTACAACTACGACGGTGACCAGGCGGGCGCCTACTTCGGGGTGCAGGAAGCCGACAAGACGGTTCACGCCCTGTACGCGCTGGACAACGGCACCGTCACGCTGGACAACCTCAGCAACACGACGGAGGCGGGCCTGACCGTCGAGTCCAAGGTCTACAACCTGGCCGGGACCGTGACGGACGACCAGACGTCTCCGGCCGAGTCCCTCACCAGCCAGCAGGTGCTCAACAACGTGCTCACCCCGGTGGTGCCGACGACGCCGGCCGGGACAACGTACTTCGTCGAGCTGCTGCTCCGCCAGAACGGCACGGTCATCGACCGGAACGTCTACTGGCTGTCGACGACGCCAGACGTCGTCAACTGGACTAAGTCGCTAGGCCACCCCGTTGGCACGGTCTCCACGTACGCCAACCTGACCGGCCTGAGCAGCCTGCCGGCCTCAACGGTCTCCGCCACCGCCACCTCGGCGGTCCAGGCCGGGCCCGACGGCGCGGACACGGCGACGACCGTCACGATCACGAACACCTCGACCTCGACCGTCGCCTTCTTCCTCCGCGCCGACGTCAGGCGCGGCACGGCCACGGGCACCCTGCAGTCGGGCGACAACGAGCTGCAGTCCTCCATCTGGCAGGGCAACGACATCACGCTGTTCCCCGGTGAATCCCAGACCCTCACCGTCACCTACGACTCCTCCGACCTGAACGGCGCGACCCCGGTGATCACGCTGTCTGGCTGGAACGTGCCGCAGGTCAACATCCCGGCACCGGTGCCGTGACCCGCGAAACCGTCAAATGCAAAACCCTTCAGAACGGAACGTGGTGCCTCGCGGCCAGTCCCGGCTGACATGCACGCATCGCGCCCGACGTAACGCGTCATTTCGAGGAAGAGGACCCCGTGAGAACTGGACAGCGAATCGCCCTGGGCGCGGTCGTCACCGCGAGCCTGATCTTGCCCCTGGCGGGCAGCGGCCAGGCCCTCGCCTACACGGCGCTGCCCGCGCACGTGTACGCCCCCTACTACGAGACTTATCTTGCTCCCAACACCGCGAGCCTCACCGCCACCGAGCAGGCGTCCGGGGCGAAATACTTCACGCTCGCGTTCCTGCAGTCGGCCGGCAAGGGCTCGTGCAGCCTTGACTGGAACGGGCTGGCGTCGCAGCCGCTGAACTACTACGCCTCGGACATCGCGTCGCTGCGCGCGGCGGGCGGTGACGTGATCCCCTCGTTCGGCGGTTACAGCGCCGACCACGGCGGTACCGAGATCGCCGAGTCGTGCACGAACGTCCAGACGATCGCAGCCGACTACGAGAACGTGATCACCACGCTGGGGGTCACCCGGCTCGACATGGACGTCGAGTCGAGCGCCCTCAACAACACAGCCGCGAACATCCGCCGCAACCAGGCGATCGCCCTGACCGAGCAGTGGGCCGCGGCCAACGGCATCCCGCTGCAGATCCAGTACACGATCCCGGTCGAGCAGTACGGGCTCGACCCGAACGGCGAGGCTGTGCTGCAGGACGCGGTCACCGAGGGCGCTACCGTGACCTCAGTCAACATCATGGTGTTCGACTACTACATCGCCAAGGAAGGCGTCGTGGAGATGGGCACCGCGGCCGAGAACGCGGCGACCAACACGCACACCCAGCTGCAGTCCATCTTCCCGAGCCTGACCTCCGCGCAGATCTGGAACATGGAGGGCATGACACTGCTGCCCGGCATCGACGATCTCCGCAAGAAGACCGAAGTGACGTACCTCCCGGACGCGACGACCATGCTCAACTTCGCCCAGGCCAACAACATGAACTTCCTGTCCATCTGGGCGATCCAGCGAGACAACGGCGGCTGCCCCGGCACTGTCGACAGCAACACGTGCTCCGGCATCACGCAGAACACCTGGGACTTCAGTCACGTGCTGGAACCGTTCACCGGCTGACGCGAACTCCCGGCCCGGCCGCCAGCCCGTCAGGCTGGCGGCCGGGCATAGGCTGACCCGGTGGCGGAACAGGTCAGCGATGCGAAGCAGAACGACCAGCTGGTCCAGCGAACCGAGCCCCGGCCCGGCGTCGTGCAGCTCACCCTGTCGCGGCCAGAGAAACTCAATGCCCTGACCGCCCCGCTCGTGACCGAGCTTCGTGACCACCTCGACGTTATTGCCGCCGATCCAGCGTGCCGCGTCGTGATCCTCACCGGCGCTGGGCGGGGCTTCTGCGCCGGACTCGACCTGGGCGGATTCGGGCAGCTGCCGGGAACGCAAGGGCTCGGCCCGGTGCACGCGACCTGGGCGGTGCAGCGCTCGATCGCCGACCTGGTGCAGCGGCTCCGCCGCCTGCCGCAGCCGGTCATCGCCGCGGTCAACGGGCCCGCCGCGGGCGGCGGCCTCGCGCTGGTCTGCGCCAGCGACATCCGCATCGCCGCGACCGCCGCGGTCTTCTCGACGTCGTTCATCAGGATCGGCGTCAGCGGCTGCGACATCGGCACGTCATGGCTGCTGCCGCGGCTTGTCGGTGCCGCGCGGGCGCACGAGCTCATGCTGACGAGCCGGCGGTTCGACGCCGGCGAGGCGCTCCGGATCGGCCTGGTCACGGAGGTAACCGATATCGGGGACCTGGCCGGACGTGTGGATGCGACTGTCGATGCGCTCCTCGCCGCTGCGCCGCTGTCACTCTCGCTGACCAAGCAGGGAATGTGGCTGGCGCTCGAGATCCCTTCCTTCGACGCCATGGTCGAGATGGAGAACCGGCAGCAAGTGCTGACGTCTGCCACTGCGGACGCGCGCGAGGCGATGGCCTCGTACGTGGAGCGGCGCCCAGCCGAGTACCGCAACGCCTGATCCGCGCCTCGACCGCATCCGGCAGATAAGCTGCCGGCGGGGAGTCTCAACAGAAGGCGATCGACCATTCCGACGGAGCGGCCTCATGACAGACACAGCGTCGACGAACGCCGTGAACTCTGCTCAGCCAGGACCAGGCAGCTGGACCATCGACTCGATGCACTCATTCGTCACCTTCACCGTCGAGCACTTCACGGTGGCGTTCGCGCACGGCCTCGCGTCCGGGCCGACCGGAACGATACAGATCGCTCCGGACCTCCTTTCCTCGTCTGTCAGCGCCTCCATCGACGCGTCCACGATCACGAGCGGGAACGCCATGC
>Ga0123355_10019841_pt1 | contig 10710 bp, 9 predicted proteins | sample TergutEmb28metaG_3_FD_89872 | JGI IMG/M metagenome (GOLD analysis project Ga0123355, IMG submission 89872) | Embiratermes neotenicus P1 segment gut microbial communities from Petit-Saut dam, French Guiana - Emb289 P1 | ecosystem: Host-associated > Arthropoda: Insects > Digestive system > Gut ...
CGGTTGACGTGGCCGCTGATGTTGCGCAGCCCGTCGGTGGCCGGAGCCCACGGCAGGCCGGTGCCGCCGGCCTCGGTGTTGTCACCGGTCGGGTAGCCCGGAACCGTGTACGGCTGGCCCAGGTTCAGGCCATTCTGGATCGTGTAGTCCTTGACCCACTCGGTGCCGTTGAACGTCCACTTCTGCAGGCCGGTGTAGCCGTTGCCGACCTCGGCCTGGGCGTCCGCGTACGGGTCGTTCGCCGGGTCCGACGACGTGGCGAAGCTGCCGCTGCCCTCGTCGGCGACGTACAGGGTGGTCGGGTTGGCGAACCACATACCGAACGGGAAGTCGTTGTTGTCGGTCGTGGCCAGCTGGGTGTTGAAGCCGTTCAGGACGCACATCTGGTAGGTCGTGCCGGGGACCGGCGCCGGGGCGCCCGCCGCCGGCAGGCCGACGCCATTGGTGCAGGCGGTGCCGGTGGTGTCGACGAAGTAGACGGTGTTGACACCGTTGGAGCCGGAGCCCTTCGAGTAGTAGACGACGTTGTTGTACTCGGTCAGGCCACGGAAGTTCGTGTCCTTGCCGGCCTTGTCGACCGCGTCGCCGAGCTCGGTCACGTTGAACGTCGCCAGCTGGGTCGGCGCGGCAGGCGTCTGGGTGCCCTGCGGCGCGAACGACTGCCCGAAGATCTGCGCGCCGGTGGCGTTGATCAGGTCGGCCGGAACGGTCGGGTACGCCTTCTTGCCCGTGTTGCCGTTGTTGTCGTTGCCGGCGGTGACGAAGTTGTCCTGACCGCCGGTGTTCTGCAGCAGCGCCGCACGACCGTTGTCGCCGGTGTAGGCGTTGGTGTCCGTGAACGTCCACTGCCCGTCGCTCGACAGGTTGCCGGCGACGCGGTAGACGCCGCCCGCCGTCAGCGAGCTGTTCAGACCGGTGAGGTCGGGGTTGGTCGGGTCGAACACGCCGGGAGTGTTGGAGTTCGAGGCATCGAGCGTGCCGGAGGGCACGTCGTAGCCCAGCCAGCTCAGGTCCTGGCCGTTGGTCGACAGGTTGATCGCCAGCTCCGACTTCGACTCGAAGCTCGTCGTCATGCCGCTGGTCGGAACGTGGACGACGCCGAGGGGTCGACCATGGAGGCTCACGTCGAACAGGTCGATCGGCGTGCCGACGCCGAAGCTGCCGTCGACCGAGGCATTGTTGAACACGTACGGGTACTGCCCGTCCACGACAGCCTGCGGGAGGCCCGGGTTCGTGGTCGGCTCAGGGTTGAGCGAGCTGCTGTAGTTGTTCGCGAACGGCAGGTTCTGGCCGACGGTGATGGGGACGCCGTCGCGCGGGAAAACGGTGCCGCTGATCACGAGGCTGCCGGGGACGAGCGCGTTGCTGTGCTCGCCGAAGCGGTGGCCGCGGTGGTGCGAGAAACCGTGGGCGCCCGCCGCGGGGGCGAACGCCAGGACTGCCGCCGAGGACGCGACCAGCGCGCCTCCCTGCAGCGTGCGGGCGCGCAGCTTCGCGCGTCCGGGCGATGGCTCAATGGCCATGGGGAATACCTCCAGAATCGATTTCATAGAAAACGGAGCCCTGCTTCGAACCCTTCCGTGAGTTCCCGCAACAGGCTCGGCGGCGACGCTACGGATCTGGCCCGGCCCAGATGTGTCCGAGTTGTGAAGAAGACGTTAGGCGATGTAGCCGCGGTACAAGAGTATCCGCGGTTACATGTGACTAGCGACCGCCGAGGGCGTACGTCACGATGTCCTGGTCGAGGGCCGCCTGCGAGGTGTACTGGTCGATGAAGATGTGGATCAGCTTGCCGCTGGGCGAGTAGAAGATCGTCGTCGGCGTCCCCTGGAGGCCCCCGACCAGCAGCGACTGCATCGACTGCGGCGTCGTCTCGTAGCTCGGGTAGCTGACGTAGTGCTGGTCGAGGAACTGTCGGCCGTCCGACGGGCTCGGCTCCTGGTTGTCGGAGCCCAGGAACGCGACCCGCTTGCCGTACTGCGCCGAGGCGCGGGCGAACAGCTTGAACTCCGCCTGGCAGGGCCCGCACCAGGAGGCCCAGACGTTGACGACGACCGGGTAGCCGTGCAGTGCCTTGATCCGGGCGTCCAGCGCGGTCTGGCCACCGCTCAGCACCTTGCCGGCCTGCGCGTGCAGCGCGCTCAGCGGGGCCGGCGAGCCCCGCAGGTCCGCCTCGGCCTCCCGTTCGCCGATCGGCTCGGTCGGGACGTTCGAGAGGGCACCGCGGACGCCGGCCTCGAGCTGGCTCAGCCGGGGCCAGCCCTGCGTGTAGATCTCCCGGTACCAGGGCGTGCCCCCGGAGGCCGAGGTCAGCACGAACCACGGCTCCCCCTGGACCTGGTAGCCGTCGGCGATCCGGCCGGTCTCGTCGAGCGCGACCGGATAGCTCAGCGGGCGCGCGAGCGTGCGGATGAAGTCCGGCAGGGCCGCCGGCGAGGGCTCGACGCTCGCCTCGTCGATCGCCGTCAGGAAGGGCAGGCCGTAGCTGCGGGCGTCGCGGTCGTACCTGTTCAACAGGTCGAGCTCCGCGGCGATGCTGGTCGTCTGCGCGTCCCAGGTCGCGAAGAACAGGTACAGGTGCGCCCGGCCCGGGCCGAGCGTCAGCCGGCCTCCGCCGAGCCGGGGGACGCTGACCGTCTGAGCCGGCGAGACGCCGTGGATCTGCCCGTACGCGTAGTGGGCGTCGACCGACGGGTGCGACGGGAGCAGTCGCGAGGCCTCCTGTGCCAGCAGCTGGCCGAGCTGTGGGATCGCCGCGTATGACGCCTGCGTCTGGTAGGTCCGCACCAGACGCCCCTCGGGGTCGATCACGAACGTCGCCGCGACGTGGTTGATCATCGTGGTGTTCAGGTGCTGCTTTTCTTCCAGGGCGTACTCGTTGAGCCCGTAGGCCGACCACACCCGGTTCAGCTGGCTCAGCGAGCCGGTCAGGAAGTGCCAGCGGCCGCTCATCCCATGCAGCTCGGTGTAGTTGAGGACGTCGTCGACCTGGATCGACTTCCAGTTCGCGTTGACGGCCAGCAGCTGCACGTCCTTGCCGGCGGCTCCGAGCGCCCGCTGGGCGTCGAGCATCGCCGTGCTCGTCAGCGGACAGATCGTCTGGCACTCGGAATCGATGAACGACAGGATCACGACCTTGCCGCGATACTGGTCGAGGCGGATGGTCCGGCCGGTCTCGTCGGTCAGCGTGAAGCCGGGAGCGGCCCGCACCGGACTCGGTGCCGAGCCGGGATCCAGGTTCGGGTTGCTCGCCAGCGTGCCCGACTGCACGACCGGCCCCGAGCCGTTCTGGCTGAGCACGACCAGCACGACCGCGAGCAGCGCGACGGGCGCGCTCATCAACGCGTTCCTCGGACCCCAGGGCTGGCGGCGAACGAGGGGCCGCGCGACCAGGGTGACCGCCGCCACGATCGCCACGAGCGCCAGCAGCAGCAAAGTTCGGTTCGTCCCGCTACCAAAGGTCTCCACGGCCGGGCCCGTTGTCCGTGGAGAGGCTGCCGCGGGCGTCGATGCGGGCGCGATCGCGTGAGCGCTAGCGCCCGCATCGACGCCCGCGGAAGCCTCGATCCGCTTCACCGCTGTCCGGGTCGCGGCGAGCTGGGCGGACGGAGACGAACCCGGGACGATGCTCGACAGCGCGTCGGCAACACGACGTATCTGGCCCTGTTTGGCCCACCAGTAGAAGCCGAGGCCGTGCGGCATCACGATCAGCAGGCGCCCCGGGTAGGTGAGCGACAGCTCGGTGGCGAGATAGCCGGCGTAGTACTGGGGCCTGTCCCACAGTTGCGGCACGCTGCCGAGATCGTCGGGGTGGGCGATGATCGCGACGCGGACCGGGGCGCCCGCCTGCGCGGTCGCGTCGAGCAGCCTCCCGAGCTGCTCCTGCTGCGGGATCGAGATGCCGGAGTCGGAGCCGGCGAACAGGTTCTGGTCGAGGAGCACGTCGCTGCCGGGGTCGCCGTCGGCATGGGCGACCGCGGTGATCGCCAGCAGGCACATCACAAGGCTCACGGCCAGCGCCAGCGCCGGCCGGATCCGCTGCAGGCTCACGCGGACGCCCTCCGGCGCAACTGCAAAGGCCGCCGCGAGAGGCTCACCCCCCAGGCGGCGGCGATCGCCAGCAGCCCGGCGACAAACGCAACCAGCACGACGACGTCGGTCCCGCTGTCCGCAGCCGCCGGCGTCGTCGTGGCGGAAACGGCCGGGACCGCGACGGGGTGGCCCGCGGCCGCGGCGAGCAGCCCGACCGCGGCGATCGCCGAGCTGACCAGCTGCGTGCCGTGCGCCGGGGTCGGGGCGTGGACGCGCAACTCGGCAGCGGTGGGCGCGTTCGGACCGCCTGACGGCCCGTACAGACCGAACCCGCCCGGCATCACGACGAGCACCTGGCCGCCGTACAGCTTGGAGAGCTCGGTGCCGAGGAACTCCCCGTAGTGGCCCGGCTGTGCCCAGAGTGCGCCGACCGTCCCGAGGTCTGACTCCGAGTTGATCAGCGCCACCCGGAGCACAAAGCCCTGGCGGTTCGCCTCGTTCAACATCTTCTGCAGCCGCTCGACCTGCGGCGAGATGCCGAGGTCGACCGGGACGAACAGGTTCTGCACGGCGAGCACGTCGCTGGCGGGGTCGCCGTCGGCCAGTGCCGCCGGGGCAGCGAGTCCGAGGACGGCGAGGATTACGACGATGGCGGGCGCGGCGACGGTCCGGACGCCGATTCGAGCTCGCGGGCGACCATGCACGGCCCCTGAGTCTAGGCCCAGACAGCGCCTCAACGCGCCGCGGGCGGCGCTCCTGCGATCCGCCGTCTGACCGGTTCTAGCCCGTCAGCGCCCATCAGTCGAATTTCCTGGCTACTTGGCCGTTCCGCCTTGACGGTCTGGGAGCCATGGGATATAAGCGTGGTCGCAGGTTGGTAGTGCGTCCTTGGCCGAAGGCCGCGGCACCGGAGGGACGAGAGGGAACGGATTCACATCGTGAGCATTAGCCCTTTTGCGACACGCGCCGCCCCGGACACTGCGCCGTGGACGGTGCGCGGCCTGATCGCCTCCCACAAGATGGCTGCGTGGATCGTTGCCGGTCTGCTCGTCCTGCTCGTAGGGTTCCCGGTGCTGATCGTCCTCGGCCCGACGGCGGGCGCCGTGGCCGACAGCACCTCGTGCACGCAGTGGGGCAACACCAGCGTGAAGGGACAGGACGCGTACGCGAGGCTGTACGTCCGGGAGCACGGCCCTGTCTCCCGCCGCTGGGGGCCGGCGCCGACAGGTGTGATCAACGCGATCAACGCCGGTTGCTTCCAGGCCTACGGCGACGACGTGGCGGATCAGACGAACGTCGTTCAGGCGATCAAGGGGAACTTCTGATGCGTGACTGTCTCCTGAGGCAAACGTGAGCGCGGCGAAACGTGTCATCTGGACGACGGTTGGCCTTGTTGTCGTCTTGGTCGCGATCGCCCTGTACATCGCGCTGTACTTGACGAATGTGCCCGGATCGGTGGCCGCCGTACAGACGGCCTCCGGCAAAGCGCTGTACCTCGCGACGGTCCCGACGGCGGAGGCGAGCGACCCGCACAACACCTGGGTGTCGTACTACGGCGTCGACGCACACTCGCAGAACTGGCGCCACGACACCACCTTCGTCGTGCCGGCGAACACACTCGTGCACGTCACCATCTACCAGTACGACACCGCGACCGGGTTGCGCAACCCGTTGTTCTCGCAGCCGGCCGGAACCGTGGGCGCAGTCACGATGAACGGCACGCCGACTTCGGTCGTCGACCCGACGGTCCCGGCGCATACGTTCGCGATTCCGGCGATCGGCCTGACGATCCCGCTCCCGGGCGTCAGCAGCAGCGCCAAGAACCCGTGCGCACAGGCTCCGTGCTCGTTGAGCAATGCGCATGTCACCGTCTCATTCGAGTTCCGGACGCCGGCCAAGGGGCTCTACCGCTGGCAGTGCTTCGTCCCCTGCGGCGCCGGGTTCATCCAGGGGAACGGCGGGCCGATGCAGACCGTCGGTTACATGGGCGGGTTCCTGAAGGTCGTATGAGCACGGCTTCGGAGCGCTGAGCATGGAGGGCACGAACCACTGGCGCAACGTCGTGCTGCTGTGGATCCTGGCGAACGTGATCATGCTGCCGATCGTCATCTGGGTGATCGGCCCGGGGATGCCGCCGGGGAACGGAACCGTTCAATCGTCGGGGCAGGTCACGGACAACACCGTGCTGCTGGCCACCGCGACGCCGGTGGCGCTCGGGGTGCTCGTGTACATGGCGTACGCGCTGTTTGCATTCCGCGAGCGCAACCCCGAGACCGTCGTCGATGGGCCGCCGATCCACGGGAACGCGAGCGTGCAGTTCTGGTGGCTGATCGTCACCACGACGCTGGTGCTGTTCCTGGCCGGCTACGGGACGGTGAGGCTGCTCCAGGACGGGTCCGGCGGGGGCCAGGGGCCCAACCCGATCGCGATTCCCCAACCGCCCCCTCACACTCATGTGCTGGTGGTGCAGGTGGTGGCCCAGCAATGGCAGTTCACCTACCGCTTCCCGGGCTACGGCGGCGTCGAGACGCCGCAGCTCGAACTCCCGGCGAACACCCTCGTCAGGTTCAACGTCACCTCGCTCGACGTGATCCACTCGTTCTGGGCATATCAGCTCGGCGTCAAGGCAGATGCGAACCCGGGCGTTAACAACGTCGCGTACGTGACGACCAAGGGTCCGCTGTTCTTCAACGTCCGCTGCGCGGAGCTGTGCGGCGTCTGGCACGGTTACATGTTCGACTCTGGCCGGGTGGTGCCGAGGGCCCGCTTCGCGGCCTGGATCGCGCGGCAGCAGCACGAGCTGGCGCCGGCGACGAGCAAGCTGCCGCCGTTTGCACACCAGTACTTCCCACCCCCACTGAGGAGAGGCGGATGAGCTCGATCGCAGTGTCGGTCCCGGCCCCACGGCGCGGCGCGCGGCAGTTGATTGGCTTCAACCTGCTGACCGGGATCATCCTCGGAGTCGCCGGCTGGTTCATCGGCTACAGCGCGATCGGCCTCCATATTCACGGCGCCAACATCGTCTATTACTCGACCGAAGCGGGCCAGAACGACATCGCGATCATGCTCGGCTACGCGCTCGGGGTGGTCGGGTTCCTGATCGGCCTGGGGTACGCCAACTACCCGCTCAAGCGGCTGCTCGGGTATCCGCCGAGCCTGGCGGAGCACGAGTCCGAGGAGGAGGGGCTGCTCCGCTATTTCAGCCTGTCGACCGACCATAAGGTCGTCGCCAAGCAGTACATGGTCGGGATCGGGTTCTTCTTCTTCATCGGCGGGCTGCAGGCGATGTTGATCCGCACCGAGCTGCTCCAGCCCAACGTCCATGTGTTCGGCGCCAACCAGTACCTGACACTGGTGGGGTTGCACGGGACGATGATGATGGGGATCATGACCTCGGGGGTACTGGGGCCGTTTGCCAACTGGCTGTTGCCGATCATGATCGGCTCGCGGCGAATGGCGTTCCCACGGATCGAGTCGTTCACCTTCTGGCTGCTGATGGCAGGCGCGGTGATCCTGGTCACGACGATCTTCTTCGGCGGCTTCCAGACGGGTTGGACCGGCTACCAGCCGCTCGGGGCTCAGGGCACCGCCGGTTACGACGCCTACATCATGTTCTTCGCGCTGGTCGGCATCTCGATGACGCTGTTTGGCTTCAACATCATCGCGACGGTGATCACGATGCGCGCCCCGGGGATGACGTGGACGCGGCTACCGATCTTCGTCTGGGCATCGTTCGCCACGGCGTGGCTGATGATGCTGGCTGCGCCGATGCTGATCGCCGCCCTGCTGATGGCCGCGATGGACCGGACGCTGCAGACGGCCTTCTACATCCCCGGTGGCGGTGGCAGCGCCTACCTGTTCCAGAACCTGTTCTGGGTGTTCGGGCACCCGGAGGTGTACGTCCTGGCGCTGCCCGGCATGGGCATTGTTCTCGAGTTGCTGACGGTGTTCTCGCGCAAGCCGCTGTGGGGCTACCGGCTGGCGGTCGCGGGAATGCTCGGGATCAGCTTCCTGAGCTTCTTCGTCTGGCAGCACCATCTGTTCGTGTCCGGGATCAACGCCGACCTACGGCCGTTCTACATGCTCTCGACCGAGCTGATCTCGCTGCCGACCGGGTTCATCTTCCTGTGCGCGATGGGGACGCTGTGGCGCGGGCGAATACGCCTGACGGTGCCGATGCTGTTCTGCCTCGCCTGGATGTTCAACTTCCTCTGGGGCGGGATCTCGGGCGTGTTCAACTCCGACGTCCCCAGCGACGTGACCACGCACGGCAGCTTCTTCGTGATGGCGCACTTCCACTACACGATCATGGGCGGGCTGATCTTCGCGTTCTTCGCGGCGATCTACTACTGGGTGCCGAAGATGTACGGCTTCAAATTCAACGAGAAGCTCGCGAAAATCCACTTCTGGATGATGTTCATCTTCTTCAACTCGACGTTCGCGCCGCTGTTCGCGCTGGGGTTCATGGGCATGCCACGGCGGGTGGTGACATACAACCCGTCGTGGCAGGGCCTCAACATCTGGGTCTCGGCATCGGCGTACCTGCTCGGCATCTCGATGCTGGTGTTCATCTACAACGTCGTCTACTCACTGGTGATCAAGCGTGAGCCGGCCGAGGCCAACCCGTGGCACTCCAAGAGCACCGAATGGGAGCTGCCGACGCCGGTGCCGCTGAATGACTTCGACGAGATCCCCGTGTTCGACGCGGAGCCGTACCCGTACGGCGTCGAGGCCCTGCCGTCCGGAGCGCCGGCGTCCGTGCCCGCCGGCGGAGGTGCATAGGCAGTGGAGGCCTCCGCTTCAGGCCACGGCACCGGCCAGCCCGAGCCCGCTGAGTGGCAGCCGCGCGCGATCTGGGTGGGCGGACGGCTGCTGTGCGGCGCGATCTCGTTCTTCTTCGGCTCGTTCGTGTTCGCCTTCTTCTACCTGAAGGAGCTCGACACCAACCACTCGTGGAAGATCGGCACGGTTCAACCGGCGAAGGGAATCGGCATGGTGATCATGGCACTGATCGTGGTCGGCGCCGTCATCTACCGGCTGGCCGCCAAGCGGGAAGAGGTCGACGAGCTCGCCGCGGGAGCGATCGCGGTGCTGTTCACGCTGGCAGCGGTGGCGCTCCAGTTCTTCGAGTACACGCTGCTCGGCTTCGGCGCCTCGAGCGGGGGTTACGCCTCCGTGTTCATCGGCTGGACGGCGACGTACGCGGTCCTCGCGCTGATGGGCGTCTACTGGATCTGGATACAGACGGCCAGCATGTTTCGGATGAGGCGAGAAGGCGAACACGAGGTTGAGATTCCCGCCGGCGAGGAGGAGCTGCTACGAGCCGGGGTCGAGGCCGCGTCGTTCTACTGGGCCTATTTCGCGGCGATCGGCTTCCTCGCCTGGATCGTGCTCTACTACGTTCGCTAGTTGATGGCCTGGACCCCGTGGTCTCTGGATCCATCAAACGTCTACGTCGGACTGGCGGCGGCGCTGTACCTGCTCGGCGGCCGGGGCAGGGCTCGACCGCGGCCCCGGGAGGCGCTTGCGTTCTTCGCGGGCCTGCTGACGATCGTGATCGCGCTGGACTCGCCGATCGACTACTACGCCGACCGGCTGTTCTGGGTCCACATGCTGCAACACGTGCTGCTGCTGACCGTTGCCCCGCCGCTGTTCCTGCTGGGACGGCCGTGGCCGCGGATGTGGCGAGCGCTGCCGCTACGGCCACGGACGAAGGTCGCCCGGAGCATTGCCCTGTCGCGCTGGATGGCGCCGGTACGGGCGCTCGCGCGGCCGCTGCCGGCATGGATTCTGTTCAATGTGACGTTCCTCGCCTGGCACATCCCTGCGGCATACGACGCGACCCTCACCTCGGGTGCGATCCACGCCGTCGAGCACGCGATGTTCTTCTTCACCGGACTTCTGTTCTGGGCCCGGGTGATCGACCCCGGGCCGCTGCGCCCCCGCCTGGTCTGGCCGACGCGGATCGCCTATACGGCCGGCGCAATGATCGTCGGCTGGATGCTGGCGATCACGCTGGTGGTGGTGCCGCACCCGATCTACGGCTACTACGCGGCGCTCACGAGCCGGCCCGGCGGGATCAGCGCCCTGACCGATCAGCAGCTCGCGGCCGGCATCATGTGGGTTCCCGGATCGCTCGCGTACACGATCACGTTCATCCTCGGCTTCTACCGGTGGTTGGAGCCGGACACCAGAGCCCCTGCGGCGTTCACGACCTGAGAGGGAGACAGATTTGATCCCGGTTCCGATCGCAGACTCCTTCCTCGCCGGTTCACTGCTGACGCTGCTGCTGCCCACCCTGATGCTGACCGCGCTCGTGGTCTGGTACGTCGGTTTTGTCAGGCGTGCGCCCGGGCCGGAGGAGGCGTCAGAGGCAGCGGCACCCACCCCCGAGCCGGCGGAGAGCGCTCCACCGGAGGCCGCGCCGCCGCAGCAGCAGGGCTGAGGCGGGCTCTAATCCGCTGCCGTCGCGGTCGCCAGCGCATCGGGGCGCTGTCGGACCCCGATGAGTATGTCGTGATACGTCTGGGGGACTTTCACCGAGATCTCGTTGCCGAGGGTGTCATGCGTGGACATCCAGATGGGCGCTCCGGCCCGCCCCTCGCGAGCGAAGGCGCTGAGGCGTTCCGACGAGAAGTCGAAGTGAACTGAGTTGCCCGCAGGCAGCAACAGCGGGAA
>Ga0123355_10019845_pt1 | contig 10709 bp, 11 predicted proteins | sample TergutEmb28metaG_3_FD_89872 | JGI IMG/M metagenome (GOLD analysis project Ga0123355, IMG submission 89872) | Embiratermes neotenicus P1 segment gut microbial communities from Petit-Saut dam, French Guiana - Emb289 P1 | ecosystem: Host-associated > Arthropoda: Insects > Digestive system > Gut ...
ATGCGACTTACCCTTCTCAAACTGTGAAGAATGCATACAATTACATCAAAAAGGCCTAGAACAAGTCGGAAAACGCGACACAAATCTCATCTCTATACGAGAACTAAAAAACGGCGACAGCGGCAAAATAAGCTTCATACGAGGGGAACATAAAGTACTCCAAAGACTCCTAGACATGGGACTCACACCTGGAGCAAAAATCCAAATCATCAAAGTAGCCCCAATGGACGGCCCCGTAGAAGTCGCAGTTCGAGGCTCCAAATTAGCTTTAGGACAAGATATAGCCTGTAATGTATTCATAGAAATAGAAACAACACAAACTAACACATAGGAAACTAACGTTGTCAACCCAAAGTAACACACCAAAGTATACAAAAAATAAAACAAACATAGAAGACACTCCAGAAAAAAAGCAACAATTTACTTTTGCTCTCGCAGGAAACGCAAATGTAGGAAAAAGCGTAATTTTTAACCAGTTAACAGAGTCAAATCAGATAATTGGCAACTGGCCAGGAAAAACTGTTGACCGGGCAGAGGGCACTTTAAGCTTTGAAGGATACGAAATTAAAGTTATCGATTTACCAGGAATTTACTCCTTCTCAACATTTTCCATGGAAGAGATAATCTCCAGAAACTATATCGCCGTAGAAAAACCTGATGTAGTTATTAATGTCGTTGATGCATCAGTTTTAGAGAGAAACTTGTTTTTTACACTGCAACTTTTAGAAATAAATGCTCCACTTATCCTAGTTTTAAACCAAATAGATGTCGCAAAAAACAAAGGCATACTTATCGATAAAAACAAATTATCAACATCACTAGGAGTGCCCATAGTTTTTGCCACAGCCACTCGTGGAGAAGGCATTTATGAGGCTGTTAAAGAAGCGATAAAAGTTGCAAATAGCAAACCTAAGCGTAAGCAGTTAAAATATCACAAAGATATAGAAGATCAAATCGAAAAATTACAGAATATAATTGAAAAAGAAAACCTCAACTTGAAGTACCCCGCTCGTTGGGTATCAATTAAATTATTTGAAGGCGACACAGAAATTACAAAACTGATCGCTGAAAAATCAGAAACAGTTATTTCACAATTAAGACTTATTTCAACAGAACTTGAAAAACGTTACCAAGAAAAATGTTTCTCCATAATAGCCTCTGAACGCTATGCCCTTGCAAACTCTATTGTAGCAACTTCGCTTCAACAAGAAGAAATCGCACATCCCCTCACAGACAAAATAGACAGTTTTACCACACATCGCGTATACGGCTACATAACAGCGTTCGCTGTAATTGGGGGCTTACTACTATGGACATTTTTTGCAGGAAACACACTCTCAAATTTAATTTCACAAGGACTAAACTGGATATACTCAATTGACCCAGAACTATCAACAGCTACACCTATCCTGAGCATTATTCTTAATGGATTTTGGGGCGGAATAGAAGCAGGCCTAACACTAATAATACCCTTTGTAATACCCTTCTACCTACTATTAGCCCTCATAGAAAATTCAGGTCTACTAACCCGCGTAGCCTTCATGATGGATAGCGCAATGCACAAAATAGGACTACACGGCAAAGCTCTAATCCCAATAATTCTCGGATATGGCTGCAGCGTCCCAGCTATACACAGCTGCAAAATTATGGAAACCCGACGAGAACGCCTCCTATCAGCCTTTGCCATAACATTCGCACCATGCTCAGCCCGAACTATAGTACTCTTCGGTATGGTCGGTCTGTTCGTAGGCATACAATGGGCCCTATTACTCTACATAATAAACCTCATCATCATTTTTATCATGGGCCGCATAGCCATGAAAGTCGTTCCAGGAAAATCCACAGGATTAATTATGGAAATGAGTAGTTTCAAAAAACCATCCATAAAAATCGCGTTAAAACAAACATGGACACGCACAAAATCCATAATATACATAGTCTTCCCAATATACATCATCGGCAGCGCACTTATACAAACACTATACGTTTATGACATACTTACACCAATAAGCAACACCCTTCACCCCCTCACAGTCACATGGCTAGGCCTACCTGCATTCGCCGGCGTACTACTCCTCCTTGGCACTGTTCGCAAAGAATTAATCATTCTAGGCGCAGCAGCAATACTTGGCACAACAAACCTAAGCACAGGCTTTACAGCAATACAACTAATAGTTATGGCACTAGTAACCATGCTCTACATACCATGTATCTCAACAATGCTAACACTTGGCAAAGAATTCGGCTGGAAAACGGCAATATTAATTTCTCTATCAAACATTAGCACAGCACTAATAATCGGCGGTATAACATTCCACACTCTAAACCTCTTCATCTAAAAATAACACATAAAAAATAGACAACCAATTAACCACCAAAAATTGTTGTAAAATATCGATGGATTAAAAAAATATAAAACTTTGAGACATTGACTACGCAACGCTGGTTAGTATCAATATTTATTCGTCTCGTTTAATGTTTTTAGGTATAGCCCAGTAATCTATAGTTCCACCTTTCACCCATTTGCCACCTATACTTTTCACAGTATCATTGATGTCTTCCCATTCAGTTTTTAAGAATTGAATCGGTTTGACAAAAACAAAGTCAGCATCGGAAGTAAATTTAAGCAATTTACGCTGCTCCTTTGTAAATTCATCCTCAAAACCACATGTATCCATATTTACGTCAGGTTTAGATCCTAACATTTTAACACCCACACTGATACTGGTATTTGAAGAAGAATTTGTGGTTAATGTTTGGATTAACGGTTTCTGTTGTAATATAGGATCCGCCTGATTTTCCAAGGGTTCTGTTGGAGTTACATCTAAAATGTTTTCTGATATGATAGTAGTAGGGGTTGTTATCTGTGGTTGTTGAGTTATTAATGATGCTGTTTTAGGGATAAAAATAGAGATTGGTGTATCTTCAGCAACGTCTTCAAAATTGTCACTTCTTAATATAGCTGTTACTTGTTTAGTAAATACATTGTATCTAATACCGATTAATTCCGTATCTATTGGAAGATTAAATTGTTGAGTTGATTTACCTTGTAGTGTACGTATTAGTTCTTCAGGAGTAAGTTTTAGCATCATTTGTCGCATATTTTTACCTCCACCTGCTTATGCTGCAGAGTTTAAAAGCGTTATTGACACGTTTCTGTCTGAAAAATAGTGTAGTGTAAGAGTGCTTCACCCATTAAAACAGGAACAAGTAGAGTATACACAATTTTTTTAGAACCATTACCAATATTGTTTAGGGGTTTTTGTTGTATGGTTCTCGCAGTTGATTAGCCTGCTTAATTAACTGTTGGAGTTTTTCATCGTTAGCGCCTTGTCGCATGGGGGTTAAAATGTCTGTTAATTGGTTATTTTGCATAAGACAGGGTTTAAGTTTTCCATCACTGGTAACACGTAGTCGTGTGCAGTGCATACAAAAATCAGTGTTTTCAATGGGATGTACCACTTCCACAGTCACATTTTGAAGGTGATAGATTACGCGATTATGCATGAAATGCCGCTGCTCAGTTTTAACAGCTTTTTTACGCAACATTTTTTCTTGCTCTGCTAAGTTATAATGATATTGCATATAATATGCACTGTTAACATTTACAGGATCAAGCTCGATAAGTTGCAAAACTACACCCATTTTCTCTGCATAATCAATCATGCTAGAAACATCAGAAACATTAACACCCTTAAGCAGAACCATATTCAATTTAACAGGATTAAACCCTACATTAACCGCTGCTTCCACACCAGCTAACACCTTATCAACAATACCACCACCTGTAATAGTTTGATATATCTTAGGGTTAAGAGAAGCTAAGCTTATATTTACACGACTTAAACCAGCAGTGTACAACGCTTTAGCAGTGTCAGATAACATGAAACCATTAGTTGTCAAAGAAAGATCTTTTAAACCAGAAAGACCCGCAATACCTTTCACTATCTGACAAATATCACAACGTATCAACGGCTCGCCACCAGTAAGCTTTACTCGAGTAACACCTAAATCAATAGTCAATTTAGCCAAACGCACAATTTCATCAGAAGACATCTCAACACAATTAGCAGCAGCGTTACGTACGTGTTTAACTTCACCTTCACTATGGCAGTATGTACAGTTATAATCACACCGTTGAGTAACAGAAACCCTTAGATTAAGCAAAGGCCTACCGAAATTATCACACAGTCTCATCGCTATTCACGTGCATGTTTAACGATGTGAGGCGCCTCAGGTAAAATAAGCTTTTCCACAGCAGTTCCCACAGCATTAAGAGAACCGGGAATACAGAAAAAAACTTTACCAGAAGCAACACCAGCAAGCGCACGAGACAACACCGCAGCAGAACCTATTTCATCAAAACTTATCCGCCTAAAAAACTCACCAAACCCCGGCAAAGACTTCTCCAAAAAAGGCAAAACCGCCTCAATAGTCACATCCGCAGAAACAACACCAGTACCACCCGAAAAAATAATCACATCTAAATCAGCCACAGACAAACAATCCTTAACAGCTTGAGCAATAACTGTTGTATCATCCAAAAGAATTTTTTTATACAACACAGTATACCCCGACGCTTGAATTAAAGACTGAATAAGTTCACCACCTAAATCTGAAACTGGCTCACCGCGCTCCATTTGACGAAAACGAGAAGTACTACAAACATAAATTGCAAAAACAAGCTTTTCTAACGCAGTATCTTTATGCTGCTTTGATGTCTCACTCATACACATAATCAAACCTGCTGCTTATACTTACGAATAACACGCACATTTTGAATAACGGTTGAGAGATACTGCCCATCAACATCTTTCTCATATTGCTTAGTCATATCCCAAATAGTCAACAAAGCCACTGACACAGCCGAAAGAGCCTCCATTTCTACACCCGTCTGCGCACAAGTTTTAACTGTTACAGAAACCTCTATAGTTGTATCATCAAGTATTTTTGGACAAACAGCCACACTAGTCAAAGGCAAAGGATGACAAAGAGGAATCAAATCACTAGTTCTTTTAGCCGCTAAAATAGCCGCAACTTTAGCAGTATATAACGGATCACCCTTAACGATTCTACCCTCTTTCACACACTTTACAGTCTCAGACTTAAGATGAATCGTACCAGAAGCAGTCACTTCTCGCAAAACTTCAGCTTTACCAGAAACATCAATCATAGACATTTATCACACCTCAATGATCATTTACTTTATACCACACATGTATTAAATTTTGCACAGCTCTTGCCTTCTCAGAAGCCTCATTAAAACTATACAAACGAAACCGTTTACCATATGTATACAATTTTAAAATCCCTTCAGACTCCAAAAGCCGCAAATGCTTATCTGTAGCAGTAAAATTAATTTTAATACGCCGAGCAATATCTGAAGTATTACGCTGCCCCTGCTGAGCAACCAATTTCAAAATTTTTATACGAGTCTTTGACGAAAAAACCTCTTCAATCTCCATCACAATCACCTAAAACTCCCCGAAAGAAAACTACATAACTGCTGCTCCAACTCCACTGCAGGTATAGCAGGCAAAGAAATCATAGTCGAACGCCCACGAGAAACTGCAGAACCAACACTAGTCTTAATAATACCCACTTGCTTAAAATATTGAACATACTTCCACAACTGCGTATGACTATAAGGCGCAACCTCATACTCCTCACATATAACGTTATAAACATCCACAACTTCAGCTAAAGTCGCATACGTCTCCTTACTTTCTTTAAAAAAACGAGCCACTGCAAGAAGCAACAATTTCTCATGCAAACCCAAAGTATCAAGCTCACTACGCTTAACCGTAGACACTATAGTAGAAACCGCTTGACGAACACACTCAGGCTCAACCTGCCGCGCATCTTTAGCATCCGCATATTTACCCGAACGCCACAACAACTCGATACCAAAACGAGCATTTCCTGTTTCAGTAGACGCTAACTCAGCTATCAAACCCACCACATCATCTGAAACCGTAGCAAACTCAAAAGCCAACTTCACACGATCACTCAAAATGTCCACTAATGATTCATTACCATAACGCTCAAGATTAACTATATTACGCTGCAAAGTACTCTGAGCACTATCATCCAAATTCTTAAAAGACCCCAAACTTCGCTGAACAAATATAAAAGACATACGTTGAGGTTTACCCTGCTGCATTTCCTGCAAACGCGTAAGCTTGTAAACAGCATCTGAACCTTCTTTTTCTATTAAACTATCAAACTCATCAAGAGCTAAAATTATAAACACCTGCTCTTCATCAAGAATTTGCAAAAGAACCTTTAAAATTTCTTCCGACGAAAAACCACGAACCGGAAAATTAGGCTGAAAAACTGTTACCACTTGTTGCAAAATTTGAACAAGATTTCCACGATACTCACGACAATTAACATGTATATAACGAAATTTTACACCCTTTTTACCAACTTCAACACTAATATTTTTACCAAAAAAATGGCACAAAGCAGTTTTCCCAGTACCCACATCACCAGTTACTATAACACGCTGCGTCATACGACCAGGACAGCGAATTAAAAAACTAAAAAACTCCATAAGCAAACGATTTTCATAATCTCTATGAAACAGACAAGACGGAAGATAATTTATATCAAGTTTTGACTCATCCTTAAACACACTATTATGAGACAACATACTAACCATCCTCCACTAACTATAAACTATGGATACATTTAATACTTAAAAGACTACCCCAATAAAACAACAATGTTTGCATTAACCAGGATAAATACACAAAACCTCAAAGGAAAGATTTTTCCATATAAAAAGGCAATAGGTAACAAACACAGGTAGGGACCGCAAAAATAACAAAAACAACCACCAAAACAGAAAAAACGGTAACAATTGGACTTATCCAAACAACTGTTTCAGAAAACATGGAAAACAACTTAGAAAAAACCAAAACCAAAATCGAACAAGCCGCCAAAAAAGGCGCCCAAATAATATGTTTACAAGAACTTTATCACACCCGCTATTTTCCCCAAAAAGAACAAGAAAACGCTAAAAAATATGCTGAAACCATACCAGGCAAATCTACAGACGTCTTCACAGAAATAGCAAAAAAACACAAAATCGTCATAATTGTACCCCTATTTGAACAAGCCCAAAATGGTAAATTCTACAATTCAGCCGCAGTAATTAACGCTGATGGAAAACTATTTGAAACATATCACAAAATCCATGTACCACAAGACCCAATGTTTTACGAACAAAACTATTTTGAACTAGGCGAACTAGGCTACAAAATCTACAATACCTCCTACGCAAAAATCGCCGTACTTATCTGTTACGACCAATGGTTCCCCGAAGCAGCAAGAATATGCACACTAAAAGGAGCAGACATTCTATTCTACCCAACAGCCATAGGCTACATTAAAGATCACACCTCAACAGATGGAGACTGGCACGAAGCATGGCAAACAGTTCAAAGAAGCCATGCCATAACAAACGGCGTACACATTGTAACAGTTAACCGCGTGGGAGAAGAAAATGAACTTGAATTTTGGGGAAGCAGCTTTGTATGCGATGCCTTTGGACAAATTCTTGCCAAAGCAGACAATAAAAATGAAGAAACATTAATAGTTAAAATCGACATAACATTTAACAAACGCATACGCGACGGCTGGGGCTTTCTTAAAAACAGACGACCAGACACGTATAAGGCCTTAACAGAAAAATGACCATTTTGAGGTATAAAACAATGACAGATAATTCAACCCAAAAAACACCCATTGAACTGGGTTACCGCATGCCCGCAGAATGGGAACACCATGACGCCATATGGATTAGTTGGCCACATGACCCGGTAACTTTTCCGGACTGTATAGAAAAAGTTGAAAATGCATACGTTCAAATAATCAAAGAAATACAAGAAAGCGAAAAAGTTAACCTTTTCGTAAAAAATCAAAAAATGAAAGAAAAGGTCATACACATTCTACAAAAAGTAAACGTTGACTTTTCTAAAATCACGTTCCACATGTTTAATTATGCTGATGTTTGGTTCCGTGACTATGGCCCAACATTTATCATCAATAATAAACAACAAAAATTAGCCATGGTAAACTGGATTTTTAATTGTTGGGGAGAAAAATATGATGACTTACTTAAAGACAAAGATATACCACAAATTATTAACGATAAATTACAGATACCCTGCTTTAAACCACAAATAGTAATGGAAGGCGGCTCTATTGACGTTAACGGCAAAGGCACACTTTTAACAACAGAACAATGCCTACTTAACCCAAACCGAAACCCCAACATGACAAAGGAAAATATTGAAAAACACCTAAAAGAACACTTAGGCATTACACACTTCATTTGGCTAAAAAACGGCATCTGTGGAGATGACACAGATGGACACATAGATGATTTAGCAAGATTTGTAAACCCCACAACAATTGTTTGCGCCTATGAAGACGACCCAGATAACCAAAATTTTGCAACTTTAAAAGATAATTATGAAATTTTAAAAAACACTAAAGATCAAGACGGAAACCAAATTAACGTGATAAAAATGCCAATGCCAAACAATGTTAACAACGAATACGCTGTTCCTGCAAGTTACACAAATTTTTACATAGGCAATACAAAAGTACTTATGCCAACCTTTAACCACAAAAATGATCAAACAGCATTAACAATTTTACAAAAACTATTCCCTGACCGAAAAGTCATCGGCATAGACTGCACAGACTTGGTAAAAGGATATGGAACAATACACTGTATTTCACAACAACAACCAAGCACCACCGCAAAACAAAACAAATAACAGATACCGAAAAACGTTGATGATGCTATTTGAATTTGCCAAGTACTTCTTCTAATTCATCAAAATTTTTGGTTAAAACGTCGCAGTGAACTTTAATCCATGGACTAAGTTGTGGCATATCTGAAACAACTATAACTGTTTTGCCTTTACGTTTAGCATAAAACATTTCCATGCATGCACCTGCACTAAGTTTAGGCAAATACACCACCATTATATCACACCGGTCAACATCATCAAGATCACGTTGCACGATACTATGATACCGACAACAGTTCGACCTATCACGCTCTTCAACATCATTTTTATAGAAACATTTCTCACGTTTCCACGGATCAATAATTTCAAACCCAAGTTTTTGACAAACAGTTGTTATAGCATTTCTATAATAATCCTGATTATTTTCCATACCAAGAATTGGACCGGAAATAAATACCTGCGTCTTCATACCACAACCCAAAATAAAATGCATTAAGGGTTTAATTTGCATTACTAACAAAATAAAAAAAGTACAATACTAAGTATCAACACCAATCATAGAGATACAGTATAGCCTTTGACATTATCAACATTATATGCTCTAATGTTAAAAAATAGAGGATTCTTCAGAAATCTTTAAAGTTATTCATTTTACTCTAAAAATGTCACGTGAAATTTTATGTCTGAAGGAATTAAGAACCGTGTACAAGAGGCAATCAATGATATTAGACCACAGCTTCAAGCCGATGGTGGAGATATTGAACTAGTTGCTATTGAGGGAAATGTTGCAAAAGTCCGGCTAGTTGGTCACTGTGCATGCTGTCCAATGTCTCAGATGACACTCAAAAATGGCGTTGAAACCTACGTCAAAGAACGCGTACCGGAAATCCAAAAAGTAGAATCAGTCTAACCAAATTGACAAAATTCTAAACAACACATTTTTCACACACACTTTTTTTAACCACACACTTATTTGCATACCTACACATGCCCTTCTATGTAAAACATTTTTACAAATTCATCTAATATTACAGATAAAATAAAAAATAATACGAGATAAATATTGCACACAATAATTACATCTATATATATTATTTATTTTACAGAGGTTTACTATATAACGTGTAGAGCTTTCTTAGTAAAAATACAAATAAGGAGTTAAAAAAACATGAACACTAAATATACCATATTACTTGCAATATTTGCTATAGTCATAATTGCAGGCTCAATTGTAGCATACAGTTACTACAATTCAAACACAAATAATCCAAACACACCAACAAATACCCCTACAAACACAAACACACCAACAAATACCCCTACAAACACAAACACACCAACAGACACAACTACACCAACAAGCGCACCCGTCCCAGCTAGTCTAACAGGCGCTGGAGCGAGTTTTCCGTATCCGTTAATAGATAAAATGATAACTGATTATAATAGGGTAAAACCTCATATTCAAGTGAATTATCAACCAAGTGGTAGCGGTGCAGGAATAACAGCTTTAATAGATAAAACAGTTGATTTTGCAGGTTCAGATGCACCCTTATCTGTAGCTGAAAGAGAAAAAGCACCAAATACTTTGCATATTCCAGAGACAATAGGTTCAATAGCTGTAACATACAATATTGTAGGTGTTTCTTCAGGGCTTAAATTAACTGGACAAATGATAGCGGATATTTTTGAAGGGAAAATAACTATGTGGAATGATCCTGTGATTGTTAATATAAATCAGGGTATTGTGTTGCCGGCTGCAAAGATAGTTACTGTTCATCGTAGTGATAGTTCTGGTACGTCGTTTGTTTTTACAGGTTATTTAAGTGAGGTGAGTGTGTCTTGGAAGAGTAATGTTGGTCAGGGTAAATCGGTTGCTTGGCCGTTGGCTAATGATATTGCTTCAAGTGGTAATGCTGGTGTAGCACAACTTGTTAGCAGTAC
>Ga0123355_10019846_pt1 | contig 10709 bp, 6 predicted proteins | sample TergutEmb28metaG_3_FD_89872 | JGI IMG/M metagenome (GOLD analysis project Ga0123355, IMG submission 89872) | Embiratermes neotenicus P1 segment gut microbial communities from Petit-Saut dam, French Guiana - Emb289 P1 | ecosystem: Host-associated > Arthropoda: Insects > Digestive system > Gut ...
CCAGGGGATATTTTACAAATTTGACAAATTTGACAGTAAGGCATATTGTAGGGGTTATAATTGGTAGCCTTGTAATTAGAAATGTCATGAATGAATTTTAAAACAATATATTTACAAACAATAAATCAACAAACACCATGTAAATAGAATACCTCGAAATAGATTACCCAGGTTAATGAAATACTTCTCGCCAACTGGCAAAAGGAATCATGGTAGATCTTTGAAGAGTCTTCTGGATACGAGAGACCGGAACGGGTCAACAAGTGGCCCAAATCCATGAAAGATATATGATGATGATGATAATGAAATCCACAAACCGACCAAATGAATCCGTGATGACGATTGCCGTCTGTTGGGTTTACACCGCGCAGTCTCTTAGAAATCTACCGACGTTTCGGGGAACTTACCGTTCCCACTATTTTATAACAAACTGCACGGCGTCACAGTCCAGAAGATGATAAACTTTCCCTTGATCTCTACTGTTCATTTTGATAGTCTGAGTCTTGTAAACAACCCTTTCAGTTGATGCAGTGTGGAAACAAACCAACTTCGAATTTCCCCCTCACACTGCAAGCGATCTTCATGCCCCTCTTGTCGGGTCTGTCTGTCTGTCTGTCTGTCTGTCTGTCTGTCTGTCCATGAGCGCCCTGCCGATGTCCGTCCGAGTTATAACTTGATCGGTTGCAACTAGACGGAATCCTCTTGTTCTCGTGCACCGGTCCTTTGAGGGATTAAGGGGGGTGTATCCGCTTATAGCCGTGACGTCTGCCTGTCCAACCACATCAAAAGTCACTGCCACTTCAATGTTATAGTTCATGAAACATGATCTAAACTTATTAAACGGCGTTCTGTTGCGCGGTGTTCACTTGTGAGGCAGTTCAGACGACATCATGTTTTGGTGCAGAGCTGTCGCTGTTAGCGCAAACGCATCATGAAGCTATTTCACTCTTCACGTGAAGTGGTGAAGCTGCTAACCATTTCAGGAGGTTTGCGGTTAAACTGGCCGAGAAACTAGCCATCGTGATGATTTCGTGTTTGTTACTGCTTCTAGTCGGGACCTGAGGCACTGCGCTAAAAGCTGAAGGGTAGCGGGTTCGATTCCCGATGGTGTCAATGGAATTTTTCATTGACATAATCCTCCCGATCGCACTATGGCCATGGAGTCGACTTAGTACCAGTAGTACCAGGAATATTTCCTGGAGGGTAAATGCGGCCGGTGCGTAGGACTGACAATCTTACCACCTTCATCTTCCGACTGTTTTGAAATCCTAGAGACTTAACCTCCTGGAACCCTCAGGGCCTGCCCAGGCTTGTACAGGAGTTGCTTGACTTCTACTCCTTCTTGGTAAATTAAATTTCACCCTAGAACAGGCCACGAAAGCCCATAGGGGGAGTAGAGGTGTAGTTCTACTCTTTTTTTAACCTCGGCGGTAGATGGGGGTTGGTTGTCAACGCCACGCTCCGGCCGCTTTACCCCCGGGAAAGGCCTGGCAACATTGTATAGGAGGCTGGGTAGGCCCCAGGGCCGGTCTGGATGGGTGTAGAAATCTCGCATTCCACCGGGATTTAATCTCCGGACCGTCCAGCCCGTAGCAAGTCGCTATACCGACTGAGCTATCCCGGCCCACATTCCTTCTTGGGGGAGAGGGGGTGCACAAATCCCTGGCGTCATGTCACCCTGTCTACTGAATTCTGTACGGTGGCACCCAATACTTAGGGTCTCCGTATTGAACTTGCTCCATGTCACCTTCTGGTACCTACAGGTTTGAGGTCGTTCCTAGATTTTTGGAAAATTTGTGGGCCCCTTCATTTATAGCACCGCAAATTGGGCTACGGCCACTTTTTCGAATTTATTAATTATTAACGTTATGTGAATTGTCGACCTGACAGCGTCGTTAAGCACGCCAAAAATAAATTCTGGTTGGAGGAGAGATGTCTGAGAACTTCCCGGAGCTGCCTCCATGTTTCACAGTCGACGTCCTGCTACCTGTGACTGTAATGTGACCCTTACTCAACGCCACAGTACGCGCAAGTTTTATAAACCCCTTCCCTTGTGATGCACTAAACCTCTTTCAGTTGCTCCTGTTTGACGAACTTCGCACCAACTTTTAATGCGCTTACTCCTGAACGATAGACGACCGGTCAACCTGTCGTGGTTTTATAGCATGGACGAGGAACCGGGACAGCCATTCTGCTTGTATAAATGTAATGGGAACGCCAATGTAGACTCCAGGATATTTATGCATCATGGTTCGGTCACATATCGGTTTTGGTTACTGTTATTCGAGTTAATTTACCGTAAATAACCGATCTGTACAGTATGTTGTATAGCTGATGTGGTACATGTAACGAAACAGTACAAACTTGTGTTCGAGGTGTATCTGGTTCGAATCCCAGATGGGACACCAGCTATCGTGACTGAAGTTACCCGTAATTCTCCTCACTCCGTCCAGGAGAATGCGAGGATAGAATGTCAGTTAGGCCAGGACCGACTGTTTCTAAGTGAGGCCCACTCATCCTTATGTGTGGTGCTGGCAACGTGGGCCAGCTCTGGTCTGCGTGCGGGCACCAGGAAGTTCAATACACAGAATGAAGAATGAAAAAGTATAAGTATAATTATATGTGCGATTGTTCTGTGTATTTATTTATACATCGTGTGGAATAAAATGCAAGAATAACAAAAGGAAAAATTTATAAAAATACAGTTCTTAACCAATGCTAGGATGTCACTATTTTTAGTACATTTTAGGCGCGTTCGCAAAATTGCGAAAAGCGACTATCAGCCTCGTCGTGTCTTTCCTTCCGTCCGACAACATTGCAAAACTCGGTTCCCGCTGAACGGATTTTCATGCAATGTGATATTTGACTATTATTTCGAAAATATATCCATGAAATTCAAGTTTAATTAAAATCTGACAATAATAAAGGGTACTTTACATGAAGACCAATATACAGTTATGATCATATCTCGCTTAGTTCTTCTTAGGATGAGAAATATTTCAGGCAAAAGTTGTAAAAAAAAAATCAAAACACACTTTTTCGAAAATCGTGCTGTTTATGAGATAGTGTGGAATAGTGTTGTAGAGCTGGACAAGCCCCATGACAATAGGGCGTATGCGCTTTGCATGATGGATAACTAAGGCTACACACACACACACACATACACACACACACATACACACGCACACACACACACGCGCGCAAACGCACACGCACACACGCACGCACACACGCGCGTGCACACACACACACACACACTAGAGAATATGTAACTTAATGCTTTTCCACAGCAACAGTGGTTACGCGAACGCGCCTCAATGTTGCGTTGCACGTGATTGCTTATCTGTTTTCGTCTATATACAAGGTGGTTCAAATATGACCGGGACTGATTTGTGTGTAAACAAGCCGCACTGCGCAGCAGCTGTGCGACCTTGAGAGAGTGAAGCCACAACCTCCACCCTCCCTCCTCCTCGGGTTAGAACCTGTTCAGTCCTGCCTGGGAGTTGCTAGAGTGATGAGCGAACAGAAGGTAACTAATTACTCAGTCCCGGTCATATTTGAACCACCTTGTATTTCAAGCTGACTTTTTCCGAAGAAGGTGTGATTGTGTTTTGTCATTTCACTTTGCCTACAGCGTGTACCGTAACCTCATATTCCTTGATATGAACATGTTATTGAGCGTCTGTAGCGTTCTGCGACCCATTTTCTCTGTGTTTGATATAATATGCTCACAGCTTTCGTTTCTCAAACAATTAATACCTGCTTCTCGCAGGAAGAGACAACACGTTTCGCACACAGAATTATGTGTTAATATATTTTGGTGACATTTCTTGTTTAATTGTTACGTTGTGCGTAATGGAGCGTGACAGTTAAATGTTAATGGGACAGGCAGTGTACGTATGAACGTAACACGGAGGTACGTTCGCGTAACCATTGTTGGCGTTCAAAAGCAAGAATTATTAAATATTTTGATTATGTGCCTGTATTCTTAGTTATCCAGCATGCAAAATGCATGCGCCTTATATTTTTCCGCGCTTCTTAGGTCTATCTTAATGTTATCCTCCCATTACTCTAGGTCTATTAAGAGATTGTGTCCCTACAGGTTTTCTTAGTAAAACTTTATATACAATTTGCATATCTGCAGTGTGTGCTATCTGTCCAATGCAGCTCATCCCACTTGATTTGATCTCCCTAATAATATTTGATCTCTCTAATAATTTGATGACTTCCTCATAATATTTGCTCTTCCTAATAATATATGATCTCCCTCATAATATTTGATCTCCCAAATAATTTTTGATGTCCCTAATAATATTTGATCTCCCTAATAATATTTGATCTGCCTAATAATTTGATGACTCCCTAATAATATTTTATCTCCCTAATAATTTGATGACTGCCTAAAAATATATGATCTCCCTAATAATTTGATCTCCCTAATAATATTTGATCTCCCTAATAATTTGATGACTCCCTAATAATATATGATCTCCCTAATAATTTGATCTCCCTAATAATATTTGATCTCCTTAATAATTTGATGACTCCCAAATATTGTTTGATCTCCCTAATAATTTGACGAATCCCTAATAATATTTGATCTCCCTAATAATTTGATGACTCCCAAATAATATATGATCTCCCTAATAACATTTCACGAAGATCTCGCAAATCGCAAAGCTGTTAATGTACTGTCTTTCAACTTGCCTTCACTTTCCCGCTCTTAGGTCCCAAATTCCCCTCGCACATTTTTTTTGAACACACTCCGTGTATGATCTTCCTTTACAAATCCATTCTAAGCGGACAAGCAGTGTGCTGGAGCGGTATCGCTCTGGATTTGTGTCTGGGAGGTGCCTTCTTTGAAACTCGCCATTCATACTGACTGTAACAACAGAGGTCCCTTATGGCTTCTTCTTCTTCTTCATTGGAATAAGGTTCTTATAGTTTAACGGTCGTCTTTTCAGAATGGCATCCCATGCATATCTGTCTTCTGATTAGTTTCTCCATCTCTTGACACCCATCGATTTCAGATCATTCTCAATACGGTCAAACCATCTTAATTTTGGTCTTCCTGCTTTTCCCTTTTCTTGACGGTCCTATCATCAGACATTCTTACCAGATAGCCAGCCAATTCTGGTTTTCTTACTTTTATTAATGTTACAATACTTGGTTTTCTGTACGTAACCTGCAGTTCATCATCAGTTCGGATCCTCCCTTCATTTTATCTTTTATTAGGTTTCCCTCTGTCTATAAGCAAATGCTGAGATGGTTCCCAAGATTTCAAGTTGCCACTACATGGTTCTCATGTAGCCCTCCCGATTTAAATTTAGTAGTAACCAATTTCATGTTTTGTTTACATGTAAAATAACCACTGCCACCGGGTAACAACCCAATTGCAGGAATAATAATAATAATAATAATAATAATAATAATAATAATAATAATAATAATAATAATTCTTGCTTAGTATTTCCGCTCCCGTGTTTTAAGGTTTGATTTCCTTTTGGTTTGTCATCTTATGGCTTATTCAGTCAGAATATAAACGTGCAAGAATGTTACCTTGATAAAAGCACTACCGCCTCCTTCCCGTTCCTTGTCAATCATCATTCACTATCTGCCTGCCATCGACAGTATACAGTCGTGAAGTAAACCGCAAACCACATACCAAGAGAGCTATTCATAATTACCGTATGTGATGTGAACAGATCTGTATCAACGTAGTTTATTTCCGTCTGTATTAAATTGACGTAAGAAGCAGCTAATGGACGTGTACAATCGGAAGAAAATGATTATAAAGCGCACAGGTGTCAATCGATCTGATTCACAGTTACACCACGAGATGGCAGATCACGCTTGTGGAAGGGAGAGGGTGGCAGGGCAAGGGGTCTCATCGTTAGCCGGCAGATGGCAGGCATGTTCAGTCTCTTTTAGAGTCCAAAGCCTTTGCTGGTTCTCGCTAGATGGCGCATGAGTATAATTCGTATGGTAGACAGAAAACAAACAGCAGAAGATTATGACCTTACCAAGCAATTCGAGAAACAAATGCTCCTGATTGTCATTGTTGTATATACGAACACATGCATATAGTGATACTTTCAGTGACAGTGATATGACCTTGCAGGATCTCATTGCGGTGGTTGTGAAGATTTATGTTTTCTGGAATGTGACGCCTTGCAGTTTTGTAGAATTGTACCGCCTTTACAGAGGATAATGGTGCTTCCGCCTTCAGGGAAGATCTAATCTCATTTACCCTGATGATAGAGACAGCAGGATCTTCTGAAAGGTTGGTAAACTTCAACCAGACTACACGGCGTCACATCGCGGAAGAGAGATATCTTCAGTGACTTCTGTTTCGGCAAGCAACGAACAACAGTGCAGCGTACGCGCAACGTAGTCTGTCTTAGTAATCTGACTGTGTAGCGCATTTGGCGGTTCAACGCGCACAAATGTTACGGTGTATTATGGTTTATTTTGCGACGCTGTCACTGGCTGTTGCTGTAATAGAGGGGAATGATTGGGGATAATTAATTCTAAAGGATTTGGAAGGAATCGATTGTGGTTCACCGGGGCCGCGATGTACCTGTTGTGATATGGGATGACCCGGAGGGAATGCGAACCCGGCATTTCCCAAATAGAGGTCTAGGGCATGGGCTCGCAATCCACCGCCCGCGGCCATATTTATAAATTATGTACACATGTTGCAAAATTACGCAATCATTTAGGCCGTTAGGTGTACCAATGACAGCGATTTTTAAGCGTGCGGCTCGCAAACCGGCCCAAATAACGGTTGTGGTCCTTTGCCAGTAAAGTTTGGACGCTCCTGGTCTAGAACATTACCATTTCGGTGCAAAGGTATAGTCAAGCTTTGCGGATTGTAGAATGACGGTTGCGAATTCCGCTGGTCCTGGTTACTGACACACAACTGGATTCAAACACAGCTACAAGTATAACAGCTCTGTGAACCACTTGATGATCTTCTGTCGGATTCTTGCGTTGTCGTACGGGTATGTTTCGACGTTTCGGGAGCTTACTGCTTCCTTCTTCAGGGTGGCTGAATCTGGCTCGCGTGGATGCTGACGTGGGTGGGAAGAAGAGTGTGTTTCCATTATTTTGGAAGGTATATGTGCAGCTATCCCCATACAGGCCTGGAGAAGAGTTGAGGCTCCCAGAATTTTTAGACAATGGTCAGTAGTGGCGAATGTGCAGGTGGACAAGCGTGAGTGGCGAACTTGCTTGTGAACGGCCCACACACCACTGTTGACCCCTAAAAGGGCTGTTTTTGGAACTCGCTCTCATTTGCTCGTTGCTAGCTTTATTTCTACCTCTCCCATGACTCTGATTGGCCAGATTTCCTCCAAATTCTTTTCCACGTAACCGACGCGTTTCTTTCTTCCCAATAACAGAGATCAAAACCTCGTCATGAGTGCCTGCAGGGGCTCGCGACCAAAATGCACTGCCTGACTGATCGTAATTTGTAAATGACCTGGATGTGATTCCCAACCACTTCGTATCCATGCCAACGAGATTGTCACCCTGAAGACGGAGACAGCACACTCCTCCGAACCGTCGAAGCACTTTTTTTTCACATGGCGTAGAAACCCAAAGAAGAGCAGCTGGCCAGCAACTGCTGTGAAAACCTGAAAAACTGCAGCTCTCTTAATGTGCTTACTTACTTGTTGATTTACTTACTTACTTACTTACTTACTTACTTACTTACTTACCCCATGGAGCAGAGATCTTCTTGAGAAGGTAAGCGGTTCTCAGCTAGTCAGGAAATTCCCCGCATTTTATGGAACCCGAATGTTCATCACCGCATTTACAAGATCCCGCCGCCTGTCCCTGTCCTGGGCCAGATCGATCCAGTCCATGGCCCACGTCCCACATTCTGGAGCTCCAGCTTAATATTTTCCTCCCATCTACGCCTGGGTCTTCCAAGTCGCCTCTTTCCCTCAGGTTTCCCTACCAAAACTCTGTGTACACTTCTCCTTTCCCCCATACATCCTACATGCCCTACCCATCTCATTCTTCTCGATTTGATCAAACGAACACTACTGGGTGAGCTGTACGGTTCCTTAAACTCCTCATTATGTAGTTTTCTCCACTCCCCTGTTACCTCATCCCTCTTAGGCCCAAATATGCTCCTCAACACCCCATTCTCAGACATACTCAGGTTACATTCCTCCCTCACTGTGAGCGACCAAGTTTCACACCCATGGTCTGAATATATAGAAAGAAAATTAAAAGTATATGGTAGCTGCGTTATTACACTCTGCTAGCGCTGTTAGCTGCTTGCTGCGGGAGCAAGGAGAGCTGACTTCAATCCCTGGATTGTGCATGTGGAATTTGTAGTAAGGCAGTCCCCGTTTTACATTCTGGTACAGGCAGTCCTCATTTAACATTCTGCTACAGGCAGTCCCCGTTTATTATTTTGGTACAGGCAGTCTTCGCTCTACATTCTGGTACAGACAGTCCTCGTTTTACATTCTGGTACAGGCAGTCCTCGTTTAACATTCTGGTACAGGCAGTCCTCATTTAAAATTGTGGTACAGGCAGTCCTCATTTAACATTATGGTACAGGCAGTCCTCATTTAGCATTGTGGTACATTCAGTCCTCATTTAACATTGTGGTACAGGCAGTCCTTATTTAACATGCTGGTACAGGCAGTCCTCATTTAACATGCTGGTACATGCAGTCCTCATTTAACATTGTGGTACAGGCAGTCCTCATTTAACATTGTGGTACAGGCAGTCCTCATTTAACATTTTGGTACAGGCAGTCCTCATTTAACATTGTGGTACAAATAGTCCTCGTTTAACATTCTGGTACATGCAGTCCTCATTTAACATTGTGGTACAGGCAGTCCTCATTTAACACTGTGGCACAGGCAGTCCTCATTTAACATGCTGGTACAGGCAGTCCTCATTTAACATTGCGGTATAGACAGTCCTCATTTAACATTCTGGTACAGGCAATCCTCGTTCAATACTTCGCCGATGCAGGTTGTTTCTCTTTAACTTATATAAGTTTTAGTGACCAAATATTTGAGTAACGTCACTCGGACTTGCATTATGTCTTTTTCGCTGTCAGATCTCTAACGGTCAGGCCGACGGTTGTTTTAATTAATTCTTATGGGGGGAAAAATACACCATTATATGCTCTTCTGCTCTCTTTTGCGATTCCCCTGGAAGTAATCCCTGCGTTAAACGAGGACTTTACTGTACACAGTGGGGAAGGGAATTTTTTCCGACGGTCTTCCCTTGTCAGTTGTCATTTTAATCATTTTACATATGCTATGTGTCCATTCAACTGCCACTTGACCAATATGTACGGTATTATCGGCTATTAAATTGAGGAAGAGTTTTTTATATGAATTATATCCTCTTCCCATTGCTTTTTAATTACAGGACTGTACCTTTATTGTTGTGTTTTCTCTCTCTCTCGAAATGTGAAACTGCAATGTTTCGGTACCCAGAAGGAATGTGAAACTGCAATGTTGCGGTACCCAGAAGAAATGTGAAACTGCAATGTTGCAGTACCCAGAAGAAATGTGAAACTTCAATGTTACAGTACCCAGAAGAAATGTGAAATTACAGTGTTGCAGTATCCAGAAGAAATGTGAAACTGCAATGTTGCAGTACCCAGAAGAAATGTGAAACTGCAATGTTGCAGTACCCAGAAGAAATGTGAAACTGCAATGTTGCAGTACCCAGAAGAAATGTGAAACTTCAATGTTGCAGTACCCAGAAGAAATGTGAAACTACAGTGTTGCAGTATCCAGAAGAAATGTGAAACTGCAATGTTGCAGTACCCAGAAGAAATGTGAAACTTCAATGTTGCAGTACCCAGAAGAAATGTGAAACTGCAACGTTGCAGTACCCAGAATAAATGTGAAACTGAAATTTTGCAGTACCCAGAAGAAATGTGAAACTGCAATGTTGCAGTACCCAGAATGTGAAACCGCAATTTTGCAGTACCCAGAAGAAATGTGAAACTGCAATGTTGCAGTACTAAGAAGAAATGTGAAACTGCAATGTTGCAGTACCCAGAGGAATGAAAACATATTCCAGAAGAAGATGGGGTAGTTCTGCTGATACTTAAATCAATGGTATTTAAATATTTAACTTGTGGCTCGCGACCCATGGTGGCTTTAATACTAGTGAAGTATTCTTTTTGCAGCCTGTTACCAAAGAGAATTTTAATTAGGTATGGGTTATAGGCTCTTTTTCCTGCCACTTATTCGAAAATGATGCTGAATGGCTCGTCGAGAGACATTTGAATATGTCTGTTTGTAGACGTTTCATCGATTAGCTCTTGTATTTGAATAAGAAGTTTACGTTTTCGCCGCTGTATGGGGTTACTGAAGTCGGCTGAAGTGTGCCTCGGATCGCAGCCGCCGGTATGTTCAATATGCTCTACAAATTAAGTTCAATTAAACGTGAATGGTGACGGATTGAAAAGCAGAAAGGAGCCCATCGGCCTGAAACTGGGATGTGAGATTTTGAATTCTCCCGGTGGGGAATATGAAGTTCTTTCAGAATATGGCGACGTGTAGTTTGATTTTTTCCAATGCCCCACATGTCCTTGTGGACTTCGTGGTCTTCCCTCCTGGGCATGGCAGAAGTGTAACCGACTTCTCAGGTTGGGACGCCCATGAGACGCGGTTACGTTGTCCCGATGATGTGAGTGGTGATATAGGAGGATGTAGTGC
>Ga0123355_10019847_pt1 | contig 10709 bp, 8 predicted proteins | sample TergutEmb28metaG_3_FD_89872 | JGI IMG/M metagenome (GOLD analysis project Ga0123355, IMG submission 89872) | Embiratermes neotenicus P1 segment gut microbial communities from Petit-Saut dam, French Guiana - Emb289 P1 | ecosystem: Host-associated > Arthropoda: Insects > Digestive system > Gut ...
AGTTACGGAGGTGGTCGTATATGCAAACTACATAGGACTTTGCCGGTTCTACCGATATGTGGTCAACATCAGCAGGTGGTCACCTTATGAAGGTGGTCAACTTGACAGGTTTTACTGTATAAGCTAACTAATTAAATTCTAAAAGCCTTAAATAATAAACTCATGGTAGGAGGCATCTTTTGTGACCTGGAAAAGGCTTTTGATTGTGTTAACTGTAAAATATTATTATCTAAATTGGAATTTTACTGTGTAAAAGGAAAGGCTAAGTTATGGTTTGAATCATATGTCAGAAACGGGTATCAGAGTGTCTTAATAAAAAAATAGTTCACTTAACCACAATGAATCTTCTGCATGGGAAGAAATGAAGCATGGATTTCCGTAGGGATCAATATTGGACCCATTGTTGTTCCTCATTTACATAAATGATTTACCCAGAACTATAAATGATAAATCCATACCAATGTTGTTTGCAGATGATACTAGTATACTAGTCACAAGTCCAAACAAATTGACTTTCATCTTAGTATAACTGCTGCTTTAAATTGTATATATGAATGGCTAAATGCAAATCTACTTTCCATAAGTTGTAACACAACTCACTACATTTAGTTTACTACAAATATTAATCCCAAAACCAATATTAAAATTACTTATGACAATAAGTAATCACAACTATACTTACTTACTTACTTACTCCATGGAGCAGAGTCCTTCTTGAGAAGCTAATTGGTTCTGCAGCTAGTCAAGAAATTCCCCGCACTTTTTGGAACCCGAAGGTTCATCACAGTATTCATAAGTGCCCGCCATCTGTCCCTATCCTGAGCCAACTCCATCCAGTCTCCACCCCCTCCCACTTCCCGAAGATCCATCTTAATATTATCCTCCCATCTACGTCTAATCACAACTATATCCAATATTAAATTTCTTGGATTATGTATTAATGATACAATAAACTGGAAATATCATGTTGAACATATTCTTCCAAAACTGAGTGCAGTTTGCAATGTATTGAGTTCTGTTAAACCATACATGTCTCTAAATACTTTGAAAATAGTTTACTACTCCAATTTTAATTCAGTCGTAAGTAATTATTTACCATTTTGGGGTAACTCATCTCACAGTATAAAAATGTTCAGAATGCAAAAGTATATAATTAGAATTATGCTAGGCTGTGAAAAAAGGGTCTCACTTAGGAATCTACTTAGGAAATTGAAGATATTACCTTTGGTGTCTCAGGATATACTTACTCTTATGCTTTTTGTGATAAAAAATAAGAACCAGTTTATAGCCAATTCAGAGATTTATAGTGTAGATGCCAGACAACATACAAACTTTCATCAACCTACATCGAATCTGACAAAATATTAGAAGGGAATTTGTTATTCTGGAGTAAGGGTTTACAGTAATCTCCCTCCACATATTAAAGATGTATCTGGTGATCCTAAAAATTTCAAATTACAATTAAAACAGTTTTTGTACCTATATTCCTTTTATTGATTAGAAGAATATTTACATTACAAATATTTTCTAAGGTATTAACTTGCTTTATAAAATAATGAGGTAGAACTGTCAGATACATTAATGAGTATTTTATGTTTATAATCACCTTAGTGTTATAGTTTTTTGTTGTTATTAGTGTTGTTTGGTCTTCTATGTACATATTTATTATACTGTTGTGTTTCCATCAATTTTCTATTATGCTGTAATGTATTGTGTGCTCTACCTTATTGTATAGGACAGTGGATTGTATGAAGTCCTATCATTGTAGGTAATTCAACCTGCTTGGCATGTACTATGCAGTCTACATTTTTTTTTTTTTTTTATCATTTTAGTTCAGATTATATTATACTTACGTGTAACTATATTTTAATTGTTGTACTCACATGTTATATTCTATCACTGCATTGTCTTGTGTGTATGTAACACTGTTTTGTATCTGACTTCGAACAAACAAGAGTTGGGATCCATGCGATGTTATGTATTGATGCTTGACTTATTTATTTTATAAATACGTGTCAATCAATAACACAACACTTCATTTCATATGCAATAAAAATAGTATATTGTCAGGGCAACGTGTTTTGATCTTTATTAGATCATCTTCAGACCCTCTGGGAAAACAGATCCAAGAGTCATCCATATTTCAATGCATTTCGGATCCCACAATACATTGAAATATAGATAGCTCTTGGATCTGTTTTCCCAGAGGTCCTGAAGATGACCTAATAAAGGTCGAAACATGTCGCCCTGACAATATACTATTTTTACTGTATATAAAATAAAGTGTTGTGTTATTGATTGACACGTATTTATATGTGTGTAATGCTTCGGGATGAAGAATATTAAATTTATTTATTTTATTTTATTCTAGTTATAGTGTGTTCTGTTGATCATATGTATGTGTATTTTATTGACATGTTCCATGTCCAACATACCACTTTTATATGGATTCATGGAAATATAAATAAATAAATAAACAGTACTTTCTCCAAAGAACTATAATATTATTCTTGGCTACTTCATCTTTTTTCAGTTACAGCATGTTTTGGTATCAATGCCAAATTGTAATATTTAAGTTGAACCCTAATTTTACAATTTCTTTCATTTATAGGCTTAAAATATAATTATCTATAATATGCATACTACCACTATATAAAATAATATATTTCTTTTTTATCACAGTTCATTCTAGTTTTATCATTTTATGTCTATCAAGACTGTGATTGGTTACAATCTGTAAACAGTATGTCTGTTTGTGTATTATACTCAAATGCCTTTTATATTTTTTGTTTCAATATATGTATATTATCAGTTGTTCCCTTATTCAGTCTGAATCAATTTTGGTACTTACCAATTATTTTTCTGCATATTCTGTCTGTTACTTATACTTAATAGTACTTTGTATATACGTACAACTTAAAAGCGTTATTCCTTTGTAATTGTCACATTTATATTCCAGTCGTTTTTTTTATGTATTCCCATCTTCCAGTCTATGGGTATTTCTTCCTCATTCACTATAATCTTAATTAAACCGTATAGCCTCCTGCTTAAAGCTGGTCTCACTTTCTGTAAAATCTCTGGCGTTATTCCATCTATCCATGGTGCTTTTTGGTGTTTAAATTTAATGTCGTATCTCTTACTTCCAAATACGAGGTGCTACCCAAAAATTCGGGGAATTTGACCACCGTAGCTCCTAGTCTCCTTCGTACTAGTCCCCTTGGGCATGTATACAGCGATCCCAGCATGTTTCCCATGATTTCATGCATCCCTGGAAGTTGTCAGTTGTGAGTGTGTCGATAACCTCTTGCGATTCTGCGTGGATCTCCTCAGTCGTGTCAAAATGACGCCCTTTCAGCCGTAATTTCATTTTGGGAAATAGAAAAAGGTCGCAGGGGGCGAGGTCAGGCGAATAGAAGGGTGGGGAATCACTGTCATGTTTTTGGAAGTCAGAAATTGTCGAACAACGAGTGATGTGTGGGTGGGCGTGTTGTCGTGGTGGAGAAACCAATTGTTCTTCCACTTGTCTGGACGTTTGCACCGAATGCCCTCTAACAGTCGCTTTAAAACCTCACAGTAAAACTTGCCATTGACGGTTTGACCAAGGGGTACGAATTCCTTTTGGACAGTGCCTAGGATGTCGAAAAAAACAATCAACTTAGACTTGGCATTGCTGCGAACTTGACGCACTTTGAATTGGGCGAATTCCGCTGCGACGACTGCTGCTTAGTCTCAGGGTCATAACCATACACCCATGTTTCATCACCGGTTATGATATTGGAGATGAAGTTGGGGTCGTCTCTGGCTTGTTGTTTGAGTTCCCTGCAGACAGAAACGCTATGGACCTTCTGGTCGTCGCTCAGCAGTCTTGGCACAAATCACTCAGAAATGCGTCTCATGTTCAAATTGTCCGCAAAAATGCGTTGAACAGTCCCGTATGACAGTCCTACTATCTCACCAACATCGTACATAGTTTGTCTATGATCTGCAAGGATAACCTCGCGAACTTTTGCCATGTTTTCCGGTGTTGTGCTTGTCGACGATCGTCCAGAACGCTCACCGTCGTCGACAGACGTTCGTCCCTCCTTGAAGCGTTTGTACCATAAAAAGAACTTTGCTTTGGCTCATGGCATTATCTCCAAAGGCTTCCTGTAGCATTCGGTGGGTTTCTGCAGCAGATTTTTTAAGGCTGAAACAAAATTTGATGCAGATTCTTTGCTCCTTAAAATCCATCATATCATTTGTAAAAAAAATCGCCGGATCACTAAAACATAACCTCACAAAAATTCACTGAACTTAATAACACGTCCTGTCAGCTTGACAACTGTTGGCACACTGATTCATAAAGCATACTGCTAGCCACATCTAGCGGCGGAAGGGCACGCGACAACCCGTTCGGGCGCGCTGTTTAAATTCCCCGAATTTTTGCTTAGCACCTCGTATGTTGGTTCACCTATTACCTTAATCATCGCATTAAAGTCATCTTCTTCCATATAAAATTCTGTGTTTGGTTTACCCTGATCACTTAATTTTCCTTGTAAATAAATTACGTACATATGAAGGGCTAATTTTAATATGAATATTGTTTTTATATGCATGGATTTGTTGCAGTTTTTTTATGGCGACACTAGAACCAAAACCCTGTGTTATAAATGTCTAGGCTGTATAATATTTGTGATACAAGGATTGAGTTTATGGAGGTTATGTGCATTTTTATTTTTATTCAGAATAAGACAAAGAATAACCGCCTGTATATTGGCAGACATTTCGGGGGATACATACTTCTTGTCCTCCAGTCTTTTCATTGGTTGGCAGCTTTTCATCTGGAATTGTTGCAAGCCATCCTTTTAATTGCTGTATAACTGTCAGCTCCTGTGTTTCTGGCGACTTGCTTAAAGTATTGTAGTTGAGGTCTTCCCAAGGCCTTTTTTCCGGATATTACTCCTTCAAGGATATTTACCACAAACTCGTTATGCCTAATTGTATGCCCTATGCATGAGTGGCGTCTATTTTTTAAAACTTTTAAAACTAACCTTCACTTGTATGTTAATAGCTGTATATTTGTTGAAATTTAGTGGTTTTTAATGGTCGTTGCACACGGAACATAATACTGTACCACACACAAGCCGATGTGTAGATCCGTCCATGGCAAAAGAGTTTGACCCACGAAACCTGACGTACATATTCTGTAAACTATAAAATGTCATGCAAAATTGATGGATCAAAGGAAAAAGGATGACCTTTGCCGATACCATTAATCCACATCTTGCTAGGACGAACAGCGACAAAGACAACCTTTCAGTCACTCGCTTTCGACACAAACACACCAGTGATTACTTCAACTATTAACCAACGAATGCACCTATATAACTTTCGCTTAAAATACTTTAAAACACTTGAAACCACTCCGACATATTTCGATCTTTTCAGATCATCATCAGGGATTTTCGTCGTTCCTTGCTAAAGTTATTATATAGTCATGATTTAGTTCGTTTTTGTAAACACGTTGTTGTGGCAGCATATCATGTTGTGTAAGAATCTGTTGTAGAGAGTGTAGTTGGCTAGGTGTGCGTCGTATGCTGCGTAGTGAGGGACTTTGAAAACTCAGAGCTGTAAACGCGTACGAAACCATAAATTAACGTGCCTTGAATCCGTAATATTTTTTTAGCATTTGATAATTACAGAAATTTTTAAGATAATTACGGAACTTTTTAAAATACCAGAAGCTGTATTTGCATGTTACAAATTATTTTGTCTGAACTTATCTCGGGCAAATGAATTGAGTCCGTGCTCTATAAACTAGACAAAACACTAAATTGAGCCAGATAGAGTGAAAACCTTTAGATCCTCTTTATTATATGTTTTGAACTTTGCCCCTCTCTGTCCACATACCTGTCACTTCACGTTTTCCGACCCCAATTTCTTAAACAGCTCGCAGCTCTACTTCCAGATTTAGTCCCTCATCTTCACCCAGTGAAATTAATATCTATGACAAAGAGTGATTTTTTTTATGTTTCTGCATCGTCTGGACTTCATGCTTTCTGTGGCCCGTGTACTCTTTTCAACTACTCGTATTCACGGACAATCATTTGTTTTATTCTCTTAGGGTGAGCGCCAACTATCAGATTGTTACATGAATATGGTTCCCATTGAGAAGCTCGAACTCAGATAAACAAGAACTTTCCCGTTAGCAAAGAAACTACACGGACAGATAGAATATGCTCGGTCATGTGTTCAGGAGACATTACCAGAAATGTTATCTAATATATTTTCTAATAATTTATACGAAATTAAAAGCCCCATTTTTAAATTCTAAGAAAGAATCACGGAAGAATAAACTGTAATGAAGGACAATGAGTAATTTGAAGAATAAGAACCTTATTTTCACTCCGATTTTTTTCCATATTTCTGTTAACTTTAAGGCAGGTGTAGTAAAGAACTCAAAATTATAATTAAAATCTAGGAGTGATGAGAGAATACGGCTTAATTATTTCAGTTTTGAAAAGTTCTTTTCATTTCCTGTGGGAATAGAGGAAAAATTAACCTAACAACGAACCTCTAATATTCAACATTTTGCTGAGGAAAAGTGAAAAAGAATATCTGGATTCATTCATAGTCCCTAAAGGATGGAAACACGCGAACTTAGAAGTTCGTCCTGAAGTATTCAATTTCAGTTGAGAGAAGTGAGTTGTTAATGCTGAGCAGAAACCAGCGAAATGACAGTTACCCAGCATTCAGCTGTAGCCTGCCCTTGTAGTACTGGGCTGTAAAACGTGCATAGAAATTTAGACACCAGTGCGGAACAAAATTGATATCTTGAATATGAAGTGCTTTAGTATTATGTGGGCCGTGTAACTTTGAAATTAATGGTATATAGAATCATAGTTCACAAAATGCACAATAGTTTTTTTCCATACGCATTTTAACTTACCACACATAGTTATACATTAATCTGCAAATAAAAAACATGCACACACAAGCACGCGCGCGTGCACACACACACACACACACACACACATATATATATATATATATATATATGAAGCATACATGAAACGATAGTCGGAAAATCTGAAGGTAAAGGACTAATTGGAAGATGAACAGATAGGTGGGAAGATAATATTAAAATAAATATTAAGAAGGTAGTATGTGTGGGGGAATTTCTTTGAGTTAGTATATTGTAAAGCATGGAGAATTTGTTGACTAGTAGAATAACGAAAGGTATTCCAGTGTATTAGTGAATTCCTCTTCCGGATTCGATCCCTTACAAAACGTTATCACGAACTTCCTTTGAAATGCTGCCCGCGGTGCATTTTCTTGAACACAAAGCTCACCCGCATGTGACCTTAAGAATTGCTCAAAGCACTTCTCGCTTTGTACCAACAACGTTTGTTTGAGTTTAGCATTTATTTTTTGCATTCTGCTCATTCAGTTTTTCAAAAGAGAGTTAGGCCAGATATAAGCTCGAAGGCTTATACTGCGGGTGTTACTCACATAACCCTATTCTGGAGTTTTACATCAAGTAGACTTAAGAGTTGACGCCGTGATGTCGAAGGATTATGCTGCTCAGTCTTCAGGACTGAAGGTACAGGTTAAGTTTAGCACGTTCTTAGAGACCTCGGTGCCTGTCTACAAACCTATTCCGCCAGAATTCAGCATTGTAGCGTCTGATATTAGGGACGTGTGTAATGTAAAAGTTTATAAAGTGTGTGTGGAAACAACCAGCAGCATTGCATAACTCATGAAAAGACAATCACAGAGAAGAATATAAAAGAAAGCAAATGCCCAATTATGGCAGCGGAAGACTTTCAAGAGGATTCTGCTACATGAATTAGCACTATCACATTTCCTATTTCCTTTGCAAAACCTATTTCTGTAATTAAAGAAGGTCCATAAACCTAATGGCGCAGACATTGCACTTATCAGAAACAAACGGTAACGACGAACACCTCCAAGTGGTTTTTAGACAACTCGTATAAAGTATGTGGATTCTAGCTGAGTAAGTATAGCGACTGCCGATCGCAGTGGCCACGCGGTCTAAGGCGTGGGTCTGCGGCCGTTCGCTTGCTGAGATTGTGGGCTCGAACCCCGCTGGGGCGTGGATGTCTGTCTCTTGTGAATTTTGTGCTTTGTGAAGTAGAGGTCTCTGCGACGAGCTGATCACTCGACCAGAGTAATCCTTCCGAGTGTGGTGTGTCTGATGTGAGTGTGAAGCCTCGACAATGGGGATGCCCTGGCACACTAGGATCTGTAGCGCCATTGTGAAATGTGAACTGACGTTAAGCCAGAGACGCCATTCAAAGGCCGTACTTCTATTTTCCGTCTATCAGGTACAAGAATAAGACGGACGCTTGAAAATTTACGGCGGCTATATTAGTGTAAAAATTTACCGCCTGAAACGGTGTATGGTGATAGGTTGTATAAAAATATACAAGTATTTTAGGATGATATTCTTGTGGAATCGTATGTAACAGTATGACATCCATGCACATATCTTCAATAGCCGTTAGTTTAATATTTATGACTAATTAACCGACGGACAAAAGTGTGAAAGTTGAAACTAAGAGATGTCACAAACGTACTTAGGGCTTTTCCTATTATGAATCCACTACTCTATTGCCGTAAGAGAAGGGCTTAATTTTGATGTTACGGTTGTCTCTCTGTATCTGTCGTGCGGTTTTCCGTCCCTCCTTACGAAAGGGATTTAGACTTCAGGCTAGACTCTCTCTGTTATAACATTCCGCTTTGTAGCCAAAGCAGGAGCTGTGAAATATCCCGCATCTGTATATGGCATATGAAATATCATATGCCACACAACAATTACAAATATTGCAAGATAGGGAATTTTCACGTTATAAAAATATAATTGTTTTTCTTCGCAAATTACACACAAAGACACACACACACACACACACACACAATATATATATAGCCCCAGATTTTTACTAGCTGGAATTTTCCCGCTATAACGGAGCTGCAAAACCCCCTTGTTTGTGCTCAACTTTGTCTCAAGGAAGCCCAGTACATAGCCGTAAACAGTTGCTATTACTTTTATATCTTACTGTCTTTGAACCTATGGTAAGAGAACCTGGCTGAATTATTCTTCTGCCCTCATGCCAACTTCTATAATGGTCCCCGTTTTTTCCCCCGCCTCATCTCTCTTTCTCTCTCTCTCTCTTAACTACACCCATATATGTGTGTTGTTCATCTACCAGGCCATACGATGGAAAAGTTTTGTCGTGGTGCCTCTACCCACACTCCCATTCGATTCTATGTGCAGTGCTTCGCTGTGTCCGCCTGCATAAACATTACTTCGGGAGCAATATTTCTATAACGCTTAGACAAGCGAAAGAGTCAAACCACTAAACTTTTTGTTTTGGCTGATGCTTGGGGCCGTCTGTTTTAGAAAACTGATGATGAAGTGCTGTCGTAGCTTTGCCCACAATCCAGCAGAGTTTCTCTTTCGCTCACAGTCCAGCAAGCTTTTGTCTTAAAATGTGGCCTTTCAGGACTCTACACCACTGGAATAGCCGGCGATAAACCCGTTGTGGATTGAGACTGGTTAGAAAGAATGATAAAATGTTACAGCATTATGCTTCAGGGTAACCGCTCTAATGAAAAATTTTAGCACAAAACCGTTGCTAATGAACATGTCTGCCTGTCTTTCGAAAGACGCCTTTAAAAATTATTCACGGTGGTTCCATGGCAGATTTTGGGTAGGTTGATGTCGGATGTTTAATGACACTTAATCAGTTGCAGTCTTTTTCAGTGTCGAATTTTATATGAGGATGGTAGAGTGCGTGGAGCTCTAAAGTATCATATAGAAAGCAGTCGTGACCTATTTGAAGAACCGTTTAGTATTTTTAAATACATTGTGTGGAACCAAGATAAACCTCATTCAGGATAAGTGTGTCGGCGGACCTTCGAACTCAGTCACCTTCCGAATATAGGCTACGCCTTAAGAGTTAGGTCTTAAGCCAACCTTCTCGGCGACACGCATTCTTGCATAATGAACAATGTTTCTTTTGATCGAGATTCTCTGCTGTAGGAGGATGAGTGAATGATCAATAAACTGAGGTTCGATGTGTGTTGGACTGTGCATCATTGTGATAACTGAAGAATAAGAACCAACTAGATGCTACTTATTATTTTATTTACTTCTTTTAGGCTCGATATGTTTCGGGCACTATTATGCCCATCGTCAGGAGCTCGCGACTATAATGTTGATTATCGCATTGGTCGTCTCGTTCTTGAGTTGCTGTAGGTTGGAAGTCAGGTGCGGGTAGGCTGGAGTAGTGTCCGGGTTGCAGGCTATAGCCTGCAACCCGGACACTACTCCAGCCTAACCGCACCTGACTTCCAACCTACAGCAACTCAAGAACGAGACGACCAATGCGATAATCAACATTATAGTCGCGAGCTCCTGACGATGGGCATAATAGTGCCCGAAACATATCGAACCTAAAAGAAGTAAATAAAATAATAAGTAGCATCTAGTTGGTTCTTACTCTTCACGTATCGAACTGGGGTTCGTTTCCTGGCAGTAGCGACTTATTTCTCTCTCCAAAGCTTGCAGACTAGCTGTGTAACCTACACAGATTTATATTTATTGGTCAGCAGAACTTATTTATTCGCAGATAAAGCGGCTGAAAAGTAAAGCTAAATAATCATCTCCACTTAATAACAATGTTAAAATGTCGTGGGGCTATAGC
>Ga0123355_10019848_pt1 | contig 10709 bp, 7 predicted proteins | sample TergutEmb28metaG_3_FD_89872 | JGI IMG/M metagenome (GOLD analysis project Ga0123355, IMG submission 89872) | Embiratermes neotenicus P1 segment gut microbial communities from Petit-Saut dam, French Guiana - Emb289 P1 | ecosystem: Host-associated > Arthropoda: Insects > Digestive system > Gut ...
ACATGTAGCTCTGCGCCGCTCTACATGTAGCTCTGCGCCGCTCTACATGTAGCTCTGCGCCGCTCTACATGTAGCTCTGCGCCACTCTACATGTAGTTCTGCGCCGCTCTACATGTAGCTCTACGCCGCTCTACATGTAGCTCTGCGCCGCTCTACATATAGCTCTACGCCGCTCTACATGTAGCTCTGCGCCGCTCTCTATGTAGCTTTACACCACTCTATTCACTTGAGCTTTTAAATTGATATTCTTTGTTATGTTTCTCCTTTGAGAAACTTTTATGCGATAAATAACGTTATTTAAAAATAGGGTTAATCTTGTTCAAATAACAAAACCAAATAGATGCGCTAATTTCTCAAATTTATTTTTGGAATAAAACTCTAAATGTTTCGGACAGTTCCTCTGTACATCAGCAGGAATTTTTCACTGTACACACAGCAATGGTGTACGTCGCAAAAATTTGCTGACAGCTTGCGAACAGGATCAGGACGTTCCGTCCTGGCACAGATACAAGCTGTTAGGGCCTATCGCATAGTCCGGGGATAGTAGAAGATAAATATGGAACATGTTTGAAGTGAAGGTAGTCAAGGGATTTTTTCTTATAATAAAACCAACTAGATGCACTAATTTCTCAAATTTATTTTTGGAATAAAACTTTACATGTTTCGGACAGTTTCTCTGTCCATCAGGAGTTTTTCCCTGTACACACAGCAATGGTATACGTCACACAGATTTGCTGACAGCTTGGGAGCAGGTTCGGAACGGAACTGCAGCACCGTCCTGATCCTGCTCGCAAGCTGTCAGCCATTAAATTAGTGTATCTAGTTGGTTTTATTATAAGAATTTATCACGATGCACGGTCACCTGAACGTCAAAATTAGTCTTATCCTTAGGTCAGGTCTGTATTCGAAATCTAGTGTACCGCGAAATAAAACGAATATTCCAGATAAGCCGGAACCACCAACAGGTTGGGACCTCTCTCCTCGAGACAACTAGATCTTAAGTAAAATCGCAAGATTCGTGCAAAACTCTTTTTTCATACTTGGAAGAACATGGCGTTGATGTGTAAACTCTGAGACGATGCGAAAACTGAAAGGTAGTTGAAGCTTCTAGTAACAGTCACTGGACACATAATAAGATTCTGTTAAGTACTATTAGGGTATTTATGTAGCAAACACCAAAGGAACAAATAAACCACACAAGTAGGAAGCAATACCGTCCTAAACTGCAGTACGTGTTCAAACGTGTACGGTGACGGAAATTACTCCGTTGGTGTTTCATGGTTTGTAGGTCCGTAGTGTAATCCCATGCCCCTAAACCGTAGGTCATATCAGTTTCCTGAACTGTTCGTCTTTTAACCAAGTTTACATCTTTAAATACATAAAGATAAATTAACTATATAAGCTCAAATTTTCGTGGAAAAATCCTAAAAATTTAGAGTTAAAAAATAAGGATCGCACAGATGTTTCTATAAATTAAAAGGTTTCCTACAGATACCTTTGCACAATAATAAAGAGAAAGTCCCGATCAGGCCACGTTGGAGGGGAGTAGCTGTACCAGTATTATGACCTGTACCGGAGGCTGCGGGTACAGTTTTTAGTACTCCTGAAGATGGGTGCTGTGACACCCGAAACATGTAGAGTGAATTAGCAGTAAATAAATATCTGCATACTGTTGCAGCTGGTTGGATTTTTATTAACATAGAAATGCGGGGTTTTATGTATTAGAAATTTTACCAGAATAATTGTAAAAAAAGTGGAAGAGTGTAATTGGCACATGGTACCAGTGGGTGGCAGAAATGAACGCTGATCTGCATAAACACGTTTAGGTAACAGATACTGAAATCCTTCAGGGTTTTAAAGTGGATGTTGTAGTTGGTATTATCACGTGTGAAAAAAATGGAAACGGCTCGTAGATGGAATTGGTGATGAAAAGGGCAAAAATTAGCTCGGAATTGTAAGTATACAGGGGGAGAAGCAAGACGAGAACCCTGTGGAAAGCGAAATGAGCGTCAAAGTACTTTTCCCTTTGAGACAAACAGGAACAAACACCTTATTCGTAAACGTAATTTTCAGACATCCTAATTCTTTGCAATCTCTTTTCACTAAATAGCCAAACCTGCATTTGATCCTCGGTCTGTGCTTCCCATGTTGTTTCTCGTCAAAGGTGCGTCGTAAGAAAAGTTTATACAAACGGAAATGTTCGTCATGGACAGCAAACTCTTTGGAATTTTAGGGATTTCTTCTGTTTCGGAAACCAGAGAAAGACATCCATAAATATCAGATAACTTTTCTCACCTTGATTCTTGATACGATACATTTGGAACAATTTACTGAATTTTTCCATGAGAGCAAAAAAAGTACGGGAAGCACAAAATGCAAGCGGTCACACCAAATGTGTCTACATAATAGCCATTTCCTCTCACGAGGCTTCTGAAACGCTGGTGAAAGTTTACTAGGAGTAAATAGACGAAGATTTAAAGTGAGTCGGAGAGTTCTCTCGCACTCCTGGCGCACCTACAAAGTTCCAGTAAACCTGAAGTGTAATTGGTGCCATGCTTACAGTTGGGTTTAAATTCCTATCACACAGACCTTCGACATCCATTAATTGACCATGGGACCGTCGCACACTTCTGCCAGGACGCTGAAAGTTATTAAACTATCAGTCAAAGTGGTACGTGGGCTCATTTTCTACCATATCAAGAGAACCGGCTGGCCAATTTGTCACGCTCTGTAGCTCTTCCATATAGCACCATGTGCACGATACATTAGACTTACGGTAATGAATATGCCACTGTAGGACACATTTGTTAAGGCAGTCTAAAAGTACTGGAGAAATATTCAGAAATAATATGCTTATTATGGCTACCATTATAAATACCACAGCTGAAGAAGGAGTCAAACTTTCACCATTTATGGCGTGATAAATTTTTTGTCCGATGGAAATTGTCTGGATTAGGAAAGTTCATTAACATTTCACTTCCGAACACCCGACGTATAAGAGGTAAGTGTTTTGTATTCTTTCGTTCTAAATTACTACCAGAGCTGCGTTTAGAAAATCTCTAAAGAAAGGGAATTGAACGTAAATTTCACTTCTTGTCCCACAATTACAATTTTGTTTCTTGTGCTTATCTATTTTAAATTTTATCTTTTACTGGGGAAGAAAACAATACACAGATTACATAAGAAACTTAAACACTAGCAGTTCCTACGACTCCTGACAGGTGGAGGATCTACACTGTCTTCAGAACGACGGCTCCGTGAGGTCAAATACCGACTGTAGAAATTGGTCATAAGCTCAAAAACAGGCTCGAAACGAAGACGAACCCAAAAAGTGACATTCAGCTGTAAAGTAACGTGGATTTATTTGTAAAGATACTGCGGTCTGGTCTGGAAATGTGTTAAAGTAATTACAAATATATGCTTTCTGAGAGCTACACGAAGCAGGCGAGGGAAAGTATTAGGCATAAACAACCCGTATCGTAATGTGTCCAACAGAGATTCACTCCTATTTAGGTGCGTTTGCAAAATTGCGAAAAACCACTACTAGTGTCGTCATATCTGTCTGTCTGATTGTCAGTCTGTCTGTCTCTCTGTCTCTCTGCCCGTCCACATGGAACATCTCGGCTCCCACTTGACGGATTTTCATGAAATTTTACATGAGACTTTTTTTAAAATATTTAGATAAAATTCAAGTTTCATTAAAATACAATGATAACGGTAACTTACGTGAAGACCAATTTTATTTATGACCACATATCTCTCAGTTATTCTTAGAATGAGAAATATTTCAGAGAAATGTAGTAGAGAAATTCAAGACACCTATTAATATTCGATAACTTTTTTTCGAAAATCGCGCCGTTTATGAGAGAAAGTGGAAAAATATTGTAGAGCCGGACAGACCACACATAGCAATATAATATGGCATGCTGAATACTTAAGGCTACAAGCACTTACTCAGAATATGTAGTACTTATGGCTGTTCCACGGCAACACTGGTAAAAAAGATGCGCCTCGCTCGATGTTACGTCATACGTAGGTAAATTGCCTGTCTTGTTGTTACTCACATTTCCGATAATACCACATTTTGATTAAATATTCTGACACCGAGCTCTATATTTGTTAGAAAACGTAACTATTATTAATATTTGGTATTATTTTATCAGTTTTATTGTTCATTTTCCGTAACTTAGTGGACTCGGCACTCTCGCTCCTTTAACTCTTTGTCATGGATATTCACTCTGTTTTCACTGGCTGTGGGAGAGACGTTGAGATGTCCACTGAGCTGGCGAGGGAGAGGTGTCGCCAGATGGTACCACGACACTTTGAACCATGTTGTACTGTCGGATTGTCTTCTGAAATGTTTGGTTTGTCCGCCGGGACAAAGAATGAACAGTATAGTCTAGATAAATGAAAATATAATCGCATTTCCCATAAGTAAAACCAGTGATATTTCCTAGCCTTTAGGACTCGCCGTCTGACAGGTCTCTTACAAGGAAAGGGCTCTCGAATAGCAGTAGGATTATAAATGTTTAGGCATGATTTGTGTTATGCCTGTGACTAAAGACGCTTTAAAGAGCCGGTCTCTTATCAAGGGGTCATATTACGTGTCTAGAATACAGGGTTATTCGAAATGATTGTCTGGGTTTTAGCAAATTGTTATACACAATACACTTGAGATAGGAGTATATGTATTTTTTATTTAATAGAACAACATGTCCTCTTACCGCAAGTATCCCGTAACTGAAGGTACGAATGAGAACAGCCATTGAAACCATCACCGCTGACATGCTACAAACAGTTTGGAACGAACTCGATTATCGTGTAGATGTTTGTAGAATCACAAAGGGTGCAAATATAGAGCACCTGTAAGGCATGTAACAAAAACTTGGAGTGTTGTTCTATTAAATAAAAAAATACATATACTCCTATCTCAAGTGTATTGTGTATGACAAGTTGTTAAAATCCAGACAATCATTTCGAACAACCCTCTATTTGTAGGCGTCCTCCCGATGTTAATGTTGAGTAGCAGTGATGTAAAGAATGAACTTGCAAGTGAATCACTTATCAAAAGTTTAAATTTGCTAGCTGCCTTATTCCAACACAATTTTCTGCACATTAAAGTCAGACCAGACACTGCAGTCGTCTGTTACTTTAAATGCAAGCCTGCTCAATAAGACGTAGCGGACCGCCAGAGAACTGTGCTGAACACTGCATAAACACATCCATTCTCTCAGAAAAAATGTTAGCGGAAGATATTCGCAGACAATAGCGATTATCTGGCACTTCAGTTTCATTGTTAATTTGCATTTTTGACTCACACACCGAGACCGTTTTTGTTAAAATTGGCGGTCTCAGTTCTGAGTATTCGTTAAATGAACGTCTTCATTCTGCCATTTTACCCAAGAAAAGGTTAATATAAAATTCACAACCGCGGTGAAGTGAATACAGCAAGGTAAGTGGTAATGTCTCCTCATATATCTCGTCACATAATTCCATGTCTGTACAGTAACCAACTGTAGACAGGTCGATTGGAGCGCTGTTCTCAGAAAGGATATGAAATACCTTCATCAAGATTGTCTAGAGAAGAGTATGAAATGACCCATGACCGCTTCCTTCCTGAAGCCTTATAATTCATCCCATATTATTACCTCTGAATTACATTCCATGCTACGAAACTCTGAGCTGATAGAGTGTCTTTAAACAATGCATATGTCTCATTCACAATGCGACTAAGGTGCTTAAAATGTAGCCTTAAATGTCTTGTTTATTTACAAAATATTTTGAATGAAGACACACGAAACCGTTTGGGTGTATTTTACCGGTAACTTCAGTTTGGAACACAGAGTAACTGTATCAAGCGAACTGCTACTTTATAAGGCTGCAGTCGCATTGGTGATAAAGCAATGATTATGTTTATTATTACTTTTAAGGGGCCTGTCCCTGTGTTTTGCCTTTGGCCGAGACGGGTCTGGTTAAAGTACGTCAATCTTCAGTTCCGCAGTTCCGCCTTAATATTATTCTATATACACACGCGCGCGCGTAAGTGGCACGTCACTCTTACAAAACTCTGTTATAAAACACAAGCAGTAAGCTGCCTGTGTCAGACTGAACCAACGGCGGCTCGATTTTATCCCGCTTATTCTCCATTCTACTTTACAACTCCCCATACGTTTATTCCTTTAGACTTCCCGAGCAAATTCCTGAATGTGTATCTCATCTCTTCCATGAATACTGCGTGTCCTGCCAATCAAAATTAATTTGATTTAGATAATATATCCTTTTTTTAAGTTATGCTACTTTTTCCTCCTTAGGCCCATATTCACAGCATCGTATTTTTTATCACCTTGCCTAAGTTCTTTCTTTATGACGACAGATCGAGTATGAAAACCGTAAAAATAACAAGCAAAATCATAATAGTCTGCTGGTGTATTTATATTTTTCAGAAAACGAACGTTCTATATCTGTATGTGCCTCACTTTGAGCTACATAAATAATTAAAAGCCTTGTTACGTAACATCCAATTTTATCTACGACTGGAGGACATTAGTCATTAATATATAAAACCTCAATATTCGATCCTTTTACTTGATTTAACAGCATTAAATTCTTCTTTTCATTGCTTCCTGGCTTTGTTAATATTATTTGTAATATATGTTTATGTCTGACATGTTCTTTTCCTTATCAGCGTTTTCCAAATCTGAATACATGTCTCGCTATTCCTTTCTGCTTAAATTGGTCTTTTCAACTTATCATTGTTCCCACATTGCCAGTATTCTTTTTCTTCCCTAACATTGTCCGCATCTTGGAACAGGTAAAACCAACATGTGACTGCATCATACTTGAGACAATTTCCTGTTGCAAGATACAGAAGTACATTAACACTCACTTTACTTTTCCTCTCTACCCACGATTCCTCTTTCGGCCCAATGACACTTTCCACTAGTAACTTACAGCCCTAAATTCAGTATCATGTTACGGAAAGCGTAGTATATTATTGGGAGGCAGATGGTAAACTTCACCTGTCACATGCCTGTGCAGGCAGAGAGGGGAGGAGGAGGAGAAAGAGGTATATTGTAGCTCCAGTACTTTCGCAAGCTCGGCGCTAAAAGGTTGTGGCTGGTCAGCACCACGCTCCGGCCGCTTTACCCCAGGAAAGACACGGTACCTATTTTACAGGAGGCTGGGTGGTTCTCCAGACCGGTCTGGATGGGCACGGGAAACCTCGGCCTCACTGGAATTCGATCCCAAGGCCGTCCATCCCCTAGTGAGTCACGAAGCCTACACCATCCTGTCGGCCATTATGGGGAGGCACCTGTTGGAATCTTGTCCGTCACACTGGCTTTTCTCGAGGAGATTCTTCGTGATTCCTCCTGAAGATAATGTTTTATGCCGCAGAAGTTCAGGAGCGTCCAGCACCAATAATCCGACCAATCGTCTCAATACGAGTAATTTGATGTATTGACAGAGTCGTTAAATAAACAACAGAAAACTTGATATTTTATACAGTTCAAACATTTTCTAATGCGTAATAGTTTTTGCAAGTCAAAGATTACGTACTTAACCAATGCCTGCTTATTTGGCATTTTAATTTAGTAGTTAATACATGTGGCTAAATAAGCTATCAGCTAATGAAAACTCTGACCACCACTTTTATTGGAGTCTAGTGTACAGCTGGGAAAGGCAAGCAGTCAGTCTAGTTACCGATTCCTCTCAGTCAGAAGTAACTAGCAATATATATGGAAATGGTGGCGCATGATGTAGTGGCGGTGTATATGTGACGTGCGCCGCGATGCGGTGTCCAAACCACCGACGCCTGTTCTCGCAGCGCTGTACAAGGAAATTAGCCCAGCCACAGTTGCGGTTCTCCTGTAAATATACAGCTTGCTAACGACGATTGGCTTTCCAGCTACCAAACAGCTGTTGTCGCTTCTTGTGTAACTTGTACACCTGTAAAGGCTGCATGCAGTACATTAACGTGTGAGTTTTGTTATAAGATGTACTTTACTTCCGATAAGTACTTGAATGAAGTGCATGCATCATACATGCACCTGTTGTACTGCTGTCAGTTGCAAGGACAAACACTTTTTGTAATCACATGATTCGATATTTGTAGTGTTTGTATCTCTGACGTATGAATACTGAAAATATTTAGATTTTAATCATATTCATGTCACTAAAAGTCATTACTTAAAACAATTTAAGGAAGTACAATTGCAAATTCTATTTTGCGGCTTCCAGAATTTCACGTTTCCCGGAAAAGCTATTCGTAGTTCAGAAAACTCTAAAAGTCGCGGGTTTCGTAAGTAAGGTCTTACAGATTGAATAATTGGGTTTAGTCCAGACGTGCTTAAATAACGGACACCATTTCGCCGTGGCGACTAAATTCCGTACAGTAGCGACTATTGTCTGTGGATTGTCGGTCTGAAACTTGCTTCAAGTCGCTATAATGACGCCTAGAAATTTGAGATGACTCCCAGTTTTTGGAAATTTTGTGCACCCCTGGGTTCAGCTTGTGCGTTTTGAGGCTGTCACACCCGTTACTATACAATTTGTTGCCTTGTGGGATATGGCGCTGTTTTGTTTAATAGACGTGTACCGACGATTAAGAGAAACCTGCTTTCGTCATAAAGATGAGGAATGAATTGCCAGGCTGCACGGCGCCACATCTTGGAACTTTATTTTTTTCCGAATTACATACAACATGCCTAAAGTGCCTTATGGAGTAGTGGGACCCACAAAACAAGAGAGGATACATTGTGTTATTAGTGCATTTCAACTTGAATGACATATACAGAGGTACGAGCGAAGTTAGTTGGTAAAACTGACATAACTACAGGATATAAACCCGTGGTAATAAGTTGCTTTACACCCTGAAGTTAAATTTTAAAGGTCGCCAACATATTAAAATTTGAATACTACCTTGGATTCACTCTCTTTTCACATCACGGGTAGAAATTTTAGGACGTTTGCTTGCTAAGTGTTGGCAACAGTGATTTAATAAATGTAAGAAGACAAATTTTATCATACCTTCATGCAAAGACCAAGATTTTGATGACGATGGCATACATATGCAAGTTTTCGCTTCACAGGACTATATTGACAAATATTTATTGTAAAAATGAAGTAATTTAAGTGAATAACAGACAGAACAAGTTTAGCTGTCACGTGACTGTGCCTGATACAGGCCGAGTGCCGCCGGTTCACGAGCCCCACAGTGTGCCAGGGCCTCCTCATTGTCGAGGATTCGTGGTCACACTCAGACACACCACAGTCGGTAGGACTCCTCTGGACGAGTGATCAGCTCGTCGCAGAGACCTCTACCTGACAACACACAACACTCGTAAGAGACATACATCCAGACAGACAGCCTTAAAAACGTATCTATATATGGTTTTGTCGTCTCAGTGGAAGGGGTTGTCACCAAGAACTAACCAAAATATCTAGAAAATATAGGTTTAACCAAAAACATTTTACCAGTGGGGCAAATAGCAGTACTATTACAGATGTCATATAGTACGCAAATACCTAGGATAGGCCCCTTGATCTTAGGAGATATGATGAATTTCCTTCCCCTGACTGAGATTAATCCGAGCGACAGTTTGGAGTAGGTGGTGGTTTCCCAGCAGATCGATGCTGAGAAGTGTAATTAAGTTAATAATAATAATAATAATGTCAGCAATAATACGGGCAACTGGCACTATTTCAAATTCATTCATAAAACACGTGAGCAACATAACAGGAAAACATGAAGTCAAGGAAATCCAGAAAACAGCCATATTGGGCACTGCACACAAACTTCGGAAAGTACTAATGTAAAAGTACAATAGATTCAACACTGAAACTAAAGAGATAAGCACCATGAATAGTAACAACAGAATAGCAACACTGTATTCCCTAGGGACATAGTTTGTCTCAGGAATATAAGTATAAATACCCTGCACAAAAGTGATGATGATGATGATAATAATAATAATCACATTACTTATCCAACACATTACTGCAGCATGTGAGCAACTAGCACCTACCGATTACATAAAGAGACATGATGGAATGGCCAAAATTATCCACCAGAAACTGGCAGAAGCAGCTGAATTGATTGAAGATAAAAGTCCATATTACAAGTACACACCAGCCAATGTACTGGAGAATGAAAATGTCAAGCTGTACTGGAATCGCAGCATACTTACGGACAAAGCAATAACTTTCAATCGACCTGACATAACTTTTATGAATAAGAAAACAAAGAACACCTTTTTCATAGACATAGCTGTCCCAAACACAAATAATCTCGCCAAAACAACAACCGACAAACAAAACAAGGACCAAGAACTGGTGAATGAAATATGTGCTATGTGGAAGCAAAAGGCAGCACCAGTGATCCCGATAGTAATATCATCTACGGGAGTAATTCCAAAGTCACTATCACAAAGTCTAACAAGACTTAACTTGCACCCGAATACATACAGCTGCAATAATCTGTAATTCTTGGCACACGTTCAATTGTAAGAAACTTTTTAAACTACAAGTAAGACCTCCGAACCTAATCCAGTTGATTACTGCATCCCAGGATAGGTGAATATTTCCCAAGCAAAGCTGAGAAGTGAAAAATTCGATGATGATGATGATGATAATAATAATAATAATAGCTGTCGGGGTTGTGGTTTTGGTGAGCAGCAGCAGCAGCAGCAGCAGCAGCAGTAGTGGTGGTG
>Ga0123355_10019849_pt1 | contig 10708 bp, 7 predicted proteins | sample TergutEmb28metaG_3_FD_89872 | JGI IMG/M metagenome (GOLD analysis project Ga0123355, IMG submission 89872) | Embiratermes neotenicus P1 segment gut microbial communities from Petit-Saut dam, French Guiana - Emb289 P1 | ecosystem: Host-associated > Arthropoda: Insects > Digestive system > Gut ...
AATCGTGGTAGTAAGTCAGGATGGATTTCAGCTAGTTCAAGTGTATGGGCTGAGAAGAAGTCTGCTGTTACGTGGATGACGTAATCAAGGTTGTCGGTTCCAGTTAGGAAGACTGCGTCTAAAAGGAGTGATGTTGCTTCTCCTGCTGGAATAAACCCGTTCCAGAAGAACCATGCTTCTTCTGATAGGTCATCAAAAATCCAGAAGTTACCACCTTGGTCTGCTTCGTCTAGTAATACCCATTGTGATAATAACATGATGCCACCTTCATCTGGTGCTAAGGTTGCTTTAGCTTGGTGTTCTACTGGGTATTCTGATCTTACTAAACGTCCTGCTTCAACGGTATATAAATAGGCTTCATGAGTATTGTTATCTGTTAGGTTCCAGAAGTTTTGTAAGCCTTCTGGATTTAATACACCTGTTTGTTGACCGGTTACTTCTCGAACTTCATCAGCTGTTAGGATGTTTGTTCCAGCATCAACAGCGATTGCACGTCCAGTTGTATCTACAAAACGATAAGCGTTTTGACGGTTAAATCCAACTTGTGGTCCATCGAGTAATTCTGATAATTCTAATGAACGGTTGATTTGATTGAACGTTGGCATGAAGATTTTTACATTACTCTCTTGTCCTAATGTCCATTCAATTCCTGCTTCACCGATTACATGTGATGTTCCTTGACGGACAATTCCGTATGTTGGGGTCGCATCATCGTTAATTGGCGCCCATGCGGCGTTGAATAATGACCAGGTACTGAAGTCATTTAAGTCCATGTATACGTATGCGTTTGCGGCGATATGACCTAGTTCACCTACTGGAATGGCTCGACGACGGTTTGTTTCGTCCATATTGACGACTTCTTCACCGTTGATTTCTAGGAATTCACGTAATTGAACCCTTACTCCTAAAGGAATATCTGAGAAATTCTCAGCGAAGATGTCATGATTTCTTTCACCATTGACACCAAAATCAGAGTTACCGGTATTTCCTTGAGCGATGTTGTGGATACGTCCACCGCCACCGAAGGCTTCATGCCAATCTGGGGTGATGGCTTGTTGTTGGAGTTGGCTGAAGGCGAAGGTTCCACCAATGAGGATTGCTCCTACTAATAGTCCACCGGCGATGGCTGATTTTCTTTTGTTTGCTTTGTTTCTTTTGTTGTTCTTTTTCATCTGTCTTACACATCCTGTTCTTTTTATTTCGTCATTATCTCTTAGTTGCGAGATATTGTTTTAACGATAAGCTAATTATAACAAGATTTTTCAACTAAAACTTCGCCCATGGGTGATGCAAAATCACTTTTTTAAAATTTATTTTCTGTGGATAAATGCCGTGGTAACAGGGTTAACTTCACCCGCACTTCTATATTATCCCTTTTTTTCTCCACATTTCCGATGGAAGGGTGAATTTTGGGGTGAGGTTTTTTGGGTTGGGTGGAAAATGGAGAGAAATTGAAAAAACAGCAACCTGATAGGTCACTGTTCTAATACTTCACTTTTCTTGTTTGGATTTCTTCGAGTAGTTGCATGTAATTATCGTGACGCGAAGCAAGGATATCGCCAGTTTCGACCCCTGTTTTTACGGCACATTTTGGTTCATTGACATGCATACAACCGCGGAATTTACAGTCGTCTTGAACTTCGACGAATTCGATGAAGGCCTCTCGTAAATCTTCTGCTTCCAATTCGGTCAAATCTAATGCACTAAATCCTGGAGTGTCAGCTACAAGACCACCAGCTAATTTGTGTAGCTCGACATGCCTTGTCGTATGTTTGCCGCGACCGAGTGCTTTTGAAATTTCGTTAACTTCGATATTAAGTTCGTCATCGATTGCGTTTAACATCGACGACTTACCCACACCGGATTGACCACAAATTACCACGAGCTGATGGTCAACTAAATCCTTAACCAGATCCAGCCCGACATCTTCGTGCGAAGAAATTTCAATGACGGTGTAATGGATATCCCGGTAATACTGCAACAGTGGGGCTAAGATAGCCTTCTCATCATCAGTCAATAAATCAATTTTGCTAATTAAAATGATGGGCTCGATTGATTTCGCTTCAATTACCGCTAACAGGCGGTCCAAAAATTTGACGTTAAAATCGGGTTCTTTAGCTGAAAATACCACCAATGCTTTACCGACATTCGCAATCGGCGGTCGCATCAATTGGTTTTCGCGTTCTTCCGCTGCGGTAATATAACCTGAGCCGTCTTCATTAACGTCGTATTTTACCCGGTCGCCGACCAATAAAACGAAACCATCTTTACGGAATAGCCCGCGTCCACGACAGGTAATAATTTCTCGGGTAATACTATCTTCAACGTCGTAGAATCCGGCAAGTGATTTTAAAATAATCCCTTGTTTACTCATCAATTCGCCTCGTGGGTCGCAACGTATATTCGCACTACTCGATTCGGAACCATGCGTACTTGGACATTTGCACCAGGATTAGAGCGGAACACTTCGCCTTCTGGAACGAGCGTATTACGGATTTCTCGAACCTCTAAATGGGCGTTTTCAAAACCGGCATCATCAAGCGCATTACGGGCTTCAGAAACGGTCATTCCAATGACGTCAGGAACACGGGCATGGTCAGTTTCAAATCTGCCCGGTTGAATAACGATAACAAAATAAACGATTCCGAAAATTGCAAGTAAAATCGTATATAAAACCCCATTTACCAATGATAGTCCGCTAAAACTACGACGGTCTTTGTATGGAATTTGCCCAGCTTTGACAGGCTTCGTCTTTTTCACTGGTTGAACACTTGCCGATTTAGGCTTTTGCTTTTGTCCTTGCGTTCTTTGTGGCACTGGCTTCGACTCCTTTACTTCAGTGGTAGTTTTACTACTATTCTCAATATGTCCTACACTACCTTCAATATGTGCGACCCGTAAATCGGAAATCATCTCTTGTACATTCGGATAGCGTCCCGCTGGCTTCTTCGCCGTCGCTCGCTTGATAATATGGTCGAAGTTCGCAGATAATGATTCGTTAAGTTCGCGAATCGATGGGACGGGGTTTTCCATATGTTGTAGCGCAATATTTACTGCTCCTTCACCTTTAAATGGAACCGTACCAGTGAGGAATTCATACATCAGGATTCCGAGCGAGTAGATGTCAGATGCCGTTGTTGCTAAGCTACCACGAGCAAGTTCTGGTGCAAGATAATGAACTGACCCCATAATCGTATTCGTTTGTGTCATGTCAGCTTCGTTACTTGATAAGGCAATCCCAAAGTCAGTAATTTTTACGTTTAACTCGTCGTCAATCATAATGTTTTGCGATTTTAAATCTCGATGAATAATCCCAAACTTATGTGCCTGCTCAATCCCTTGACAAATCTGAATCATAACAAATGTCGCTTCGGCTGGTGTTAGTGGTCCAACTTCACGGAGATAATCTTTTAAAGTGCGTCCGCGAATATATTCCATTACGATGAACGGTTGCTCTTTATATGTTCCAACCGCATAACTTGCGACGATATTAGGATGTTCAAGCTGGGTTACCTGTGTCGCTTCACGGTTAAAGCGTTTGATAAAACTTTCGTCTTTTGACAGCTCGTAACGAAGCATCTTAATTGCAACATTTTTGCGTAAAACACGGTCGTAAGCAAGATAAACATTCGCCATTCCACCGTCACCGATTAGCATTTTAATGTCATATCTTGAATTAATTAATTCACCAACGATCATCACGCATCACTCCCTTCTGCAAACTCAACCAACGCAATTGAAACATTATCGCGTCCCCCACGATTGTTTGCTTTCTCGATTAATTGTTCAACTTTTTCTGCTGTTGTAATCTCGGTCTTTAGAACTGCTAAAACCTCTTGGTCTTCAACCAGGTTTGTCAACCCGTCGGTACACAGTAGCACCGCATCGACATCATAATTTTCAAGGGTTAGGAAATCATATTCCACCTTTTCTTTTGCCCCAAGCGCCTTTTCAAGTGAATTTTTCTTTGGATGAAGCTTCGCCGCTCTTTCTGATATTTGACCCGCTTCAATTAAGCCGCGGACATACGTATGATCAGTCGTTACCTGGCGTAGTTTATCATAAGCAAGCATATAGGCGCGACTATCACCAACACTAGCAAAAGTAATAAAGTCTGTTGATACAACCGTGACAACCAAGGTAGTTCCAATTTGTTTTTCATTGATTTTTCGACCAAAAGCGTAGATTTCTGCGTTAACTTCGGTAAATAACTTTTCAATCCACTCACCGACCGATTCCTTCGTTGAGAAAGTTAAATCATGAGCAAACTGCTCCGCAACAGCAGTAATTGCCATTTTCGAAGCAACATCACCAGCAGCATGACCACCCATTCCGTCAGCAACAACCATAATCGTCAGTTGGTTATTTTGAAAAATCTGAACAGCATCCTCATTATGAGAACGCACCTTTCCGACATCGGTTTTATAACTGTGTTTTAGAAATTGATTCATAGATTCACCCACTTACTACTTATTTTTGACCTGCTCTAACTCGTAATTGACCACATGCTGCGTCAATATTTGCACCCATTTCGCGACGGGTCGTAACATTGATTTTCTCTTTTTCAAGGATTTCTTTAAACTTCATGACCTGCTTTTTATCTGAACGACTAATTCCAAACTCTGCGACCGGATTCATCGGGATTAAGTTAATATGACAATTCATCCCTTTAACCAGTTTCGCTAGTTGATAAGCGTGTTCTTCAAGATCATTAACGTCTTTCATTAAGATATACTCGAAGGTAATTCGACGCTTCGTTTCTTTCAGATAATATTTGACCGCTTTCATCAAGTCCGATAACGGGTATGCACGGTTAATCCGCATGATTATTGATCGTAGATTATCATTCGCTGCGTGTAAACTAATTGCTAATGACACCTGTTTATGGTCATCAGCGAATTCATAAATCTTTGGTACTAAACCACTCGTTGAAACGGTAATATGACGCGCACCAATATTCATCCCTTTATCGTGGTTGATAATGTTCAAGAAAGCCGATACCGCCTCGTAATTTTCAAACGGCTCGCCAATTCCCATCACAACGACATAACCAATTCGCTCACCAATCGCCCTTGCAACATGAACAATCTGCGCCACAATTTCCCCAGCTTCAAGATTTCGAACTAATCCACCAATCGTCGAAGCACAGAAAGAACACCCGATCCGACAACCAATCTGCGTCGTAACACAAATCGAGTAACCATATGACTGCTTCATCAAAACCGTTTCAATTGTATTACCATCAAATAGTCGGAATAAGAATTTCTGCGTTCCATCGGTCGCCTCTTGATGTTGTACAACTTTAAAAGTCGTAAAATCATAAACATTCGCGATTAATTCTAACAGTGCCTTCGGGACATTTTTCATTTCCTCAAACGATGCGACCTGTTTCACATAAAGCCAATCAAAAATCTGACCAGCCCGGAACTTCGGTTGCCCATTCGTCACCACAAAATCTTCCCAATCGGCAAGTGTCAAACTATAAATTGAACGTTTCATATATATCATTTCCTTAATTTGTTTTAGTATTTATCTAAAATAGCACTAAAACATTATTTTCTAATTAGTGATGCAATAAAGAATCCATCAGTATTAAAATCCTGCGGGAACAACTGAAGCATCCCGTTTTCGAAATTCCCAACCAACTCAGTAGGCATTCTGCTTTCAAATCCTTCGTCGAGCAAGAAATCTTCGTTTGCTTTTAAGAACGCCTCGACTTGTTTATGATTCTCTTTGCGATTCACGGTACAGGTGCTATAAACTAACCGACCACCCGGTGCTAGCAACTGCGATGTCTGGTCGAGAATAGCTTTTTGGATTTCAATAATCTCATCTAAATCCTCGGGCTTCTTTGTCAGTTTCGCCTCGGGATGTCTTCGCAAAATTCCTAATCCGGAACACGGTGCATCAACCAAAATATAATCAAAACTTATCGGCTCGTAAATTTCATGCAAATCTAACGCCGAACAAACCGCCATTTCAACATTGGTAATCCCAAGTCGATTTGCATTTTCTCGCATCCGGTCAATCTTATGTTGATAAATATCAAATGCCTTTACGACCCCTGTATCACCAACCAGCTCTGCTAAATGGAATGTTTTCCCACCGGGTGCTGCGCACACGTCTAGTACCCGAGCCCCTTTTGGTGGGGCGAGGGCTAAAGCTGGTAATTGAGATGCCTCATCTTGGACATAAAACAACCCACTGGTAAAGGCTTTGGTAGTTAACGGATTACCTTTTTTAACTAAAATAGCACTATCTGATAACTGCCCTGTTTCACAGGTCAAGCCAGCATCTTTTAATTTTCCGATTAAAATCTTTCGGTTAGTTTTGAAATTATTAACCCGTAGCATCATCGGTGCCCGTTCGTTATTAGCTATCATCATTGCGGTAGTACGTTCAATTCCAAACTGGGCATGCCATAATCGTACTAACCACGTCGGATGTGAATATTCAATTGCCAATTGTTCCAGTTCATCGTCAGCAACAATTGCCCGTGTTTTCACTTTTCGCAATACCGAGTTTACAACTTTAGCATTGAACTCGCCACCACGATTTTTTGCCAGTTCGACCGCTTCTGATATCGCTGCGTAATCCGGGATTTTTTCCAGGAAATTTAGTTGATAGAGGGTCAATCCTAACAAAATCTTTATCCAATCCTTAACACGCCCTTGATAATACGGCTCCAACCAATATTGCAACAGGCGGTAATGAGTCAGAGTCCCATAGACAATCTCTGTCACGAATGCTTTATCCTGCACCGATAATTCGTGTGCGCTAAAAGCCTCCGTCAGCGCATTATTGCTGTAAGCGGAATTCGTTTTGATATTTAATAAAACCTCGAAAGCTAGCTGTCTTGCTGTCAATCTAAAAACCTCCACAGTTCCCCATCTTATATTATACCATACTTCGGACCGTTATAAAAATATTTATTTATATTTACTTAATAAAATTGTGATATAATAAAACTACCGAAATATTTGGAGGTAATTTCATGAAAAAATTACTATTTATCTTTTTAAGTGCATTTTTTTTGACCGCCTGTACAAGACCACCTGCTGAACCTGAGGTTGAATATTATCAATACTACCACCCCGTCGAAGATTCGGATAATCTTGAATGGAGTCCTGAGTCACCCATAGTCCAACAGTGTAATCTTGATGCTAAAGTCGAAATTCCAGCTGAAATCGGGTTCGGTGTTAACAATTTGCCTTTAATCCACTTAACCCCTGAAGCTTGCGAAATCGTCCTCGAAGATTTTAACTATCTAGCAGAAATTATTCTGGCGAATATGCCTGCGCAAGTACTTGCCCCGTTGCGAGTTCAGATGCAAATGGTTAATTTCCTTAATAGTTTTCGTCATCGCATCGTAAATTTTCATCCCGTTCAATCGCTCCATTCTTTTCTAGTTGGTTATGAATTTGCTTTTGGTAGTACCGAACCGATGCCAACGGATGACCGTGAATTAGCGGCTCACTATCTCTCATCGTTACTGTATTGGCTTGGACTTGACATCGGATCACTTGGTCATCTCGGTCCACGTGATTTTGCTACCTATTGGGAACAACTCGAACACGCCGCTGCTAGTTTTCATCAGTCAGAAGTCATTGATGGACGGATGGTATACAATGGTGAATTTGGTTTGGATATTAGATTAGCACAACATCGCTTTGACACATTTGCATCAGAATCGACGTTATGGTTTTTCGGTGTTGAACTTTCAGATTTAGATTTGTATCGTGATTTATCTGATTTTGGCTTTCGAGAAGTCGATAATATCACAACAGAAATCATTGAGGATGGTCGCATTGCTTATTTTAGAATCCGTAGTTTTATGAATAATCCTGGTTTTGATAGCGAGATTTTATTTCCCTTCTTCGAAGAAGTCCAAGAATTTGACCATCTAATCATCGATTTAAGAAACAACGGTGGTGGATGGGGTCATTATTTCCCAGATTATGTTGTTGCAGCGCTAATCGACGAAACAGTCGTAGCATACCGAAATGAATTTTTCATGAGTGGGGATTTATCTCGTCAAATCGCTGAATATAGTCTTGCAGATTGGTTAGGTTCAGCTGATGAAATTTTATTAGCCGCCGATTTTATTGATCAAAACGATTTTCCACTTTTCAACAGTCCACATTTAGACTTTTTGACTTATGTAATTCGATGGCAACAAGTAATTGAACCCCTTGAAGGTAACATCCCGTTTAACGGCAAAATCTGGTTATTAGTCAATCAAGGTTCTGCTTCAGCGTCTGAATTAGCTGCAACTATCTCGATGACTTCCGGTTTCGCAACCGTTGTTGGTCAAAACACCTTGGGAGTAACAGCTACGATGAATACTTATGTTTCTTTGCCAAACACCGGGGTTTTATTCCGAATCGACACTGGCTACACAATTGATACTGAAGGTCGCCAATTAGAACGCTTTGGCGTAACACCTGATATTATTGTGCCAATTGGTACTAATATCTTAGATTATGTTTTAGCAATCATTGAAAACTACTAAAATTAGGACAGCAATATCTAAAAGATATAAACTTGTCAGGTAAAAATGATTTATTGATTAAAACGTCAAAATACAGTATAATAACAATAAGAAAACGTTGGAAGGTGTGGTGGAAATGCCGAAAAAATTGGTCGATACTAAAACTTATTTTTTGATGCATAAAGATACACTAGTTGCCGAATTAGACATGATCGAGGATACTGCCACAATCGCCAATATTACTATTGCTAACATTGAATTTGCACCAGTTGCGACTGCGACAAAGCATGGAACGATTGATAAGAAAGAATTGAACGCTTGGTTGCAAGGTCGGTCAATTCCAGCAAGTCGCCAGCATATTAGTGAAATTCTTGGTACACTCGGGGTCATGAATACACAAACGTTATCGTTGAGTAGTTATGGATTAGGCTTAAATGATCAGTATTGGTTCAAGCCAGAAGGGATTACCAAAACATGGAAAGAAGTTAACTATTTCGAAAATCAATTTTCAAATGATATGGGTGATGTTTTGTTGCTTGAGAAAAGTCCATCAGATAAGAGTCTTGACTTAAGATCACCTGATAATTCATCTGATGGTTGGCTCAAAAAACGTTGGTATCAAAAAGATGAGTACCAATACTTACTTAAAGGGGGTAGTGGCTCACGGCAACAAGAACCATATAATGAGGAAATTGCTTCAAAATTACTCACAGAACTTGGAATTGCGCACGTTAGATATGAACAAGTGGATATCAACGAGCAACCATATAGTCTTTGCCGTAATTTTATCACGACAGATACAGAATATGTTCCAGCAAGTCGATTACAAAAAGCATTTAAGCATCCAGGTAATATTTCAAATTACGAACACTTAATTAACTGTTGTCAAGAAATTCGTATCCAAAATTCAGTCGACTTTCTCAACAAAATGCTCGCTTTCGATTACCTGATTGCGAATACTGACCGTCACTGGTTTAACTTTGGTTTTATTCGTAACTCAAATACATTAGAATATATCGGTTTTGCGCCACTTTTTGATAATGGGACGTCCTTATGGCACGAAAATCATTCTACTGAGCAAGACTTGATGGCCAAAACGTTCGGTCCAGAAAAAGGGAATACCCATTCGCAACAGTTAAAATTCATTACCGACTTGTCGTGGTTTAATCCGGTTTCCAAAGAAAAAATCACAGAGATTGTGACTGATGTCCTAGGGCGCAACAACCGTGTGGATGCAAAACACATTACCATGATTATTGACGGTATTATTGCAAAATCAGACGTTTTAGTAAAGTTGCAGAAAGAACTAACAAAATAGGAAAAGCAGCGATTCTCAGTTAGAGATTTGCTGCTTTCGTTTTATTAGTTGTTAATTGTTTTACTGAAATATTCATCGTTAAATTTGACACTACCGCTATCAGGCTTTAGCTTTTTAGTTGCCAGATGGTGCTCATAAGCTTTCTCATGATTACCGATTTTGTCGTAGCAGACGCATAGTTGAATATGCGGGATGAAGTCACAGAAGTCTTTTTGGAAGAAGCCCGCTTCGGTATGACTACTTGGTTGTAAGGCTAACTCGTACCAATAAATCGCTTTAGCGAAGTCGTGCTCATCAAAGAAGTATTCCCCGATTTTGCAACAAGTTCTGGCTCGTGGCAGGTCGTAAGAAAAGGTTTTGAAAAGGTAGTTAAGACCTTTTTCTTTTTGACCGATGCTACTAAAACAGTTAAACAGGTCGAAGCAGGCGGTGATATTGTCTTCAAACCAGCCTTGACTGCTATCGAGAAATTTTTGGAATTGGATGATGGCGTCTTCAAGGCGGTTATGAGTATGTAGTTCTCGGGCGTAGTAAAATATTCCGCGTGGGGTTAGCTTGGTCTGCTTTTCATAAATGTCCAAATTGCGACTCGAATGAGTTCGGACTTTTTCTCCATGCGTGATGGCGATTTCTTCCCTTAGAATATTTCCTGACGGGGTGATGCATTCATGAACCGGCTCTTCCCACTGGTAATTCCGTTCCCGCTTCATAATCCGCTCCCGGTAATTACTCATCGTCACGTTGCCGAATTCATCCTTAGCGAGATTGTATTTCAACATGACCATATCGATGGTCGGGTCAAGGTTTTTCTTAAGTTCCGCCAGTAATCTTTGGTCAGCTGGTTCTAAAAAGTCATCAGCATCAAGCCACATGATATAATCGCCCGTCGCTTTGCTGAA
>Ga0123355_10019850_pt1 | contig 10708 bp, 7 predicted proteins | sample TergutEmb28metaG_3_FD_89872 | JGI IMG/M metagenome (GOLD analysis project Ga0123355, IMG submission 89872) | Embiratermes neotenicus P1 segment gut microbial communities from Petit-Saut dam, French Guiana - Emb289 P1 | ecosystem: Host-associated > Arthropoda: Insects > Digestive system > Gut ...
ATGGAATCCTCGATGGCGACCGCTTGTTTCATCTTCGCGACTGCTTCATCCCGGTTCCCTGCCACTTCGGCGGCCAACGCTTCGGCCTCTCTCGCCTGTAGCGTGATGATCTGCTCGACGAATGGATGCTGTCCCGGCTCTCGGGCGATCTGATTCAGCTTTTCTGCGGCGGCCCTGGCGCCGGCGGCGTCCTTGTTGGCGGCTGACGCCATCGCCTCCAACTGCAGCTTCACCGCGACAAAATCGCGCGAGGGAACTACCAGTGGAATCTTCTCAACGGCGCTCCAGTCGCCGGCTTCGACGACGTAGCGTGCCAACATATCGAAATATGCGTAGGCCACCCGGTCCGGTACTGCGAATATGGTGCGGCCGCGTACGTGACGCGACTGAAGTTCGGGCGTATCCGGCGCTGTCTTTTTGTCGGGCAGCGCCTGATATTGCGCGGCGACAATGTCTACGGTGTGTCGGGCGTCGCGAAAGCGCCCCAACTCGATGTAGGCGTATTCGAGGTAGTTCAAATTGTGGAAGTCTCGATAGGCTCCGGACTCCCCTGCACGCTTTACGTCAGCCTCCGATACTTCCCAACCTTTCAAGTTTGTTGCCGCCGACTCATCCCAATAGCCGAGCCGGGTGAATATGTGAGACGGCATATGCAGGGCATGGGGTACGGCGGCCGCAGCTTGCGCATAGGCGCGGGCGGCGGGTAGGCCCTGCTCTGCGTGCACCGGGTCGTCGTAAGCATGAATCAGATAATGCAGTACTCCCGGATGGTCCGGATGATGAGCGTATACAACCTCGAAGAGCTGGGCGGCTTTCTCCTGCTGCTCAAATCCTTTTGTGCCCTCCGGTATGGCGCCAAGTATGGACAATCCGTAAAACAGTGCAGTCTCGTCGTCGGGGTATTGGGTGTAGGCGAGCGCCATCGCGTCGCGGTAATTCTGGTCGCGGGCGGATTTGGATCCGGCACCAGCATCCTTATAGAGAGCAGCTGCGGCTGCGAGGTAGAGCTTGTCGCGCGGGGAAGTTTCCGGCGATGACAAACCTTTTTGCACGAGAGACCACGCCGCCTTCTCATCGGCTTCCGACGGAGGGTCCCAGAAGGGGTGGTTATAGGTCATGGCAGCACCCCAATATGCCATCGAGCAAGCGGGGTCTTGTTTTGAGACCTGGTTGAATCGTTCGAGAGCACGCACATACCAAAAGTTATGCAACAGAGCCAGCGCCCTGTCGAAATCTCCGGTGACCGTGGCTGAGCAAGGAATGTCCATGTGAACCTGTCCAAACCCTTCCTCGGATCCGGTGTAGGAATGCTCAGGACGTCTGTCTTGGGCAAAGACAGTAAACGCCAGTATCGCGATGGCGAGAGGTGAGCAACGATGGGATTTCATAGGCGCACCTTCGGGCAGTCCAACGTACCACGCGCAAATCGGAAATCGCGAGCACTTCGCTCACGACCTGGCCGACAATTTCAAATCTCCGCTCCAGAACCCGGTGAAGCCTGCTGGCAATACGCCGGCAATGCCCCGTGACGTTCTTACCGGCAGCATTTTCCCATTGTTCCCGGGACGAACAATGTAATTTTCGACTTCGCGGAGGTCCCCGGATGGGGTCACGCCCCAGCCCGCGTCCGCCAGACTTGATTGTGCCGCCTGCATACGGGATCGCTTCCTGCCAGCTGGCGGCTTGCGAGTGATCTTGATTTGATCCGGCAACAGAATTGCCAGGGGCTGGTAGGCTACGATTAGGGCTTATTCTTAGGGTAGCCTGTTTTGCGGTTTCGAGGGTCATGCGCATGAATTTTCCACGACACTCCGGAATCCTGCTTCATCCCACCTCTTTTCCCGGTCGTGACGGGATTGGCGACTTCGGCGCCGAAGCCTATCGCTTCGTGGACTTTCTGGAAGAGTCGGGAACCAGGCTCTGGCAGGTTTTACCCTTGAACCCGACCGGATACGGAGATTCCCCGTTTCAGTGCTTTTCCGCAAGTGCCGGGAATCCTTTGTTGATCAGCCTGGACAAACTGGCCGAGCGTGGCCTTCTGTTACCATCCGATCTCGATTCTGCGCCTGCCTTTCCGGACGGCACCGTTGATTACGATGCTGTCTCCCGGCACAAAATTCCTCTTCTCACCGAGGCCGCCCGCAACTTCTTCCATCGGGCAGAAGAGCGGGAGCGCAGTGAATTCCAAGCATTTTGCCAGGCAAATGCAGAATGGCTGGATCAGTTTTCACTGTTTATGAGCTGCAAGAACGCACATGGGGGCCTCAGCTGGACGCATTGGGCCTCCGATCTTGCAGCGCGCGAACCGCGCGCACTGCAAGAAGCGACAACCCGGTTCGCCGCCCAAATCAATGAGATCAAGTACTGGCAATTCGAGTTCTTTCGACAATGGCAGGCCTTGCACTCGTATGCCCGGGAGCGCGGCATCCGCATCATCGGGGATATTCCCGTTTATGTGGCGCACGACAGTGCGGACGTGTGGGCGCAGCGAGAGTTCTTTTGCCTGGCTCCGGACGGAAATCCCACAAAGGTAGCCGGCGTACCCCCGGATTATTTCAGCGCGACGGGGCAGTTGTGGGGCAACCCGATTTATAACTGGGATCTGCTCAAGACTACCGGTTACAGGTGGTGGATCGAGCGCTTTCGGGCCGCCTTGCGGCTGTACGACATCGTTCGTATCGATCATTTCCGGGGATTCGAGGCATACTGGGAAGTGCCGGCCGGGGAGTCCACTGCAGTGAATGGGCGCTGGATCAAGGGTCCCGGAGCTCAGTTCTTTTCTGCGCTCGAACAGCAACTTGGCGAGTTGCCCATCATCGCCGAGAATCTCGGGGTCATCACACCGGAAGTGGAAAACATCCGCAATCAATTCGGATTCCCGGGAATGGCTATTCTCCAGTTTGCCTTCGGCAATGATCCTCAGGGCCCCAGCTTCCGTCCCCACAACTATGTTCGGAATCTGGTGGCTTATACCGGGACCCACGACAATGACACGGTTGTGGGCTGGTGGAACAGCAAAGGAGGCACGGACAGCATCCGTACCCCTGAGGATGTGGTGAAAGAACATGGATTTGCCAGAACGTATCTGGGTTGCGAGAGCGAGCCCATCAACTGGGCACTGATCCGTACGGTGCTCGCCTCGATCGCCGACACCGCGATCATTCCACTGCAGGATGTTCTCGGCCTGGGGAGCGAAGCCCGCATGAACTTGCCGGGAACGGCCCGCGGCAACTGGCGCTGGCGGCTCCTGCCCGGAGCCCTGAATTCTGATTTGGCACAGCGGTTAAGGGAACTCATCGGGGCCTACGACCGCTGATGGGGTTGTTATCCTATTGATCCTGACGCCCAAACGAAGGGCGATCCTGCTGGGGGGCGTGCAATTGCCATTAAAGCCCGAAGTCGGCTGGTACAAAGAAGCCATTATTTATCAAGTCCACGTACGCGCGTTTTTTGACAGCAACGGCGATGGAATCGGGGATTTTCAGGGTCTCGCACAGAAGCTGGACTACGTGCAGGAGCTCGGAGTCAGTGCGATTTGGCTCATGCCGTTCTTTCCATCGCCCTTGCGCGACGATGGTTATGACATCGCTGATTACAGATCGGTCCATCCCAGCTATGGAACGCTCGAGGATTTCAAAACCTTCCTCGCCAATGCTCACGACCGCGGCATCCGCGTGATCATCGAGATGGTCGCCAATCATACTTCAGATCAGCATCCGTGGTTCCAGGAATCCCGCAGCTCTCGAGACAACGCCAAACGCGACTGGTACGTGTGGAGCGAGACCGACGCCAAGTATCGTGGAACCAGGATCATCTTCATCGATACGGAGATGTCGAACTGGGCCTGGGATCCGATTTCGAAGTCCTACTATTGGCATCGTTTCTTCAGTCATCAGCCAGACTTGAACTACGACAACCCCGCCGTGCGCGAAGAAATGTGGAACATCATGAAGTTCTGGCTGGAGCTTGGCGTCGATGGTTTCCGTCTGGACGCCGTTCCTTATTTGATCGAGCGGGAAGGAACGTCGTGTGAGAATTTGCCCGAAACCCATGAAGTGATCCGGGAAATACGCAGGAAAGTCGACGAGCAGTTCCCCGGCACGATGTTGCTGGCCGAGGCGAACCAGTGGCCGAGTGACCTGCGGCCGTATTTCGGCAATGGTGACGAATTCCACATGGCTTTTCACTTCCCTCTGATGCCGCGGATGTTCATGGGCCTGCGACTCGAAGACCGGAAACCGATCACGGAAATCCTGCAGCAGACGCCGGAGATTCCGCCCTCGTGCCAGTGGTGTCTGTTTCTCCGCAACCACGACGAATTGACCCTGGAGATGGTCACAGACGTGGAACGCGATTACATGTATGACATCTACGCCAAAGACAAGACCATGCGTCTGAACCTGGGCATCCGCCGCCGCCTGGCTCCGCTGCTCGACAACGATCGGCGGCGCATTGAATTGATGAATGGAATGCTGATGTCACTGCCGGGGACTCCCATCATCTATTATGGCGACGAAATCGGCATGGGAGACAACATTTACCTGGGGGACCGCAACGGAGTACGTACTCCGATGCAGTGGAGCGGCGGCTGGAATGGCGGCTTCTCGTCGGCTGATCCCGAGAGTCTCTATTCACCCTCGATCCTCAACCCTGTCTTTGGCTATCCCGCGGTGAATGCGCTATCGCAGAAGCGCACGGCACATTCCTTGCTCTCCTGGATGAAGCACATCCTGTACATTCGGCGTTCCAGTCCGGTGTTTGGATCGGGTTCAATCGAGTTTTTGTTTCCAGCAAATCATCGAGTGCTCGCTTATGTCCGGCAACTTGGCAGAGAAACGATCCTTGTGGTGAACAATCTTTCCAGCGCTGCCCAGGCGGTGGAACTGGATCTGCGCCGCTACAAGGGGAATATTCTCATTGAAATGTTTGGCAAGAATATCTTTCCACGCATCGGGGATCTGCCCTACCTTTTAACCATGGGACCCTACCAGTTTTACTGGTTCCGGCTGCGGCGGATCTGATCTAGAACTGTTCCTGTCTCGTTTTTCAGACTGGTTAACGGTTTCGCAATTTCGTTCGGAGGTTGAATTTGGCGCAAGAAACACTTTTGGCCGATGATTTTCTTCGCCAACTCATCAATGTGGGCGAGGTGGATATCCTTGTGGGCCTGCCGACCCACAATAACTCCAAGACCATTGCGCCGGTCGTACGGGCGATACAATCCTGCATCCTCACATGTTTTCCCCGCGAACGTGCCGTAATTATTAATGCCGATGGCGGATCGCAAGATGGAACTCCCGAGCTGGTCACCAGTGCTTCCATTGACGACGTGTGGACGGCTTCGAAAGTGTATACGCTGCGGACGCTGCATTGCATCAGCACGCAGTACGCGCGCACTCCCGAGCCAGGGACCGCGTTGCGGACGATCCTGGCCGCCGCAGACTTATTGCGAGCCCGGGTCTGCGTGCTGATCTCGCCGGATGCGACCACCATAGAACCCGACTGGCTGCAGCGGCTTGCCCGTCCTGTGTACGCGGACTCGTTCGACCTGGTTTCGCCCGTCTATCAGAGACCGAAGTCTGAGGGCGTTCTGATGCGAAACCTCCTCTACCCCATGACGCGCGCAATCTACGGGTTTCAGGTTTATGAGCCGTACGCTTCGGAGTTCGCCATTTCGGGCCGCCTGGCAACGGATTTCCTGAACCAGGAAATCTGGGACGACGAGTGGGGAAGAATCGGTCCCGAAATGTTTCTCACGATTACCGCCATGACCGGGAAATACCGAATCGGCCAGTCTTTCCTGGGTATGAAGGCGCCGCCGACGCATCGGAGTGCCAGCGATGTTGTCGGCGCGATGCGGCGGACCGCGGGTGCTCTGTTCGCCTCGCTGGACCGCAATTTCGCAACCTGGAGTACGATCACCGGCTCTCAGCCGGTACCGACCCTGGGAACTCCATCGGAAGCAGTGTTGGAACCTGTCCAGCTGAGCCGCAAGCGGCTTCGGGACATGTTTGCTACCGGCGTTACCCAATTGGAACCCGTCTTCAAATCCATCCTTTCGTTTTCCACGCTTTCTGAGCTGCTGAGAATCGCGTCTCTCGAAATCCGTAACTTCGACTACCCGGCAGACGTATGGGTGAAGACCGTGCTTGAGTTCGCGGCTGCTTATCACCGATCGGTCATCAATCGCGACCACATCATCCAGGCGATGGTTCCCCTCTATCGAGGAAGGAGCCTGGCCTTTTTCATGGAAAATCGAAATGGCAGCGGGAAAGATACAGACGACAGTGTGGAAGCACTGTGCGGTGAGTTCGAAAGGCTGAAACCATATCTGCTCGAAATATGGGCCGATGGAAAGTGAGGCGTCCATGCGCGAAATCATCATCTCCGAGCTGAGTCAGGCCTGGGTGGAGTTAGTCAGAGCCTTTGCCCACTATCTGCCACGCCTGATCGTGGTGCTAATCATTGCCTTTGTCGGATGGCTGATCGCTTACCTGTTGAAGGCGTTCGTGCGCAGCCTCCTTCGGGTAACCAAGTTCTCCAAGCTCTCCGATAATGCGGGGGCCACCCGGCTGCTGAACCAGGCGGCATTACCGTCCTCCACCGAATTATTGAGCAGGCTTGTGTTTTGGCTGGTCTGGGTTGGCTTCATTCTGCTGGGCGTGAATGTTCTGGGGATCGTGGGTTTGCAGGAGTACATCTCGAAATTCTTTTTATTCCTGCCTCGCCTGTTTGTGGGGCTGCTGATTCTCTTTTTCGGGTCCCTGGCAGCCAGCTTCTTCTCCCGGGCAGTGCTTCTGGCAGCGGTCAACGCCGATCTTCGGTCGTCGCGGCTCTTGAGTGTCGCGATTCGAGTGATCATTACCATCTTCGCTCTTTCCATGGCGTGCGAGGTGTTGGGAGTTGCACAAGAGACCATGTCTATCTTTTTCGGGGCAGTTTTTGGGGCGATTATGCTCGGTTTGGCGCTGTCGTTCGGCATCGGGGGAAAAGACCTGGCGAAGGGGTTCCTGGAGAAAAGGTTCGCCACAGCAAAGAAAGAGGAGAGGGAAGACGAATTATCCCCACTTTGAAGCGCTGCCATTTTCTGGGGGGCCGGGCCCGAGCCAGTTCCACCCTGCCGCGATGCCGGCAGGCGGTTTTCGAATCCCTGGTCGCCAGGTTCGGGCCAGGAAAGGTCTCATGATGTTCATTGCCCCTTCCTACCCACCGAACGGCTCCCCGATCGTTTCCCTGATCGCGAACGGTCATTCCCAAGTTCCACGCGCTGACGCCGAACCGGCCCCACCTTTATCCTCCAGAAGGCCGATCGCGCGCGACGCTCCGGTGAACGCTTCCGCGAACAGCACCGTCATCGCTAGCCGTTGGCTACGTTGTTCTGCGCGCCTGCAAAGGCGCGAGCCGCTCGTCGTCGGACGTTTCTTCAGAGCGTGAGAGGGCCGTTAACACGCGCCAGCTCGAGACTCATTGCATGGTGCTTGCCACATTGGAAAACACCGTGTTCGCACTTGATCCGACTAAACGAATCGTACCCACAACGAGCACCAAAATTACCGCCAGCATCACGGCATACTCAGCAATATCCTGACCTTCGTCTTCCGTCCAAAGCTTACCCAGCAGCTGGGTCATGAGCTTGTCCTCGCATTTTGAAGTTGGGACCATCTGACATTTTGAGTAGGGTGGGGAAACGTGCTTGTCAAGTCGGCTATTGATTTTGAATAACTCCCAGAAGATTGCAACCGGTACAACCGCGATCACGAACAACAGAAATGGCAGACTCATGCGTCTTCCTTGGCCAGAGACTGGGAATAGGAGCGAGCCAACATTCTACTCTGGATTCCGTGGAACGTCCCTACTGTTCGAAAATCTCCATGTGCTGTCCCGGCGTGAGTAAAAGTAGTTTTCCTTTCACCCCGCGGTGTGAGCACCTGATTAAGGCCAGCTGCGAGAATGTGGCGGCCAGAGCTCGAGCAGCTTTCGACACGACCTTTCGCAATGCCCATCGAATCCCCACTTCCGGTCCGCAGTCCTATGGCCTCAGTAAGGCTTTTTGTCGCTTCGGATCGACCTGTGCCACCCCAACAAGAAACAGGCCCGTCGGCGAAGCGGTGGCCGCGGGAGGATCGGAGATTCGGATTTTTGGACGTTCACTTCGACGTCTAAACGGGCTTCGCAAATTTTGTTCTGCTCAACTCCGTATTTTTCCAGCTGTGTGCGTAGCCACTCATTCATACACATCACAAGTTTCCAGCCTGGAAGCAGATTGGCTGGTCTGCGCATTTCATCAAATCTTCCGACAGGCCATGCGCTACGTGCCACGGCGCCTCACAGGGCGCTTCGAGGATCTTACCTTTTACCACGAGTAGCCAAATGCCTTTGGCGGCGTGGACACGCGCGAAACGCGGGAGGTGCTGATAAGGGAATCTGGATTCTGCTTGCTTCGAAAACCGCTATAACGAAGGGCGCGGCGACAACTCGAAGCTAATCGGACGCATTTTGGATCGGAGTGAATGAGGATGAGAGATGAGAGGACCCCGGTTCTTTTGCTTTTCACAGTATCTGGGGCTCATAGGCAGTCCCGCTAACAAGATGAGTACGATCCCGTTCATTGAAGGCACGTGAAGAGGGACTGTGGATTTTGGCGACACGAGTTGCGTTCTAGCGCTTGTGATCCGTCAGGACGATGCGGGAAAGTTGACCGGAATGGTATCAAGCCTGCCGCCACCGGCCCAGTTCTCGTTGCCCGTGAGAGGAGAAATCGAGAAATCTGCGAAGCCGCGGAGTGTTTTGTTCAATCCGACGACGAGGGAAGGACGTTGATCTTCTCGGGCGCGTTCGCCAATAACTGGCTTACGTGCACACCGTCTCGATGCGCGTACCGGAGGTGTCGTCCGGTTGTACAAAGCCTTGCCCGCCGATTCGCACGGAAGGTGCGACGAAACTGCCTGCTGATGAGGTGGGAGCGAAACCTGAGACCCATCGTCTGCATTGGCACACGACGGTCCCGATTCTTGATTCTGGGCAATAAATTTGTTTAGTTACACGCGCGATCGTATCGCCCGAGAGGTATCGCCCCGAGCTTTGCCCGCAAATGGATCACTCGTTCGCGGATGGCGTCCAGCAGTTCTTCTGCAAGCACAGCGGTTTTGCCGTCATCCTGGCACGCAACGATTTCGTCCGCGAGTTTGCGGATTCGGTCCTCAACTGACATTATGGCACTCCTCGGAAAGCGGACTCAGAGGCCCTGAGTCGGTGGGTACCGACGCCGGGAGAAGGGGAAGTGTTTGAGTACTTTCTCTTCGCCGCAAGGAATATCTAATACTGTCGCAAGTTTGTCAATTGAGGAAAATGTGGAAAACTGCGCTGACAATTTTCCAAGGAAGCAAGGTGCGATTCCCGATGTTTCACGTGCTTAAACTAAACGAAGCCGCCAACGATTCTCATGATGATGGTGTTACGGACCTCGAGTAAAAAGCACGTCACTCGGAATCCTCGACGCGGACCAGCACCGATTGCGTTCATCAATGATGGCTGACAGTTTGTTTCGTGTACTCAGGCGTCACAACCGGATCGTAGCGTACGGCCGGGGTTGAAAGATTCAGCGCGTCTTCCATTTCGCAGCGGGCATGAGTGAGTTTTGCGAGTGTCTCCTCTCGAACCCCGTATCGCAACATCCAATCCAGTCTTGCTCTCTGGGGGAAGGAACCGGATTAACAGTTGTACGACGACAGCGGGTGCGGCTTTTCTGACTTCATCGTTTTCTTCAAAACCCTTATCTTGTAATGCCAACGCCCGAAGCGGCTCTCATATAACTCATCAATCAGTGTGGACCGTTCACGGAAGTAGTCCATATCGACTTTGCCGTGCGGGAACAAATCTCCGATGACGAAATATCCCCCCGGTTTGAGCACATCGAAAACAGTCTCGAATGCCTTGAATCGCTTCTTCCCCATGTTGTGGAACACAAGATTCGACACTGCGAGATCGTATTGCACGTCTGACTTCAACGGCTTTGTCAGGTCATGCCTGAAGAACGACGTTCTGGAATCTATCCCCAAAGCCTTCATGTTCTCGACCGCCTTGTCCATGGAAAGCTCAGACATGCTGCCGGGCCGGAACAGGTCAACCCCTGTGATGCTGGCTTCCGGAAAACAACGTGCAGCAACCGCGGTCAAAAATCCCAGTCCGCACCCGGCGTCCAAAATCCGGAGAGCAGCACCAGGAGGATAGAGAGGTCGCAATAACTTGGAGAATGCCTTGGCCGCGTCCTCCCTGATTCGTTTGGACTCCTCCGGCGTCGAATGATGATATGTCCCGAAATCTACATCCGTCATCGATCACAGACCGCCTTTACGTCTACGATTTGTGTCGAGCATACGCCTGTGCGATCGGAACAGGTCCGGCAAGGTCACCCATGGCGGGGCCGCGCGCAAAGGTAGAGCGCTCAGACGCAGGAACCGGTGCGTGGATTCTTGGCGAGCGGGTTGCGGTTCGGCAACGAAAGGAAGTTCTTTGAACCGGGGCCCCGTGAACTTGCAGGGTATGGAGGTCAGAAACCCGATCGACGGAAAACCCGAAACCAAAACTGGAGCGGGAGACGGGATTTGAACCCGCGACTTCGACCTTGGCAAGGTCGCACTCTACCACTGAGTTACTCCCGCCCGTCCTCTCATTCTACAGCACTTGCGCGTTTCTGCAAAATCACAGC
>Ga0123355_10019851_pt1 | contig 10708 bp, 11 predicted proteins | sample TergutEmb28metaG_3_FD_89872 | JGI IMG/M metagenome (GOLD analysis project Ga0123355, IMG submission 89872) | Embiratermes neotenicus P1 segment gut microbial communities from Petit-Saut dam, French Guiana - Emb289 P1 | ecosystem: Host-associated > Arthropoda: Insects > Digestive system > Gut ...
AACGAAATGCCTCATAGATACCCGGTCTATCAAGAAGAGCCGTGGAAAAGCATGGGGCTTCGTCAAGTTTTCGCCGGAAGTTACTGTGTTTTTTATATTGTTACAGAAAATAGAGTGCAGGTAGCCCGTATCATGTACGGAAGCATGGATTTAAGTGCCGCCTTGAGCGAAACAGCATTTGATGATTTTCATTAAAGTGGAAATACTTCATTAAAATTGACTAAGAAAAAAAGTGCGCACTTATGTACCATCGAGTGTGGTACGTGCATGAGGTTTGCATGTTAAAAGGGGATAGATATTATGAATAGCGAGTATTTATTGTTGGTTGGAGCATTAAGAGTCTTTGCTGATTTTTCAAAGACAAAATGCGAAAACTTTATTATTGAACATGATGTTAATAATCCAAAATTTGAATCATTGCGAAGTAAGTATTCGCTTTTGAAAGTCGCAGGAAATGGGAGTGATTTTTCAAAAGCGGTAAATATAATGCAGTGGGTTTATGATAATGTACTTCATTGCCAAGGTGGCGATGAAGTTAATATCCAAAGAGACCCTATAGCTATTTTAGATTATTCATTCGGCAAAGGTAGAATGCCGGGTATATATTGTCGACACCAAGCCATAGTTTTAACGGAGTGCTGTCTTGCCGTAGGACTAACAGCGCGGACAATACATGGTCTGCCGTTTAGTCCCAATGATTTTGATACTCATGTTGTTTCTATGATATATATTAACGAATTAAACAAATGGGTGCTGTTTGACCAAAGCAACAATGCGTATTTTACAAACAAAAATGGAACTCCTCTTTCGCCTTTAGAAGCGAGGGATTTATTAAGTCGCAATGAAGCAGTTGTCTGCGAAAGTATTCAAAAGGAAGTCGGAATATATAAGCAATATATGGCAAAAAATTTGTTTTATATTAAATTTTGGGCTAAAAACACATACGGAACAGACTTGATTAAAAACCAAACAACATACCATTTAGTACCAGTCGGATTTGATATAAAAGGCAGAGAAATAGCATATTGCGAATATGCTATAAAAAATTGCCCTGATGAAATTAAAAAAGGCTGGGAAGAAGCATTAGAAGATTTTAGAAGTCAGCAAATCAATATGGTTTCAGAAGAACAGTTTTTGCAAATTGTATAATAACAGATGCAAACGTTATTTCCACCTTTCACAGCACAACCCATATAAATAGTGCAAAGTGCGCTGCCCGCCAGCGAAGCGAGGAAGCGTAGGCGGGCTTTGACCGCCGTAGCGGCGGGGTTTCATGCGAACGCATTTGCGTAGCAAATGTGTGAGAGTGGGCCGCGCGCCCATTAAAAGAGGAGAAGGATATGAAACCTATTGAAACAGACCGTCTTATACTGCGGTCATTTAAAGAAGACGACTTTGAAGCGGTACACAGCTATGCCAGCTCTGCCAAAAACACTACTTACATGCTATTTGGGCCAAACAATGAAGAAGAATCGCGCGCGTTTATTAAACGGGCAATCGCAAGCAATTCAAAGGAGCCTATTGATAATTATTCTTTAGCGGTAGAATTAAAAGAAACAGGTAAACTTATAGGAGCTTGCGACTTACACATCAAAGGTGATGACCCAGAGGTAGGCTGGATTGTACACAAAGACCATTGGGGCAAAGGATATGGCACAGAGATGGGCCTGGCGCTGCTAAAATTGGGCTTTGAAGAGAATAACTTGCACCGTATAATTGCCCGTTGCGATATAGAAAATATAGGCAGCGTTCGCATAATGGAAAAAATTGGAATGAGGCGAGAGGGGGTATTTCGTGAATATCGCCGCACCCGACCTAACTCAGGTAAGCTATATAGGGATGAGCTTGTTTGCGCAGTCCTTAAAGATGAATGGGAAGTGCAAAAAGAGGTAGCCTACTATAACGCCTTACCTTGTAAGTTTGACGAGTTTATAACCGTGCCAAGTCTAACCGATGGGGAAATATTTCTGGTATGTACAGAAAAATATCCCGCGAACCCGGAGAAGAAGCATGTACCCGCTTACAAATTCGCGGTATGCAAAGGCGGCGAAAAAATTGGAGAAGTTGGGCTAAGGATTGGCTACACAGACGGTTTATATTATGCGGGGCAAATTGGGTATGGTATAGACGAAGCCCACCGTGGCAATAGTTACGCCGCTCGGGCCTGTGAGCTAATTGTCCCTATTGCCAAAGCTCATGGCATGACAAAGCTGCTAATAACTAACAACCACACCAATACCGCCTCCGCCCGGGTGTGCGAAAAGCTGGGCGCACGGCTAGTGAGGTTAGCAAGGCTACCGGAGTGGTCTGACCTTTACAAGGGTGGCCAACGATATGTAAATATATACGAGTGGAGATTTACATGAGAAAAATATACAAATTTGACCCCCATACCCACACAGCCGAAACCAGCGGCTGCTCTATTATCTCGGCTGTGCAAATGGTTGAGATGTATCATGCCGCGGGGTTTGGTGGCATAGCTATAACTGACCATCTTTATGAGGGCCTGGCATCCCGGTTTAATGATTGGGAGACCTGTATAGATTATTTTTTGCAAGGTTATAAAGCCGCGAAAAAACATGGCGACCGTCTTGGTCTTGATGTTATCTTGGGTGTGGAAATGCGCTTTTATACAAATTGCGGCGACTATCTTGTATATGGTATAGATGAGGATTTCTTACGCAAAAATCCAAATCCGCATAAACTTGGTCCCAAAAAATTCTTCAAGCGTTATGGTGATGAGTTAATGATCATCCAGGCGCACCCATATCGCTGGAATGATATCCCTAATATGGGCAGCATACACGGTGTTGAGGTGTATAACGGCAACCCAAGGCACCCAAACCAAAACCATAAAACCCGCAAACTATGTGCGGCCCATCCGGAGCTTTATACCACCAGTGCTTCAGACACTCATGAACCCGGTGATGTTGGTGGTGGATGGATGGAATTTGACCTGCCCATAACCGATGCTAAGATGTTTAGGGAAAGGGTTATGCGTAGGAAGTATGTACTAAGACAGGCTAAAGACGAAGGATGATGTTAGAAGTTGAATACAGCTTATAAGCCCAAAGTGGTCAAATTTAGGTTTTGTCACTTTCGACAAAACCGGAAAAATAACACTAATAAATTATTGACAAACAATAATTCGCGCATTATAATCCGATTATATTATCGCAAAACAATAATCGGAGGCGCAAATGGATAATCTACACGTACCTACACCCAGTGAAGAAAATTGTGAAGAAAATCATGATAGCGGACTTCCGGCAGCACCCGAAGAAACAAGCCCAGATAGCGGCTTGGGGTATTGCCAGAAGTCTATTTTATTGCTGTCGGCCTTGGCAGTGGCCTGTATCATTTTGGTTTTGAGTCCGGCAGCGATGCCTGATGCACTGCCGTTTATCATGGCTTTCCCCTTTGCGCAAATTGGGCGCGGATTGCGGGCACTGTCTTTGCCCGGCGGGGTAGGCAATATTATTGCTATTGTTTTATATGTGGTGTTTTGCCTGGTGCCTATGATCCCACTGCCTCTAATCCGCAACAAGAAGGCGGAAGATGTATTATTGCCGGTTATCAGCATCGTGCTTTTTGTCGTCATGTATTTCATGATTAACCCTGGCATAACCCGTGTAGCTGCTATAGCAGGGCCTATGGAGCAAGTGCTTTATAGTAGCATAGTGTACTCATTGCTTATAGCTTACGGCGTTATACGGGTATTGCGGCTTTTTGACTCTGCCACCCCTCATAGGTTGGGGCGGTATATGGGTGTCATGCTGCATCTTTTAAATATTATTTTTATTTTTGCTGCTTTCGGGCTTACCTTTGCCCAAATGCTTGCCGCCTTTGAGGCGCTTAGGGCTGGTAATACAATCCCTGGGCAACAGCTAAGCGCGACATATGTATTTTTGGCGTTGCAGCATATCGTCCGCGCATTGCCTTATGTGTTAAACGTATGGGTGGTTTTGGCTGTGCAGCGTTTACTTGCGGCCCTGACAGCTGACCCATACAGTAAGGAAACGTTGTTAGCGGCAAAATTGGTATCCCGGGTATGCGTGGTGGTATTAACGGTGTCTGTACTGGCTGCCGCAGGCTTTAACTTGTCGCAGCTCATATTTGTAGACCTGCTTCACGTGGTTAACAGCAATTTGAATTTCCCGGTTACATCAGTTTTATTTGTATTGGGAGCGCTGCTTTTAACACGATACATCGCAGAAAACAAACAAATAAAAGATGAAAACGACATGTTTGTGTAAGGGGATATCATGGGCATACGGGTACATTTAGAGGATGTTTTAAAAGCAAAACAAATGACCTCCAAAGAGCTGTGCGCATTGGTAGGCATTACCGAGGCCAACTTATCTATACTGCGTAGCGGCAAAGCCAAAGGTGTGCGTTTTAATACGATTAACAAGATCTGCTGGCATTTGGGGTGCGATGTAGGGGATATACTTAAATTTGACGGACTGTTGGGAAGTGAGGACTGTGATGAGTGATAAAGGAAGAAGAGTCATAATTTTTATACTGCTTGCGGTGATATTGTTTGCGTTTCCGGGGTGCCAATTAGCGCGGGAAGGGGCAGCCGGGGAAGAGGCCCGGATGGTAGGAGTATTTATAACCACAGAGCATCTGGATTTGTTTGACCACTCATTAATTGACCAGCCGATACCTATGCGCTGGGGGAGGCCGGATTTTTCGGCGCTTTTCCAACCTGGGCGACTGTATGCCCAGTGGGTCGAATCAATTGGGGATTTCAGGTTCCCGGGAGTGGAAGGGATACCGTTTTTTGCCGCATATTCGCCGCCCCACTTGCCCGATACAACCATGATTAATCACGCAGGCAGTGGCATTAGCAGCGGGCATACTCATGTGTTTGTTGGTGATAATTATCATCGCGTCGAAAAAGAAGGCACGATTTATGTAGTCCCTGGCGCACAAGCTTCAACATTTGTAGTTGTGAACCAGGTTTTTCAAAAAGCTGATGGTAGCGTGTTTTTGATGTCAGGCTCCAGTAGCGCGTTTTCTTTTCATGGAAACAAAACCGAAGGCCCCGTTTTTAGCCAAAATGTGTCCGAAACCAGGACCGAAACCATAAACCGAGTTGAGACCACTAATTGCATATCGGTAACGGTTAATATTACAACGATGTTTGAGCCTAAGAGTATTGTACTGCTGCAAATGGACGAGTATAGCCAAGTAGTATTGCGCACAGAGTTTGCCCCGGGAGAAATGCCCCAGACCTTTTACCCAGAATCGCAAACGGCATATATAATTGTGGAGACCCATAGGGATAGGCCTTATTCCCATGAGCAGGTGGTGCGTGAAATAGTAGCCAGGGACTGGCATAGTAATAATAGGTTTTCTACATTTGTGGCTATGGATGATGGCGTACTGCTAAAGAATTGGACAGAGATTGCTTGGGATAGCCAAGGGCTATAAAGCTAACTTCTTCTGTTTTCGTAGTCGAGATACGAATGTTTATGCTTTAAGCGCTCGTATTCACGGGTAATTTTGTACTCCATATCTTCTCCGTTAATTATTTTGTATACTAACCCATGGATAGCAACGCTAAGTCCTAATGAGAGCATGGGCCACACAGGCCAAAAATAACCACCGCTGTCTGTTAGCAGGTAAATAATTATGACTAAAGCGCTTAAAACTATAGCTATTGAACTGTGTAACTTAAAAGCAAATCTTGCGTATACACGCCGCTTGGCAAGCTTCATCAGTTCTTCATCTATGCCCAAGCTATACTTGTCGCGCATATCATCAACTACGGCATCATCCATTTTGTCCATACCGGGAGCAAAGCGTATCGCGTCCTGACTGTCGTCTACCCATGACGCCCTTTGCTGTTTCACAAGCTGCCTCGCCCTGCGTATAAATGTCTCACCAATTTTAATATCATTTGAATCATATAATATAACTTTGCCTTCCATAGAAAGCCTCCATTCTTCTTTTATTGTTATAGTTAATGCGCCAAGCTGTTTTTTGCATGAGCAACCGGCCCAATGCCTTTGGGTGCCTCCCCCTACGCATCGTAGCAAATTAATTAGAAATTAGTTAATTTGCTTAATTATTCATGTATACGTACGATTGAACAAGAAAGTCTTAGGGTGTAATTGTGTAGAGGTATCCTCGCGAAAGAGGAACCTCTTTTTTTTATTGTTGAAATGGTATAATATGTAAATATGCATAATGGTAATCTTATTAAAAGGGGAACAGAATCCAATGATCACGAAATTTCAAATGTTGGCATTATCGGTCATACTCATTATATTTGCGATGTTGCAGGTGCAGGCACAACATTTTGCTCACGGCTTGACTGCCGCCCAAGTCAAGGATACGCTGCTGGAAGACGAAGAAACCCTGCTAACGGCCAAGATTTTTGGCAGAGCGCCTTCTTTTGTTGACGCGGAAGCCATGACTGTAAGCGAGGGATATGTACTTGCGCAAATAACAGATGCTTTTCGCGGTGAGAACCATGACCTGCTTTTATCTTATGAGGTGCAGGGATTAGGCTCTTCTACAAATATAACTTGGGCCTTGGTTGACACGACAATAACCTGGACTTTTGCTGACGTAAACAGCAGAGATATAACCCCGCGATATTTCCAGACCCAGGAGCCTAGGAGATTATCCGATGAAGAGAAAGTAATTGTACGGTTCTATTATCATTGCATAGAGGCTGACCCTTTTTATATGATGCAATCTGGCGCGTACCGTTACAATGTGGAGGAAATACCCGGACCGTATATGTGGACAGAGTTTAGAAGGCTTATGCTTAAACACACAGGCATAAATGTGTGGGATTTATGGTTTGATGGCGATAAATTATATGTAGATTTACATTCTACTGAATGGATGCCCTTTGATTGGGGCTCGACCGGTAGTTTTGACCGGGGGCAACGGCTTATAAAAACAATAGCAAGCTTGCCCGGAGTCGCGTCTTTTGAGATACTTGTGGGGGGAGTCCCTGGCTACGCAACCAGCCACTTTTGCTTTGGCTGGATAGCTATAGTAGAAGATGGCAGGATTGCTAGGTTTGACTTGTTGCAGTAAAATGTGCAGAAAGAAGCTATGAACATAGCTTCTAAATTAACTCATGCCAATATACTTATTAAGCCGACGAAGGAGGCATAGATTAACAAATGAGATTAGAAAAACTAGTAGGCGACCGCTTTAAAGAAAGACCAGCCGATTGTGTAATAGACAGCCACGCGCTTATGATACGGGGCGGTTATATTAAACAAGTAGGCAACGGCATCTATTCGTACTATGCGGTGATGCATCGTATCAACCGCAAAATCCAAGAGATTATCCGCCAGGAAATGGACGCCATTGATGGCCAGGAAGTGCAGTTTCCTGTAGTCGTGCCAGCGGCTTTGTGGGAAGAATCTGGCCGGTATTTTACTGTAAGCCACGAGCTGATGCGTTTTAAAGACCGTAACGACACCCCGATGGTGCTGAGCATGACCCACGAGGAACCGGCAGTACATCTGGTGAGAGAATACGGTCAAACATATGCAAAATACCCCTTCATGATTTATCAATTTCAATCTAAACTCCGTGACGAAGCCCGCCCCCGTGCCGGGTTAATCCGTACCCGGGAATTTACAATGAAAGACGGCTACTCCTATCACACCTCTCAAGAGGATTTGGACGCGTACTACGAGTTGGCTCATAAAGCCTACGAGCGGATTTTCGCGCGCGTGGGTCTACCTGACGTTGTTTCTGTAGCATCTGACAGTGGCATGATGGGCGGCAAAATCTCACATGAATTTATGATGCTTACCCCCGTGGGTGAGGATTCTATAGTAATTTGCCGGGACTGCGATTACCGCGCTAACTTGGAAGCGGCAGTAAGCCTTGTGAAAAACGATACCACTGGCCAGATAGAGCCGCTTCAAAAAGTCCATACCCCCGGCACAAAAACAATAGAGGAAGTATGCGCGTTTCTGCATTTGCCAATAGAAACATCCTGTAAAGCGGTTGTATACCAAAAGGCCCAAAGCGAAGAATACGTTGTAGTGTTTATACGCGGGGACTTAGACACAAACGAGACCAAAATTGCCAACCACCTGCAAGAAGAAATTCATCCCGCCACGATTACCGAAAAAAGCGGGCTGATTGCCGGGTACATGGGGCCTATTAACCTGGAAGGGGCGACTGCATTATTCGATAGTTCGCTTAAAGGGATTAACAGCCTATGCTGTGGTGCCAACAAGGTTGACTATCACTATGTAGGCTTTAATATCGAGCGAGACTTTGGCCCTGCCGATTATCAAGATTTTTCTAAGGTCACAGAAGACGGGACATGCCCACAGTGTGAGAACGCTGCCCTTACTATCTCACGGGGCATCGAGCTAGGAAACATATTCCAATTAGGCGATAAGTATACCCGCGCCATGGATATGAAATATACCGACGACGCTGGCAATCAAAACTACCCTGTCATGGGCTGTTATGGCATTGGTGTTGAGCGGACTGCCGCGTCTGTATGCGAGGCATACCACGACGATTATGGCCCTATATGGCCAATGTCCATTGCGCCTTGGCAAGTGCATGTTTGCTGTGTGCGTGTAAGCGACGAGGAAACAAAAGCTATCGCCGATGACCTATACGAAAAGCTTAAAACCCAGGGCGTAGAAGTAATATATGACGACAGGCCAGTAAGCGCTGGGGTTATGTTTTCGGACGCGGACTTGCTTGGTATACCAGTTAGAGTTATTGTAAGCCCAAGGAATATTAAAGAAGGCTGTTGTGAGGTTGTTACCCGTGATAAGGCTGTTAATACCAAGGTTGAGATTAGCCAGGTTGCGGATTATGTTAAGAAGCTTATTGGTGAGTTGTTGAGTGCGTATGCTTAAAACTGCTAGCATATGCGAGAAAACAGCACTAATAAGGCAAAAACACTCAAAATAAGCGGGATCGCTTTTATCCAAAATGACAAAACCTGCTTGAGCTGGTTATTGGCATAATCCTTACGTTTTGATGATAGATCCAACGCTTTGATGATAAAATCCAACAAATGTACTTGACACCGCCCAGAGCTATATGCTAATCTTCCCCTCGTTCCCGCCACGCTGCTGTAGCTCAGTCGGTAGAGCGCGTCCTTGGTAAGGACGAGGTCACCGGTTCAATCCCGGTCAGTAGCTTTGACATTAGACACTCTTCGGAGTGTCTTTTTTGTTGGCTTTACTGGGATTGCGGGTGGTACATACATTCTAAAGTGAATGACACTGGAGGTGCGCTTTGATATTTACTTTTGTGCGTGGTGTTAGCAAATTGGGCGATGGGAGTGACAGTGTACCATGCACGCCGGTTACACTATTGTTATGGCTAGCTTTATGGTGGAGGGATTAAATGGCTCGGCATAGCAACCGGTTGGTGGGAGAAAATATATTCATAGCATAAAGGGTTTATCAAATACGTATCGCTCAATATCACTTATTGTTGTGTCAATCATTTCCATAACGCAGCCAATCATTATGTTTATATCTGTTTCGTAAACTATTACACTATTTTCGCCATGTGCTATTTTATTCCGATATGTTACTAATTTTTCTATAGTTGATTTGTTTTTATTATGAGCCAATGTCGGAACTATGTTAAATTCGTCTAAAATAGCTAAGAATCTTTTATAATTTAAATTCGACTTTGCGGATATTAATGTCAAAGGCATATCTATCCCAACCGTTTCTTCAAGGTTGTATTCATCTAAAAATCGTTTTTTTTGCTCTTTTGTGGGATTACCCTTTAAATATTCAAAACGATGCTTGTTGCTTAAAATAACCAAAAATTGTTTAACTTGAGAATATTTTAGATTTTTTTTGTTTAAATATAATATCAACTGTTGATAAGCAGATACAACGAATCCTTCCCAATGCGCGTATATTATTGGAATACACATCCTCCAATATTTACTTGTGTTTTTGGCAAATAGAGCATTTGCATAAAATTTAGGTACTTTTTTACAGAATTCCAATTCGGAAAAACGCCATTCCCTATCGATGCACAATTCATCAATCAGCTTTGCTTCCATCTGTGTCACCCATTAGCGTTTGTATAGCAATTTTAACTTTATTTTTTATGTTTCCAGGACTACTACTTGCAGAACCTGAGCTTTCTCTAAATATCTGATTATTTTTTAATTTTTCCAGCCTTTCAAGAAAAATGTCAATTTGGATTTCTTCAAAGTTTGGTGTAGGTGCAAGCGCCAACATTATTGAATCGAACATGCTCGTGGAAAAACTTAATGCGGCGAGCTTGAATACATTTTCAGAAGTTGAATTCAAATATATACATATCCGCTGAAAAACAGAAAATGTTTTATCAATTAATTCAATGCTAGGATTCTCACACTGTTTTTCCATTGCTTTATCAAAGAAGTCTTGTATAGATCTTTCTCGGTATTCGTTAATAAAATTATGTAATGCAAAAAAACGCAAACATAATTCTTGAAGCAGCATCTTGTCTTTTTGATCTTGTGATAAAGTAACAATTTTGTGGAAGTTACTATTCATTGAGTTAGCTTCAATCGTATTGGTGAAATATTCAAAATTAAGAAACCCTCTAAAAACACGGGCGTGTTGACAAAAGTGCTAAACAAAAAAACCTGATGCAAATTGGCTCAGGTTTTTTGTCGTAAAAAGAGGGATTATCAAAATAAAATGGGTGAAGACCATCAACTCAGCCAACAGCTTTG
>Ga0123355_10019852_pt1 | contig 10707 bp, 2 predicted proteins | sample TergutEmb28metaG_3_FD_89872 | JGI IMG/M metagenome (GOLD analysis project Ga0123355, IMG submission 89872) | Embiratermes neotenicus P1 segment gut microbial communities from Petit-Saut dam, French Guiana - Emb289 P1 | ecosystem: Host-associated > Arthropoda: Insects > Digestive system > Gut ...
AGGTGACCTCTCGCATTGTATGTGTGGTAAGTTGTTCCGCCTAATGTATTTGTTTCTGAGATAAGACGGTTCATTTCGTCATAAATAAAGATTTGTGTAAATGATGTTCCATCAGGTAGTGTTGTTGTTTCTCGGATAAGGTTGTCACGTTGGTCATAAGTTGTTGTTGTCTCTAAGCCAAGGGGATTGGTTGTCGAGATTAAGCGACCCACTATATCAAATTCATATCTGGTTTGGGATCCATTTGGTTCGGTTTGATGGATCATATTCCCATGTAGGTCATAATTAAACAAGGTATAACCTCCAAGGGGGTTAACCTGACGAATCACATTTCCTACTGTATCATGTTCAAAATGAATCCTACCACCCATTGGGTTAATTGTTCCAATGCGCCAGTTTAGTTCGTTGTAAATATGTTCTGTCACATGGCCATTGGCATCGCTCTCAGCGATCACGTTCCCAAGGGCATCGTATCTCGTTTCGATGCGTCCTCCGTTTGGAAGGGTTGTGGTGATGATTTGTCCAAGTCCATTATAATGCATGGTGGTCGTATTTTCAAGGGCATCTATGATTTCAATTTTTTGGTTAAGTGCGTTGAATCTGTAGGTTGTTGCGTGGCCTAGGGCATTGGTTTCACGGGTCATGTTTCCTACTGCATCATATTCTGTTAGTGTGATATATCCAAGTTGGTTTGTTATATTCACTTGGCGATTAAGGGCGTCAAACTCAGTCGTAACGGTGTAGCCCTCGTTGTCTATTGTTTGTATTTGATTTCCTACTCCATCAAGTACAAATTCAGTACGTCTTCCTTCTCCGTCTATTGTCGCAATGATTCGGTCTAGCGCATCAAATTCATAAGTCAATACTTCGTCTGTAAAGCTTACAGTTCGGTATTCACGACCTCTCATGTCATAGAATGTCTGGCTGATGCGCCCTAATCCATCACGTTGGCGGATGATTCTGCCAAACTGGTCGTATACGGTCGTTGTCTCGCGGCCTGCATTGTCATGTTCACGGATTAAGCGGCCGAATCCATCGTAGATGTAAGTCATTATTAAGCCATTCGGCCCGTTTTGCTTGGTTAAAAGTCCTTGCTCATTGTAAATGCTGATCGTTTCGTATCCTCGTGGATTAATTTCACGGGTGATGTTGCCTCCTGCATCGAATTCAGTTAGCCAAATATTATCTGAGGCATCAATTCTACGGATCACATTGCCACGTCCATCATGGTAAAAGCGCGTCTCGTTTCCATATGGATCTATTTCACTTGCCACATGCCCGTTGGGTGTGTAAGTTGTTTGGCGAATATTGTCGTGGGCGTCTGTTGTCGCAATTCGCTGGTTAAGGGCATTGTAGGTGTGGGTTGTGGTGTTTCCGTTTTGGTCAGTTTCAGTGATGAGGTTGCCATTTCCATCAAATTCGGTTAGTTCGTAGTTTCCATATGCATCAATGATTCGAACTTGACGGTTTAAGGCATCGTATTCGATGTATGTGGCATGGCCAAGTTCGTTTATTTGTCGAATGATATGACCAGTCGCATCAAATTCGAATTTTTGTGTATATCCAAGTGGGTTGGTTGTCTGGGTCATGCGACCTAAGGTATCATAAATATTCGTTGTCACAAATCCTTGGACGTCTTCTTCTAGGATGTTGCCTAGCGCATCTAGGGTCAGGGTTGTGGTGAGTCCGATTTCATTGGTGCTGCTTATTACTCGGTTGAGTTCGTCAAATTCTGTTGTGGTTGTGCCTGTTGGGGTAATTATTTCTACAATGTTGCCCCATTTGTCATAGTTTGTTTCGGTTGTTTGTCCAAAGATGTTGGTTTCTTCTACAAGTCGATGGTGTTCATCGTAAATAAAATGAACTTCAGCTCCTAGTGGGTCCACTGTGCGGATTACATTTCCAAATTCATCATGGTAGGTTGATGTCCTGTATCCGTCTGGGTCGATTTCTGCGATTCTCAAGCCAAGTGGGTTGTAAGTAAATTGCGTTTCAGTTCCAACTGGTGTCACTTCTCGAAGGATATTGCTTAATGCGTCGTATTCTGTTATCCAATGATTGCCTAGGGCATCGATTGTACGGATAATGTTCCCACGTCCATCGTGGTAGAAGTGTGTTTCGTTTCCATATGGACAGGTTTGGCTTGCCACACGTCCACTTGGTGTGTAGGTTGTTTGATGGATAAAGCCTAATGCATCAATGGTCGCAATTCGTTGGTTAAGTTCATTAAATATATGGGTTGTTATGTGACCATTTTTGTCTGTTTGGCGAGTTAGGTTCCCGGCTTCATCAAATTCGCTTAGTTCATCATATCCGTATGCATCAATCATGCGAATCTGGCGGTTTAAGGCGTCATGTTGAAAGTAAGTTGTAACGCCAAGTTCATTTGTCTGACGAGTCAGGTTTCCATGTGCATCAAATTTTGTTGTAGTATAGTAACCAAGAGGGTTAGTCGTCTGGGTTAGACGCCCTAAGGCATCGTAGATATTTGTGGTGATTCTACCAGCTACATTTTCTTCTAGAACGTTGCCTGCCCCGTCATGGGTAAATGAGGTTGTAATACCTAGTTCATTGGTTGTGCTAATCACTCGGTTTAGTTTATCAAATTCTGTTGTGGTTGTTCCTGCCTGTGTTATTACACGGACGACATTTCCCCATTCATCATAAGTCGTTTCTGTGATTTGACCAAAGATATCAGTTTCTCTTATGACTCGACCATGGCTGTCGTATTCAGTATGAGCTTCTGCACCAAGTGGGTTTGTTGTACGAATGATGCGTCCAGCCGGGTCATAGTATGTACGGGTCATATAGCCATCTGGATCAATGGTACTTGTCAGTAGTCCAAGGTCGTTGTAAATAAACTGTGTGATATTACCTTCTGGATCTGTTTCACTAATGATGTTTCCAGTGATGTCATATTCAGTCAACCATTCATTTCCAGCCGCATCCACTGTGCGAATAATGTTGCCACGGCCATCACGGTAAAATCTTGTGATATTTCCAAGGGCATCAATCTCACTTGCGACTTGTTCGTTGGCATCGTAAGTAACTCTAGTCATATTGCCAAGGGCATCGGTTGTTGAGGTCAATAAATTAAGTGCATTAAAGGTATATGTGGTTGTGTTTCCATTGGCATCTGTTTCACTGATTAGGTTGCCATTGAGGTCAAATTCTCTTGATGTGGCGTTTCCTAGGGCATCAATCGTTCTCACTTGTCTACCCATCGCATCAAAGTGAGTGGTTGTTGTGTATCCTAGTTCATTTGTTGTTCGGAAAGCTTGTCCACCTGCATTAAATTCTGTGGTGGTATAGTAGCCTAGGGGATTAATTGTGCGGATGACTCGGTTAAGGGCATCATGTTCGTTGGTTGTAATTCTGCCACTTACATTTTCTTCTGTTACATTGCCATTGGCATCATGGGTGAAAGTCGTTGTAATTCCCAGTTCATTGGTTGTCTGGATGAGTCGGCCCATGTTGTCATGGTGATTGGTCGTTGTTCCTGTTGGTGTGATGATTTGATAAGCATGTCCACCTTCTCCATAAATGGTAGTTGTCGCTTGGCCAAATGGATCTATTTCACGGATTACACGACCAAGTATGTCATGTTCGAAATGTGTTTCTCTTCCTAATGCGTCAATTGTACGAATCACATTGTCACGTTCGTCATAATACCAGCGCTGTGAGCCTCCATCTGGATCAGTTTGTTCTGTTAAGCGACCGTTCTCATCGTAAGTAAAGTGAGTGATATTTCCTTCTTCATCAATTTCACGAATTCTTCTTCCATTTCCATCGTATTCAATGTCAAGGGTACCTCCAAGTGGGTTTGATGCCGCTGTGATGACTGCCATGCCATCAAATTCAAAGATGCTGGTGTTGCCCATTGGGTCTGTAATGCTGATGACATCACCTGCTTCGTTTCGGTTGTAGGTTGTGACTCCTCCATCTGGGGCTGTTCGACTAGTTAGTTGACCATTTCTGTTGAATGTTTGACGGGTCACATTTCCTAGGGGATCAACTGTTGCGATTAATTGATTCATTGAGTTGTAGAAGTAATTTGTTGTGTTTCCTAATGCGTCTGTGCGGGAGGTCATTAATGATCCGTTAAAGGTATATGTGGTTGTATTCCCCATGGCATCTGTTCGGCTAGTCACATTGCCATAGTTGTCATAGATTTTTGTGATACTTGTACCATCAGGAAAAGTTGTATGGGTTAGGTTTCCATTTGAATCATATCTGTATTCTGTTGTTCTTCCATAGAAGCTGGTATCTTGTATCAGTTGGTTTTGTGCATTATATGTCATGTAGCGCATGCGACCGTCTGCTCGGGTTTCTGTTAGGGTATTGCCACGCTCATCAAATGTACGGGTCATTGGGTTTCTGTTTTCATCTATTGTGGTTGTTTGTTGGTTAAATGTATTATAATCTTTTTCATCTACTGACCCATCTGGATTGATGATTCGTAGGATTCGATAATATTCGTCTACTTCATAGATAAATACATGGCCTTCATTATCCGTTTTAATGGTTCGTCCTTCTTCAAAGTTGAGGGTTGCGATGAATCCGTTGGCATCTATTTGGCGAATAAGGCGATGGCTTGCGTCATAGGTGTTTAAGATGATTCGGACTCCAAGTTGGTCGTACCATGATGTCATTCGGTGGTAATGATCGTATACATAATGAATTACGCCGCCTTCTGCATCTGTAAATGAAATGAGACGGTCATGTTCGTCGTATTCGTAGTGTAGGCGTCCACCGTTTGGTAAATCGATTCTTGTTATTTGTCCACGGGTGTTTGTTGTAAAAAGGTATACTGCGCCACATGGGGATGTCACGCTTAGGATATTGAAGTCATCGTCATGGTCGATGGTTGTGATAAATCCTTGTCTTGTTTCAATTTCGTACATGAGTCCCCAGGGGTTGAAACGCATGATGTTTAGTTCATGGTCAATGATTTCCCATCTGTATAGGGGATAACCTTCAATGCTTTCTCCTGCTCTTATTTTGGTTAAGGTGTAGTTGTAGCCAGCTGGAGGGGTAAAGGTATTTCCTTGCCTGGTAAAACGACCCATGCTTCCATCACCTTTAAAGTAATGGATGTTGCCATCGGCATCCATGTTTAAGTAGCGGTTGTATTCAAAGTCCCAACCTCGACCAAACATGCCGTTTGCGCCATGGGCAAAGGTGTTGTAGGTTCTGAATATTCTAAGTTGTCCTCCAAGGGTATTTATGGTTACGTCTTCTTGTTCTTTAAAGAAGTTTCCGGTGTTTAGGTTAACAGGGTCAAGTCCATAGATTCCGTAGCCTCCTCGGCCTTTGTTTGTCGCGTCAATCAGCCAGCGGTCGTTTTCTGTTCGGGGCGGGTAGTTAAATGGATTTGTTGTTTGGGGGTTTCTGATAAAGAAGGTGTTTCCTGCCAGGGATAAGGCGTCATGGACTTCATTGTCAAGCATGAGCTGATCAAGGGTGATTCCATAGTGTCTCGCAATTCGTGGTAAGGTATCCATTCTTGTGGCTTGGTAAATCAGGAAGTGATCACTTAGTTTCTCGTCACTTTGTGCACTTCCTAAATGAGCAGTGGCGCTGTATTGGTATCTTGTATTAAGGGTTAAGTTTCGATAGAGTTGGGTCGTTTGCCAGTTGTAGTTGCGTCTAATAATGGGGCGCCAATTAGCTCCCATTTCTGTTCCAAATTCATCGGTATTCGGGAAGCGATAGCTAAATCTACCACCGACTGCTTGGGTTGTTCCTCCTGCACCTGTGGCGCCATTTAAACGGTATTCTATTCTAGAGTCTGGGGTTGCCATTCCAGCCGCAAATACTGCTCGGACTTGTTGGATGTTTTGATTCACATTTCTTTCTAGGATCGGGTATACTACGACTGTCGCATCGTTAAGGGGAAGGTTTGGGTCTACTGGGTATGGGATGCTCCAGGTGAATGAGAACCGGGGTGGTCTAGCTCCATGACGATTACTCCACACTTCTGCTTGGGTTCGTGAGGATTCTTCAAATGCTTTAATTACAAGACCATAGTTGGGGATCGTTTCCATCATCCAACCCATCACTAGGTCTGTCACATCCCATTCAATAAATTCATTGGCTACTGGTCGTGTGTTTTGAATAGCTCCTCGCATGGTATGTTGCATGGTTAATTGGGTGTTCCAGGTTAGTGTTCCAGGATTCCATGGTGAGTCAGGGGTAAACAAGGCAAATTCACTTTCACCATTTGACCAATTTGTAAAGTGAGAAATCGCAAAGGTGGCACTTTCTATTCTTGCGCCATCTTCAATTGCCAGTGCTGGTATCTGATCAAATAGATCATTCGAGAAGTTAATATATGTTCGGGTATTACGATGGGCGATCCCATAATTCGCTAGATTAGCTGATCGTATCCCATCATCATAGCCTGTATATGGGTAATTGTTATCTCCAATGATTGTATTGGGACTCCCTTGTTGAACTCCAAACATTCCAAGTAATGAGGGTGTTATCGTTCCAATTATTGGGGTTGCGATAGAGAGTGGAAATATCGTTTGTGGGTTTGATAAAAAGTCCTCATCAATAGTAAGGGTCAATATATCTCCATCAAGGTCCCATTCTGATGCATGAAAGTTAATGTCACTATCTCCATCTGTAACAACAGGGGCCAGGATATAACGAATAAGTTCTTCATCTGCATAAATATTCACTACACCATTTTCTATTTGTGCAGTTTGATTGTTTGGTAGGTTAAGTTCAAATTCAAATTTTGTTATATTTACATAATGGTTAAAGATTATTTCTTGGGTTAAAGTTGTAGACCCAACGAGGTACTGGATATCTATACCAGCTAGTACGTCGTTATAGCGTGCTGCATTTTCAAGTGTCGCTAGTTGGGTGAAGTTGCCAAATTGGGGAATAAGTTCAAGTACTTGTCCATCTAAAGCCCTGAGGCGAACTCCTTCTCCTTCTTCCATTTCTTCTGGAATGCGCACTTCAAATGCATTCGCACGATTTCTAAAGTAGGGGCTACCTATCAGGGGATTGCGTAATTCAAGGGTGTTATCAATGGTTTGTCTTATGCTTCTTCCTCGTCCTGTAAAGGTTTGTGGTTCTGAGGTGATGATCGTTTCGAAGAGACCATTACCTAGGTCATATGTTCGCATGTATTCGCCTATTTCAACTAGTTCTCCGTCTGGACTTTCTGGTTCGGCTGGAAGGTCTGGTAGGCGAAGGTCTAGATCGTGGTGGATTGTTTCTTCTTCTTCAGAGGGAGTTTGTTCATTTTCCTCATCTGTTGGTTGAACATCAGTTTCAGATGAAATATCAAGGTCAGTTAGGGCTTCTTGGTCAGTATCTGACAACGCATAAATGTCTTCTGCTTGTAAGGGGACTGGAAGACTCATATTGACGTTTCTTCCTTGGATTCGGGTAATTTCTGCGTATGCGTATGCGCCGCTTGCGAGGGGTTGGTAAAGCATTAGAGCCACTAGAAAGCAGATGATGTTTTTGTTTAGTTGCTTCTTTATTTGTTTTCTTTTCATGTCAATACCCCGCGGTTTTTACACGTTGTGATAACGGCTGTAATAATTAGTGTGTTAATGATGGTAAAAATTAGGAACTGCATGAGTTGGGTCAGCAACAGGCTTCTTAGGACTACTGCGTTTGGTATTTGGCTGATTAGAAGTCCTAATGCAACGATAATGAGCAGTTCTAGGTATAGTTTGCGGCGGATTTTAGTTAGAGTTGGGCGATTTTCTATAAAGCGAAAAAGGGTCACGATCAATATTGGCGTGAGTAATAAAATGATCCCTCGGGTGAGTAGGTCGATCGTTGTTGCGATTTGTCCTAAATGATGGGTATTTTCCATGATGTTGTGAGCTAGAACAGCTATGCCTCCGAATATCAATCCTAATAAAAGGGTTGCGATGAGGAGAATTCCTGTGAATTGAATGAGTTTGATCGTTATCTTTTTAATTGGTTCGTCTTTGAGTTGGGTCACTAGCCAGCCAAAGGTTAGCGCAATGTTTAGGAGGAGAATTGAAAGGGTTAGGGTTCCTCCTGAGGGTGCAAAGATGACAAAGGTTGATAGAAGAGACGCCAGTAGCAGGGAGATCGCCCATATTTTTATGCCTAGGGGTGCTTGGTCTTTTGTGGGCGGTTCTTGTTTTCCGATCGGTTTGTTTGATAGTTTCCATTTGTAGTATTCAAACATGTTTTAATCCTCCATAAAGTTATCGTTTTCCCAATGGCCTGATAGGGTATGACCACTGGCATATCTCATCGTGCCTGGGCCTTGGCGACGCCCGTAGGCGAAATGACCTTCATAGGTCGCAAAGTAAATGCCATTTCCATCGTGATATGTCCGAATTCCTTGGCCATGAGGATGATTATTGGTAAACATTCCTGAATGGCTAGAGCCGTCTGCATAGGTTAATGTGCCGATTCCATGTTTGCGACCATATTGCCACTGTCCTTCATATATCCAGCCTGTAATATCACGATGAACCCCTTGACCGTGTTCTACTCCATTTCTCCACTGTCCTTCATAGGTCGAACCATCCACAAAGGTGTAAAGTCCTTGGCCTTCTCTAATTCCTCTGACGAATTCACCCTCGTATGTCCACCCTTCTGAGCTCACATAACGACCTCTTCCATGCATTTGGTTGGCAAGAAATGCGCCTGTATACTCACCCCCATCTGTAAAGCTTAGGGTTCCTTGGCCTTGTTTAATGCCTCGATGCCAATCTCCTTCGTATATCCAAGAGCCTACCACATCTTCAAAGCGTCCATGTCCATGTTGGAGGTCTTCATGCCAATTGCCGGTGTACGTCGAACCATCTGGATAGATGAGCGTTCCCTGTCCATGACGAAGATCATTTAGCCAACCTCCTTCATAAGTAAAACCCTCTGATGTCCTGTAAATACCAAAGCCATGGCGGCGGTCATATCTCCAGCTTCCACTGTATTCAAGGATTCCACCTCGAAAGAATCTGCCTTCTCCATGTCTTAAACCAGCTCTAAATTCACCAATATATGTAAAACCAACAATACTGCGATATTCACCCTGTCCATGTGGCACGCCCTCGTACCAACCACCCATATATACTGAGTTATTTCCATAGATGACAAATGCGAAGCCTTCTAGGATTCCTTCTGTCCAATTGCCTTCTATTTGGTTGCCATCTGCACAAGTGAATATCCCTTCGCCATCTGGACGATTATTTTCCCAATAGCCAGTATAGGTTGCACCATCGACAAAAGTGATAACACCGAAGCCTGACTTAACATCTTCCTCAAAATAACCTTCATAAATAAAAAAGGATGTCCTAAATTCACCCATTCCGTGGCGTAATCCTAATCTAAAATATCCCTCATATATAGAGCCGTCTGCATATAACAGTGTGGCATGTCCGTGATATTTTCCTTGGCTTAGCTCTCCTGTAAAGATATCTCCCTCTTCATTTTCTAATTCATAGACTTGTTCATTTCTTAGAAATCCAAATACTACATTTTCATTTGAAATGACCATTGTATTCATTGATAAGTATAATCCAGCGCCCAAAATAAGAACACCTATCAATCCTGCAACATATTTGCCATATCCCGGCATTCTCAATTTTTTATCTACTGCTTCCTCTTCCATATTAATTCGGTCCCTTCTAGTTCATTCTGTTGTTGTAGTATGTTTTCGCTTGCTAAAAGTATAACAGAATGTCTCTCCAGAAACAACTCTTTTTGACAAAATTTGACAAATAAAATTTGAAATTCAGCAAATCTAATGAAATAGCCCCATATAATAGGGGCGAAATTGAATTTTCACCTACATTGGGGCTTTTTTCTTCTTCTATTTTATAGAGTCCATGTTAACAAGGATGGTGCTTAATCTGCAGCTCTTCCTGTGAAAAATAGGATATCTTATACTTTCAATTTGAAGAGAACTTTTTTGTTAAATATACTTTTTCAAGAATTCAACATCAATTTCTGGGTAAAGAACATAATTTTCAAGAAGTGCTGCAACGCGCTTTTTCGCATCTTCTACTACTTCTGCATCCAGTTCATATTTAGCTTTACTATAAATACCCTTTGATTCAATAAGCGCCGGTTTAATTTGCTTCAAAACAGTTGCTACTATATCTGCGATTTCTACCATTTCTGAAGTTCCCATTCCAAGCGTGGTTAAAGCTGGTGTTCCAAAACGAAGACCACTTGTGAACCACGGACCTTGTGGGTCGAAGGGGATTGTGTTTCTATTGAGGGTAATACCACATTCGCGTAGCGCTGATTCTGCTTGCCTACCGGTTAAGCCTAAAACACCAACATTAACAAGGACAATGTGGTTATCAGTTCCGCCCGTTGGAACAGTTATTCCTTTGTCCCCAAGGGCTGCGGCGAATGCTCTTGAATTTTCAATTATCTTTGCAGCATATGCTTTAAACTCAGGCTGACGTGCTTCTTTAAATGCCAGTGCTTTTGCAGCCATCACATGTGGAAGTGGACCACCTAATACGTGTGGACAACCTTTATTGACTTGCTCAGCGTATTCTTCAGTTGCAAGTACCAACCCACCACGTGGACCGCGAAGTGTTTTGTGTGTCGTTGTCGTTATGATGTCTGCATATTTAGTTGGATCATATTTCCCAGTAATTGCTCCGCCTGCTACTAATCCAGCAAAATGCGCCATATCAACCATCATAACTGCGCCTACCTCATCTGCGTACTTTCGCATGA
>Ga0123355_10019853_pt1 | contig 10707 bp, 11 predicted proteins | sample TergutEmb28metaG_3_FD_89872 | JGI IMG/M metagenome (GOLD analysis project Ga0123355, IMG submission 89872) | Embiratermes neotenicus P1 segment gut microbial communities from Petit-Saut dam, French Guiana - Emb289 P1 | ecosystem: Host-associated > Arthropoda: Insects > Digestive system > Gut ...
AACATGACATATACTCTTTGGATAGCAGTGCCGCAGGAGCTTGCAATGGAAATACGCAGTATAAAGGCAGGAGGTTTTAGAGACAATGGCTGAACATGATAAAAACGCAAACACCATAATTTGTCGCTGCGAAGACATTACCCTGGCCGATATCAGAAAGGCTATTGCCGAGGGCTGCCAAACAATTGATGAAATTAAAAGGTTTACGAGGGCAGGGATGGGGCCATGCCAAGGGCGCACATGTCGCGCCATGATAGCCCAAGAGCTTTCCCGCCACTACAAAATCCCCATGGAAGAGATTTTGATGCCTACGTTTCGCCCTCTTATCAAACCCATTAAGCTGGGCAGTTTTGCAAAAGAGGAGATGGAATGATGAAAAATGCCTATGATATAGTTATAATTGGCGGCGGCATTATTGGCTGCTCTGTGGCCTTCGAACTGGCCAAAAGAGGCCGTAAGGACATCCTCATTATAGAAAAAGGATACCTTACTTCCGGGGGTACCGGTCGTTGCGGGGCGGGAATAAGGCAGCAATGGGGCACGGCTTTAAATGTCACCCTTGCGAGGGATTCTATCCGCATTTATGAAAAACTGGAAGAATATACGGGGTATGACGGAAACTGCGGCCTTAGGCAGGGCGGCTATTTGCTGCTGGCCTATACCGATGCAGAATGGGAGCAATTTCAGAAAAACTACGCGCTGCAAAAAAGCTTGGATATACCCGTACAAAAGTTGGATCCTCAAGGGGCAAAAGAAATAGTTCCTCATCTTAACACGGAAGGTCTTATCGGCGCTATGTTTTGCGGAACAGATGGCTTTGCAGACCCATTTCACAGTACATATGCCTATGCCAAGGGCGCGATGAGGATGGGCGTTGATATTTCAACCTATACAGAAGCAACCGGACTTAGCATGGAAAATGGCAAAATTACCGGCGTAGAAACTACAAAGGGCTATGTGCAGGCAGGTACGGTTATCAATGCCACCGGCCCCCACGCCCCCAAGATTACCAATATGCTAGGGCTTGATATACCAATTTTTCCCGAGCGACACCCCATCCTTGTTACAGAGCCGATAAACCATATTCAAGACCCTATGGTTATCTCTTTCCACAAACACTTTTATTGCCAACAGACGCCCCATGGAAGCTTTATTATGGGCATAGGCGACCCAAATGAGCCCATTAGCTACAACATAAGCTCAAGCTGGAAATTTTTAGAGGACTGTTCTTCCCAAGTTTTAAGTGCCTTGCCAATGCTAAAGAAACTTCGCATTGTTAGGCAGTGGGCCGGCCTCTATGACATGACACCCGACCGCAACCAGATTATACATGAAATGCAAGGCGTATCCGGCTTTTACACAGTGGCCGGCTTTAGTGGCCACGGCTTTATGGTGGCCCCAAAAACCGCCATCATCATAGCCCAACACCTGTGCGGAGAAAAACCGGATATAGACATTGGCCTTTTTAGCGCCGACCGTTACCAAACCGGCGAACTGCTGCTGGAGCCATCGGTGGTTTAAAGGAAAGCTATGTTTTTTTGCCAGCTTTCTTAGAGCCTGCCTACCATTGCCTTACCGGCAATTTCAAGACAGACCGGACCCAAGCTGCCATAACAATGCTAATGGATATGGATAGCCTGTATATAGCAATTCTATTTGAAAACAACGAAGCCGCGCGCGGATACAGACGGCATGTCGGTGCTAGCACCAACGGCCAAGTGTGTATCCGCGCGAGCTGTTTAATTGTTATAATCCTAATCCGGAAAATCAAGGGTTATACAAAAAACTGCGCGACTGCGAGAGCAAGCTGTTTTATGCCCTGCAACAGGCTAGTTTCTTCTCGTGTGCCTATCAAATTGAGGCAGGAAAGCCAGGCGAAAAGATATTTCCCTTTAAAGCGCAAGGCGGCGCAACCAGCGGGCTATTTTCGGCGGGTGTTCTTTGACAGCCATTTATCGAAGGGCTGGCGGATGGCGGCTTTTGTGTGGTCAAGCTTCATGTTGTGTATGATGTCAAGTGTATGCGGATGGCTGTGTCCCAGTTTTTTAATACGTATTATGTAGCATTTTAGATACCACTCCAATGCCTTTTTATGCTCGCCTTGAGCAACATAAACTATCGCCATATTGTTGTAAGTGTCAGCTGTATCCGGATGCTCAACCCCGAGCACTTTTTCCCTAATCTTCAAAGCCCTCTGATGTAATTCTAATGCTTTTTCGTAGTTACCTTGAGCATCGTAAACTATTGCCATATTATTATAAGTGCCTGCTGTATCCGGATGCTCCATCCCAAGTACTTTTTCCTTGATATCCGAAGCTTTTTGACATAACTCCAATGCCTTTTCGTATTTACCTTGGTCGCAGTAAACCATTGCTATGTTGCCGTATGTTAAGGCTGTATCCGGATGCTCCATCCCAAGCACTTTTTCCTTAATCTTCAAAGCCATCTGATATAATTCCAATGCCTTTTCGTATTTACCTTGGTTATGGTAAACCACTGCCATGTTGTTGTATGTTATGGCTGTACTCGGATGCTCCATCCCAACCACTCTTTCCTTAATTTCTAAAGTCTTTTGATATAATTCCAATGCATTTTCGTATTTACCTTGGTTATAGTAAACTGTTGCAATGTTATTGTAAGTGATAGCTGTATTCGGATGCTCCAACCCATGTACTTTTTTCGCAATGTCTAAAGCCTTATGATATACTTCCAATGCCTCATTGTAGTCAGCTTTATATAGCAGCCCCATTCCGGCTCTATTATACAATTTAGCCACCATCTCCTGAGCACGTTCATCTCCATTAAGTGCCTTGTCCGCCAGCCCGGCAATCTCCATTACATGAGGAAGCCTTTCTTCAAAGTTGGTATCGCCGTACTCAAACCAAAAGACGCTATGCGCTACAGCAAGGCAGCTGATTATGTATGTTTTGTCCTCGGCTTTCTTGTGGTTATACCGCAGCGTCTCTTGCACCAAGCCATGGATGGAAAATGTTAAGGTGTTGCTGTTTACATCGTATCTAAAGGCCAACAGGGCGTATCTTTGCAATTCTTTTAAAATATCAATATTGATATTGGTTTCATTTGGGGCCAGCTTGTCTGAAAGTGCTTTGGGGAGATGCTGGTGCCCATCAATAAACATGGAAAGGGGGATGTTGGCCGGGGCGCAATAGGCAGATAGGCCAAATAGCTCTTGGGTCTCTTTTGACAGCATTTTAAGGGAGAGGCCCCATGTTTCGGCAATGGCCTTGCCATAGTCGCCCAGGATTTTGCTTAAATGGGGAAGTTTGCCTTCTTTTTCCAGCAAATTTAAATAGCCGGAGCATGTCATGCCATCTACTTCGTTGATATATGCGGCGGCAATTGCTAGGGCTAAGGGTACGTAGCTAAGAGCTTTGGCCAGTTGCTTTGCATTGTCGATATTGTCAATGGATTTAACGGCCTTTTGCAGAAAGCGCAGAGCCTCGTTTGGCGTGAAAGTGTCAATTTTTATGTACTTATGGTTTATGAATAAGTTATGCTCAACCCTTGTACAAAACAGCATGTGCCCCTTGAAATTCTGAGGCAAATATTTTGACAAATTTTTGTTTAGGCCTTCGGCATTGTCATATATCAGAAGGCTGTTTTTGTTTGCTTCAAGCCACGAGACCACATGAGGCCTAACCTTTTTCGCAAAACTTTCGTTGTGTGCTGTTGGCATACCTGTGCGTATGGCTATTTCTCTGTAAGAATTTTCTAATTGGGGAAGGCCGGCGGCATCTATGTATAAGATATGTCTATACTTATACCTCCGCTGATACTTAGTGGCATAATTTATGGCAATTTGGGTTTTGCCAAAGCCCCCATTACCATGGAGCGTGGTTTTGCCGTCATTTGCCTTGAGGTTTTTTAAAATGTTAGATGGCGTGACCTGACGCTTTACAAAGTGACGATTTTTATCGAGAGGGATGAGGATGACGGGTTTTTGTCTGTATTTAATACGATGAAATACGCGTTTCGGAATTTTAAGGATGCTGATGACAATTAAAAGGGCAATCCCACCTATCACAGAAATCACTATACCTACGGTAATTTGCGACACAATTGGCGTCGAAAAAAACTCTTGGATACTACCCATAATACACCACCTCATCTATCTAATTGTTAATTATTCTATCACAACCCGTAGAATTATGCAAAAAAATGTTAAAGTTAAGTGGCTGGCAATTATGAACAGAATATGAAATTTTTCTTGACATCCTTGGCAAAGCTATAGTACAATCAAGCTAATAAAAGGATTGGAGGGCTTGTTTTGGCAGAAATATTTCGCAAAGAGGTGCTTCATATCGAACATGGCACGCATAGCTGGCAGGATGCGATAGGGGTAGTGGGGCAGATAATGCTTGATGTGGGCTCTATTGAAGAAGGATACATCAAAGCCATGATTGACGCCGTGGAAGAGCTTGGGCCATATATTGTCATAGCGCCGCATATAGCTATTCCTCATGCGGCGGCCCGGGAAAATGTGCTGAAAAATGATATGGTGATAGCTGTGTTTCAGCAGCCGGTGATTTTTGGCACAGAAAACGACCCTGTTCATCTAATGATTGGGCTATGCGCCCTAGAGCCGGGCAGCCATTTAGAGCAATTAACATGCCTGGCGGGCATTTTGGACGATGAAAATGTGTGGAAAGATTTTTTAGCTTGCAAAACCGTAGGGCAGTTGTATGATTTTGTAAACAAATAGATTTAAAATAAATTTAAGCGAAAGGGAGGGATGATGAATGTCAGAGCCATTAAGAATCCAGGCGATTTGCGGATTTGGCGTTGGGTCTTCCACATTGTTGAAAATTAAGCTTACGGGTATCTTTAAGGAGCTTGATGTGAAGGCGGATGTGTTTAACGGAGATTTGCCAACAGGCCCCAGCGTGCCTTGCGATGCAATTTTCTGCTCGCCGGATATTGGCGAAAACTTGCAGGGCAAAGTGAAGGTGCCGGTGATAGTTATTAAAAACTTTGTTAACAAGCAAGAATTGCTTGACGGAGTAAAAGGGTTTTTGGAGTCCAGAGAAGCTTAGGCTCCAAAACAACATTATTTAAGGAGGAAAAGTTATGGCTGTATTAAATTTCCTTACCAATGACATCTTTGGTGTTGCTTCCATCTTTATGGGTTTAATTGCTTTGGTGGGCTTGGTGTTGCTGAAAAAGCCCTTTAGCGATGTTGTTGCCGGCGTTTTCAAAACTGCGCTGGGTGTTATCATTTTGCAGCAGGGCGTTGGTGTTCTTGTAAGCTCCATGCTGCCTTTGGCCATTTCAGTTGGCGAATTGCAGCAGGCAACCCCTTTCCCCGCGGATATGATTGGCGCCGAGACATTTATGAGCGATTATGGCACGCAAATTGGTGTTGCCATGTTGGCGGGCTTTGGCATCAACCTTCTCGTGGCGCGCTTTACCAGATTTAAAGCGGTATTTCTTACGGGCCACATGTTATATTGGTTTCCGTTTGTGTTTACGGCCGTTGCTGTAAGTGCCGGCTTTACAGGCTGGACTGCCGGCCTAATTGGCGGCTTGTTCGCGGCTATTTACTATGTAGTTGCTCCAAACTTGGTTCGTCCTTATGTCAGGGACGTTATCGGCGACGATTCGTTTACATTAGGCCATCCAAGCGTGTCCTTCGTGCTTGTGGGCGGATTTTTAGCGAAGCGTTTCGGCAACAAAGAGAAGTCGACGGAAGATATCAATTTCCCCACTTCTGTGAAGTTCTTAAAAGAGGTTGCCATCACGGGCTCTATCATCGTTATGCTGTCCTATATCGTTCTTCTCATTTTATTTACGGTGACGGGCTCTGATGTTGTTATTGACACGGGCGGCAGGTCTTTGTTCCAGTTTATCTTCACTTCCGGCCTTATGTTTGGTGCCGGTTTGACAATACTTATGCTTGGTGTGCGCATGTTGATTGCTGAAATTACAACGGCTTTCACCGGCATCCAAGAAAAGCTTATCCCCAAAGCCATACCGGCTTACGACTGTCCGCTATTGTTCCCATATGCACCAAATGCCGTTATTTTGGGCTTCTTGGTGTCTACGGTAACTTCCGTTGTCGTCATCTTCATCACGGCGGGTCTGGGTATCTTCCAATATGTGGTTGTACCTGTTGTTATTGCCTGCTTCTTCGAATGCGGCACGGCGGCGGTTGTTGGTAACGCCAGAGGCGGACGCCGCGGCGCGGTGATTGCAGCTGCGGCGGGCGGCATTATGATGGTATTCCTCATGGGCTTCTCCCTTCCTTTCGTGGACAGAACCATTGCGGACTGGATGATAGCCAATGCAGGACAAGATTTCTCATTATGGGCGATAATCCAAGGCTTGATACTTTCGCCGTTTAACTAAGGAGGGCATATGGGTCCACATACGATGTCCTATCTTGATGGTTTGGTTGAGATTTTGAAAAAAATTAAGGAAACACAGGCCGAGGCCATTGACAGGGCGGCTAATGCAATGTTTGACCATTTCCAAAAGGGCGGCAGCCTCTTTGCCTTTGGTGCTTCACATGCCGGCATTGTTGCCGAGGAAATGTTCTATCGCGCAGGCGGACTTATGGTTGTCAATCCAATTTTCAGCCCAACGCTAATGCTTAATACACGCCCTGCAACTGTTACATCGGCGATGGAGCAGCTTGAGGGCTTTGGGAAGATAGTTTTAGAGGGCAGCCCTGTCAAGTCGGGTGATGTTCTAATTATACACTCAGTTTCTGGACGAAATAGCGTTACAATTGACATGGCAATGAAAGCGCGTGAAATGGGCGTTTTTGTTATCGTGATAACCAGCATGGAATATTCGACCAAAGTACCAAGCAGACATAGCTGTGGCAAAAACCTATACGAATTTGCCGATATCATCATCGACAACTGCGGTGCTTATGGCGATGCCAGCGTTACGCTGGATGAAAGCGGCGTTATTGCCGGGCCGACATCCACCGTAAGCGGTGCCGCAATTGCAAATATGCTGTCCGTTGGCTTTGCAGAGCTTTGCGATAAAAACGGGATAAGGCCGCCGGTTTACATCAGTGCTAATCTTGACGCAGACAGAACCGCCACCGAGCAAACAATGCAAAAATATATAAACCGAATACATTATATGTAAATGTAAAAATCAATGAGAAAATGCCTCCTGCCGTCAGCAACAAACCCTATGGCGGGAGGCATTTTTTGCAAAGAAAGGGCAGATGAATGACAATTATAAAAAACGTAAAAGTGTTTTGTGCAGAGGGAAAATTTAAAGAAGGCAATGTGGCCATTGATGGTGCGTATTTCACTGAGGCTTCCTCAGATGGCACGGAAATTGATGCCCGCGGATGCTATGCAATACCTGGCTTGATTGATGTTCACCTTCATGGCTGTATCGGCAATGACTTTTCCGAGGCCGGTGTTGACGATATCGCCAAGATGGCGCGCTATCAGGCGGAAAATGGCGTGACAGCTATATGCCCAACCACCTTAACCCTTCCGGAAGCCCATCTGGCCCAAGCTTGCCGCAACATTGCGGCCTGTGACGCGCCGGGTGGTGCGGACATTGTTGGGATACATCTGGAAGGCCCCTTTTTCTCGCCGCTAAAGGCTGGGGCGCAAAATCCCGCGCATATACAGCCGCCGGATATTCAAATGGTTGGCCGCTTGCAAACAGCCGCAAACGGTCTTGTAAAAATTTTGTCACTGGCACCGGAGATGCCCGGCGCGATAGAGCTTATTGACACATATGCAAGGGAAATTGCTTGCTCTCTTGCTCATACCACAGCGGATTACGAAACCGCTCGCGAAGCCTTGGCCCGCGGCGCGCGGCATATCACCCATCTTTTCAACGCGATGCCGCCCCTTAATCACCGCGACCCGGGCGTGATTGGTGCCGCTTTGGACAGCCCCCACTGTAATGTAGAGCTAATTTGTGATAATGTCCACATCCACCCATCTGTTGTGCGTGCAACTTTGCGAATGTTTGGGGATGATAGAGTTATCATGATAAGCGACAGCATGGCTGCTACCGGCCTAAGCGAAGGAACATACGAAATTGGTGGCCTAGCCGTAAATGTGCAGGGCAACACCGCCCGCTTAGCCGAAGGCGGCGCAATTGCGGGCTCTGTTGCCAATTTAATGCAATGCATCCGCATAGCAGTGACACAAATGAACATCCCCCTTGCGCAAGCCGTAAAATGCGCCAGCGTAAACCCCGCGAAGACTCTTGGCATATTTGATAAGCGCGGCAGCATAGAGCCCGGAAAATATGCGGATCTTGTGCTGCTAAATGAGGACTTGTCAATACGAAGCGTGTTTTTACGGGGAGAAATTATAAAGAAGATATAAGAACCTGTTTACTATCTCCATTCCGACGCCTTTTCGGCTTATTTTCCCCATGGCCGCGTTGCGCGCTCCTAGCAGATAGTCCCGTTATATGCGTCGTCGCGCGCGCCTTGCCCTGGGAAAAAGCGCTCGAAAATTCGCCGAAAGCGAGATAGTAAGCAGGTTCTAAGGCAGTTGAGGAAAATTAGAGATTTATGTGAGACAATAGAAAATGCTTCCCAAGTAAAGACAAGGCGGTGAAAACATGAGCGCAAAATTTTAATTGTAGATGATGAAAAGGGCATTGTAGCCACCCTTGAGGATTATTTTGAAACACAAGGGCATCAAGTGTATTGTGCCTATAGCGGCAAAGAGGCGCTTGAAAAAATTTCTTATCAGCCAGACATCATACTACTTGACATAAATATGCCGGAAATGGACGGCTTGGCTATATGCGAACATATACGAGAGCATATCTCATGTCCTATTTTGTTTTTAACCGCCCGCATTGAAATACAAGATAGAATTAAGGGCTTTAGCGTTGGCGCAGACGATTATATCCTTAAACCGTTTAACCTCAGCGAATTGAGCGCAAGGGTTCAAGCGCATTTGCGCCGTGAAAACAGAAAGCAAGCGCAAACCATCCTGCGTTTTTTTGGGGATATGGCAATTGATTATGCAAAACGTGAAGTTAGCATAAAAAAATCCCCTGTACAATTAGTGAAAAAGGAGTTTGATGTAGTTGAGTTATTGTCCTCAAACGCCGGGCAAGTTTTTGACCGTGAAAGAATTTATGATGTAATTTGGGGGTTAGAGGGTGATGGCAGCAGCGATACAATTATGGAACACATACGGCGCATAAGGGCAAAATTTGCCGCCCTATCAACACATAATTATATTGAAACAGTTTGGGGGGTGGGTTATAAATGGAATGGCTAAAGCAAATGAGCTTGAAGAAATCTTTATCAATATTTCTGGTAGTGTTTTTGCTTATCGGGCTAATTTCGTATTTTTTGCCAAGTTTTATTCTTTCGCTCATATTCCCTTGCACTTGCTACGACTGCACTTGTGGCTCATTCAATTTTCTTCATATAATTTCGCCTTTTATCATTGTGGCCGCAATGCAGATTCTTGCCGCTTCCCTGTTTTATAAGCTAAAACTGAAAAAGCCTATTTCACAACTAAGCATGGCAGCCAAACGAATTAGAGAAAATGATTTAGACTTTTCCATAGATTTTATCTCTAATGATGAGCTTGGGTTGCTATGTCAATCCTTTGAATCTATGCGGATAGAACTACTGAAAAGCAATCGAAAATTATGGCAGCAGATGGAAGAACGCAAACATCTTAACGCAGCATTTGCCCATGATTTGCGAAATCCTGTGACGGTTTTAAAAGGTTCTGCGGAGATATTGCAAAATAAACTTGAACAAGGCAACTTGACTGCGGATAAAGCAAGTAAAAACATTGCCTTAATTAGACAGTATACAGAAAGAATTGATAACTATATCCAAGCAATGACGAGCGTGCAAAAACTAGCGGAGATTGCTTTTGTGCCTAAATATGTTAAATGGTCGGTGTTATTAAGCGAGCTAGATAATGCGCTGTCTATTTTAGGTGCAAATGCAGAAAAGAAAATAAAAATCACATTTGACGGTGAGGATAGGCAAATATGTGTGGACAAACACATAATACACAATGTTGCTGAAAATTTAGCCAGCAATGCACTTCGATACGCAAAAGATCATGTTTCTATAAACATTGCTTGCGACAATGAAAAAGTCACTTTATGCGTTTATGACGACGGCTCTGGCTTTTCTCCAAAAATCCTTGAAAAAGGGGCTACGCCATTTTTACGTGACGATGACATGGAACAAGAACAAAACTTTGGCATTGGCCTATATGTTTGCCGTCTATTATGTGAAAAGCATGGCGGGAATTTGACCTTAGAAAATAGCGAGAACGGAGCAAAAGCAACCGCCACATTTTATTTTTCACAGTAGAGAAATAATAGAGATTTATTCTTTACACTCTCCTTAGATTAAAACAAGGAGAGTGCAAAGAATGAAACCTTTAACAACCAACAAAATTGCACGTAAAAATCTTGCGGGCAATAGAGGGCGGACAATAGCCCTAATAATTATTGTTGCCATTATGGCATTTGCCCTGTTTGGTGGCTTGCTGTTGACCCAAAGCCTTGACAATGGCATGACCGGACTGGAAGCGCGAATGGGCGCAGGCATTACTATTGTGCCGTTAGATGGCGAGGAAGCCTATGTAAGCCATCACTTAGGCGGTATGCCTGTAAATATTTATCTTGATAGAGGCGCGGAAGCGCAAATAGCCGCCGTAAATGGGGTAGAAAGGGTCACTTCTCAGCTTTTCCTTGCGGCATATC
>Ga0123355_10019856_pt1 | contig 10706 bp, 10 predicted proteins | sample TergutEmb28metaG_3_FD_89872 | JGI IMG/M metagenome (GOLD analysis project Ga0123355, IMG submission 89872) | Embiratermes neotenicus P1 segment gut microbial communities from Petit-Saut dam, French Guiana - Emb289 P1 | ecosystem: Host-associated > Arthropoda: Insects > Digestive system > Gut ...
AAAGATAACTTCAAGGTGGACTATAGTTAAACATGGAGTCCCTCAGGGATCGGTATTAGGTCCACTTTTATTTCTTTTATACATTAATGACTTACCAAATGCAGTATTATATAATGCAACTCCTATTTTGTTTGCCGATGACACAAGTATTTTAATTACAGGTCGAAATGTATCGAAATTTCAAGACAATCTAAATGCAATTTTTGGTCAAATATCTGAATGGTTACAGAAAAACTGTCTTTCTTTGAATATCAACAAAACTTACTTCATGCAATTTTCCAACAAATTTTTAAATGATTTTGATTTAAACCTTACTTATGAAAATAATTATATCTCTACTGTAAACGAAACAAAATTTTTGGGAATACACATCAACAATACTTTAACATGGCAAACACATATTGAAAAAATTGTTCCAAAACTATGCTCGGCATGTCTTGCCATGAGGTCAGTTAAACCGTTTGTTTCTCAACAATTGTTAAAAATAATTTATTTTTCCTATTTCCATTCTATAATGTCCTATGGCCTAATATTCTGGATGTCACTCACCTCATAGTGTAAGAGTTTTCATATTACAGAAGAAAATTATAAGAATCATGACAGGGAGTTGAAGTAGAGATTCATGCAGAACATTATTTATCAGTCTAAATATTCTCCCACTCCCTTCTCTTTACATTTTTCTTCTTCTTCGGTTTGTTATAAAAAACAAGGATTTGTTCACCACAAATAATGAGATTCATAAGATCGATACCAGACAACGTAATAATCTTCATCTTCCATCTATAAGCTTAAAAAAGTTTCACACTGCAGTATTCTATATGGTATAAAGATATACAACAGTCTTCCTCTACATATAAAACAGGAGTCAAACAACACTGATAAATTTTTATCTCTACTTAAGAATTTCCTTAGTGAGAATTCATTTTATTCACTTGGAGATTTCTATGATTTATGTAAGTCAAAATAGTCTTAATGTATTTCACAGATTATTGTTTTATGTACAACTTTATTCAATCCATATGGTAATCCATATAGGATACACTTTATAGGAAGTCGATCCAGCTTTCTATCGTTTTCAATTCTTAAACTAATGGTAATAAATAGAAATATTTTATTCTTTATATTATAAATAATATGTAATCTTTTTATAATATTCACCATTGACTTATACTGTATTTAACAGTTAATGAACATATGTATTTTCTGACTATTTCTATATCCATGTGTGGTTTACCCCTTCTAATGGATCAATGGAAAATTAAATAAATTGAAAAATTGAAAACATGGTGATCTCCACAAGGAAAAACCAATAATCAAACTGACCATACACTAATCGATAAAAGGAACGCAAGCAGCATGCTAGATGTGAAATTGTGTAGGGGAGCAAACAGCGACTCTGACCTCTTTTTAGTTAGAGGGAGACACAGATGCAAAATAGCATACAGTAAATATGAACCAAATAGAATCATTGTGAGAAGCCAGCAACGTTACGAGGTTCCAGCAGCATCTGGAAGAATAATTTGAAAGTTAGAAACTCAACAGGTGACAGAGGAGAAAAGCCACATAGAGGAACACTGGAAACAGTTAAAAGAGGTAATAATGGAAGCAGAAGAACAAAGAATAAGATACCAACCAAAACCAGACAGGAAGGGATGGTGTGATGATGAATGCTGTAAGGCATTAGAGGAGAAGAATACAGCATATAAGAAATGGATTGACAGACCAACCAGAGCTAAAAGAATGGAACACAAAAGACTGTGGAAAACAGCCCATAAAATATGTAAAAACAGGAAAAGAACACATGGATAATTGTATAAGGGACATAGCAGATAACATCAAGGACAAACAAATCAGGAACGCATACAAGGAGGTTGGATCACTAAAGGCCGATTTCAAATCACATACGGACCTTTGCAGAGGCACAAATAATGAGATACTATCTAACGGGGAAGAAATAAAAATTAGGTGGAAACCCTACTTTCAAGATGCGTTAACCTCCCCAGCAACAGCAGACCAAAGCAATCCTTTAGACGCTACCAATACAAACCAAGCGGACATTGAGGAGGAACTGGAAGAAGAACCTCCAGGCATACTGGACATGGAAATGGCAATACAATCCATGAATGACAACAAAAAGAAAGGAGGAGGAGGAGGATTATTACTTAATTAAATACATAGCTTGATTAAGGGAATATGGAGTGAAGAGAAGAGAAGATGGCAACGGACTGGACAGAGAACATACAGAACAGAGAAGACAAACTGCAATGCAAAAATTACAGAGGAATATCATTACTATGCACAGGGTATAGGATATTAACTGCAGTTATTAATAATGGACTTTAAAATACACTGAACATATAATTGGAGAATACCAAGCAGGATTTAGAACAGGAAAATCGACTGCTGACAAAATTTTTACAGTTAAAAATTTATTGGAAAAACCCTGGGAGCATAATGTAGAGATACACAAGATCTGTGTTGATTTTCAGAAAGCATATGACAGTATCTGAAAGGACAAACTGTATGCAATAATGGCGCACTTTGGAATTCCGAATAAACTGATAAGGCTAACGAAAGCAACTGTGGAAAACTCAACCTACTGTGTAAAGATAGGAACAGTTATGACAGATGGCTTTAAGGTAGGAACTGGACTGAAACGAGGAGACGGACTGGCACCCAACCTCTTTAATAGCACTGGAATATGTAATAAGGCAACTGTCGGTACAAATCACATCAACAGTATTTTATAAATCAGTGCAATTAATTGGATATGCAGAAGATATAAGCATCATGGGTAGAACAAAGAGGGCTATTTCAGATGTATATGGTGAACTGAGAGAGACAGCAAAAGAAGCTGGGCTTATCATAAATGTTGATAAAACAAAAGCAGTGGTGCAGAACAGGAGACTTGGAAAGGGAGGAACATTGACTGTTGAGGATCACAAGATTGAAGTGGTCAGGAGATTCAAATATCTAGGGACAGTAATAAATGATAGCAATGATGAAACAGAAGAAATCTGAGCTAGGAACCTGGCAGCTAATAAACCATATTCCGATCTACACAAATCCTTCGAAACAACAAAATAAGATTGTACAAAACATTAATTAAGCCAATATTATGCTATGGCAGAGTGACCTGGACACTAACACAAACTGCAGAGCAGATGCTAAACACGTCTGAAAGGAAAATATTGCGAAGAATATATGGCCAAACACAAGAAGGGGGGCGCTGGCATTCCAGATGGAACAGTGAACTGTACAGTTTATACAAGGAGCCAAACATTGTGCAGGACATTGAAATTAGAAGATCAGGATGGGCAGGTCATGTAATGAGAATGGAAGAAGAAAGGGTTCCAAAAAAGGGTTTAAACAGAAACTTCTGCACCACAAGACCAGTGAGAAGACCAAGAAACAGATGGACGGATGTGGTCCAGAGGGATGCATTGCAACTGCTGGGGATAAGAGGATGGAGGAGAAGAGCTGAAAATAGGGATGAATGGAGGTGTCTTATGAGGGAGGCCAAGGCCCAGAAGGGGCTGTAGTGCCATATATGGATGGATGGATGGAATGTATAGCAGTCTGGAAGTTCACATACCTCAATGCTCAGGATTACGTACTTCCCTGATCTCCCATTTCAATATCAGTTTCAGCAATTCATGACTGGTTGCCCTGCAAATCAGCTCCTCCCCACTCTCGCACTACTTCACAGATCACCCTCAGCTCAGTCAAGCTACATCTTCCACTGAGTATGGTTCAATGCTATCATGCATTACGGTATGATGAACTCACCCCATCATGAAATGGATTTTACCCTCACTAAAAAACTTACGGTTTTTATTAAAAATTAATTTCCATGCTCCTTTCCTGCCCATTTATAAAAGACCTTTTTTTAAGTCCTTGGAACCAAATGAGGTCTTTTACAATGAAAAATTTCCAACAGTTATGCTGTTCCTACTGGCCCCAGTGGTTATACTGTTCCTACTGGCCCCAGTGGTTATGCTGTTCCTACTGGCCCCAATGGTTACGCTGTTCCTACTGGCCCCAGTGGTTATGATGTTCCAACTGGCCCCAATGGTTATGCTGTTCCTACTGGCCCCAGTGGTTATGCTGTTCCTACTGGCCCCAGTGGTTATGCTGTTCCTACTGGCCCCAATGGTTATGCTGTTCCTACTGGCCCCAGTGGTTATGCTGTTCCTACTGGCCCCAACAGTTATGCTGTTCCTACTGGCCCCAATTCATCCAAAACATTAAGGGTCTCTTACATAATTTATTGAGCGATGTGTGAAATCAAGAGGTTATACAGACCGGCTGTTCATCAATTTACCACAAATGAAAAGGTCACTCTCTTCTGATAATGAACGGTAAACAGACAAATGGTGAAATAGGCCACCATAAACTGCGAATAATTCTACATCTTTGTGGTTACAAATGCCTCAGAATTCCATGGAATGTGCACCTGAACATGGCCACACTGAGCAGGAATGGAATGTCATATGCCTAAGTGTACCGTGGCTAAAAACACTGAGGGAGCAAAATCAACCATGGGTATAATGAACATTAACCTCACCAGTACTTGTTATACATACACATGCATCCCCCCTCCCCCCCAAATACACACACTGACTGACTGAACTATTCTTAGGAAGAAAATGTATTGGGGAGGCCCCCCCCCCTTTGCCCTGCCTGCCTATGGTCCCTTGTTTTAGCCACAGTGTTAAGACTGCCTTACGTGTGCTGGAGTGTTCATCACACCGATGTTGTAACCCACAGGAATGGACGACCCTACAGTTGTAGCCACTCCAGTCACCACCAGCAGGGGTGTCCAGCCTTGCAACTGCTGTAACAGAGAAGCAAACACATTGTTGTCAAGTCACATGATAATGAGAACATCCAACCTCACCAAGTTTGATCATCATACAAGCTACTGCTTAGGCACTGCCTTTACACATAAGACTTTTTAGGACAATGCAGTGTACAACACATTACGCATACACCTTACAATCGTAGCGCGCAGGATGCTACCGATACAATTTATCTGTGTTGTACTGGTGTGACTTCAGTGGCTTGAACAAGGGTGGGTGTAGTGTGTCCCACACTAATTTTTATATAGCTTTTACCAATTTGGGTGTAACACAAGGTACACACACTGTACAGTAATGACATAAAAATCAAAACAGTACCTGAAAATCTAAGTTTTCACAGAAAATCATGTTTTAGGTCCCTAGCAGGCCTGTTATTATGTATGCCTCTCTATTTTCATCCCCAGCCCCAGCAGCACCCTGTGAGACCATCTTGTATGATTCAGTACCGATAAAACAGGGCAGTTACCTGACATGTTTAACAACTTTTGAAACATACTCACTTCTTGCGAAGCTCTCCAGCCCACTTAACTCTAAAACAGACATACCTGGTCACCCAGACAAAGTAAAATGTCCACCATTGGCCTTGAGAATGATGTTACCAAAAACCCACAGATACAATGAGCTCCTCATGCACACACGTTAACAGCTGCCATCACTCCATCTAATCACTCCACAGCAGACAAAAATAATACCTCCCTACATTTTCACCAGACAGAATATTTCACACAGGTCTACGTAATAAGATGCATCATTTAAACATGTACAACACACTTGCTTTGAAGGGATAACGAACCCAGGACCAGAATAAAGAGTAGGAATGAATGAAGTACATTTTTACTTTAATTTATCAAACATACACAATACCTCTTACACCACTATAGTAAAATTTCCATTATTCTGGTTACTGATAATCTGGACACCGAGAGTTTGGTATATGAGGAATACAGCCGTAAGATGGGTCACGTACAAAGTGACCAGACGTTTCACATCGTAGTGACTGATTCTGTAACTATCCTGTTTTATCTGACCTTTAGTCAGTCCATTAAGCTATTACAACGGCTTCAAAGGGTCTCCAGATGATCAAACAAGGTACTGCTGATGACAGGAAACACGTAGGATCAACGATTCTTCAGAAACGCGAGATAATTTGGTGGCTTCAAAGTGGTGAAAGCCTAAGTATGGTTATGGCTTCTGATGAGCGTGCCCTCTCTGTCGTCGTAGCTTATGGCATCATTTACTGTTAGTTCCGATTTAAGAGGGTTTCTTTCCTCAAATCTGAAATGGCAATTACGACAAGTGACTTACCCGAGCCGGACACCATTTTACAATTTCTGTTACAAGCAAACGGAAGCCTACAGATAATCCGTTACGGTACTAGTAACGTATCTCGCCAACGAAACCGTCGCTGGACGTAAATAACCAAACTGGTATGTTTCATGTTACAAAAATACCTTTGAAAACATTAAAAGGCAAATGACGTGCAGTGTATTTTGTGCATCGCTAAAACATCAATTAACATCTACCCTTGGGAGGCCATAGAAGACGGAGAGAGCAGTGCATGGGTCGCCCACAGACGATCAGCGTAAGCCGGAAATTGCGCACCGCAAACGGAAACATCCACCATTCAACGGACGAATACACCACGGCGCGCAAGCAATGAGCTGGGGTTTTCCAAAAACGAAATGAGCACATGATGTAAAAATAAATACTTGGCAAAATATTAGGCGCTACGCCAAAATGTCTGGGTTCAAGGCGACCTGTGCCTGGGATTTGTAGAGCCCTGTTAAGTGACGAAATGTTTAACGTCCATATCGACTGCGAGGTGCGTCAGTGGATGACGAAATAATAGGTATGGAGCAGTGGTGGAATGGCAATGTGGGGTGAACCGAAATGGCACATTGCTAGTCGCAGTGCCAGACCCACAGGATCAAAAATGACTTTCAGAGACTGCACTATTGACAGTGCTCGGAGCTGCACAGTATCCCTGCACACAGCAACGTAACGCACTCAGCATTACAGTTCATTCAAAGGCTTTTGTGCGCAATTTTGCGTTTGCTCAGTACATTGATAATGGCGTCCGTTTACGTCACATAAATGACCCAATTTTTGAATCGCAAACAGTGCCTAATCACCCCACAACGCCACTGCTGCTTTGCAGGTCTCGTGTTGCGCGTGATAACCAGGTGCGTGACGAAATGACGCAGTTTTGTGTTACAAGGGCATGCGCGAGAGCTCCAAGCGTCGACCTTACGGATCAATATCGGGCACGACGCATCCAGCCTCAAAACTGGGCCACATTCAGTCCGCAAGGCGTGCAGTTGTTTCATTTCAACCATATGTTAGCTTCCCGTTGTTACGTACAAGGTTGCAACCTACGCCTTCTCAAAATGCCCAAGACCATTTTCAGCAGCAAGCCTCGTCTGAATGTGTACAACTTGGGCTGCTTTTTGCACATTCACAAAAATCAACCTCCCCCCAACCCTAATACTGCTGTGCGTGCCAAACAACTGCAAATAAGCCGGAAAATTATGTACGAAAAAGTCGACCGACATATTGCACGCGTGTAGAAGTCTTTTGGGGCGTTGCGCTGTATCGGAGCGTGTTTACGGCCGTTCCGAACGAACTTCGTGAAACATCAACATAGCGTGCAGTCCCACAGAAACAAGTACCCACTACAAAACCTCTTATCTCCAGTGCACACTGATTACCACAAAATGCAGCACACAAAAATGGCGTGTTCACTGTCACGTCCGCCCATATTACCTTCTACAGCAATCCAGTCTGTCCACATCAGTCCCCCCTCCCCAAGAGATCAAACATCATCCACGCTGTCTCGTGCAAAACGGAAAGTGCGAGGGAAATGTACTCGAAACTAAAACATTTTTACAAGTAATTCCGTAAAATGGTAGCAGCGCTCTGGTCCTGCAGGGATTCCAGCTCCTCTATAATTTGTGTGCGAATTTAGAAAACGTGAACGCTGTTTCCATTTGGGATTTGTGACCTGGTGAAAGCTGCATGCCCCACTTTCTGGCCTAACGTTCGGCGATTTTATCACTTTTACTTCCAAAAGCAACAATTACTGGTCATATGCTGTCCACAAGGGGAAGGGCAGTCGGCGGGGTCCATACACGGCAGAAGCAACAGATTCTTCTAGGAAACGTCCGGACTGGCTGTAAAATCATAAGGAAATGCAATCACCTGAAGGTCTATACAAAAATTATGCATGCAATGACTCATCGTGCCGAAAGGTTCTGGTAGTTTCAGTAACACCCCTCCATCTTCTGCAAATTTACTTTCCAATCGATGCATTCCGTTTACTGTGACAACAGCACAGCACAGTACTGACTCCATATGAATACAGATATGCGTCACTTGCCGGGGATACGTTCTGAGAAATGGGTCGTTAGGCGATTTCGTCGTTGTGCGAACGTCATAGTGTACTAGTGTACTTACACAAACCTTGATAGTATAGCCTACTACACGCCTGGGCTATACGGTATAGCCTATTGCTCCTATGCTACAAACCTGTACAGCATGTTACTGTACTGAATACTGCAGGCAATTGTAACACAATGTTAAGTATAATATTATAATCTTATGGGGCCACCGTCGTACATGCGGTCCGTCGTTAACCGAAACGTCGTTATGCGGCGCATACCTGTATTAAAGATGTAACTGACGCATCTTCCGGTGGAAGTGTACCATCTGCAGGGGGCACGGCATGCCAGATTTAACACGTCGGAATACACATTTAATATTCATATGTATTTAATACCAGGCGCGTGGATGGGGCAATGAACTGAATGCATTGACCTAACAAATGCATGGAATTGAAAACTTAAAAATCACTTCACGGAATTCATGGTAGAACTTCACACATATTTACATTTGCCTCGGTTTCAAATTGCGTAACAGTTCCAGCAAACCCGCTTTTAAAAAACGCTACAAACAGCTGTGTACAGTACAGAACACCCACGCAGGCGAAAGTTAAGAAACCAGACCTTAGTTAAGAGCACCCAAAACGACATAAATCATACTAAACCCGAATATGCAACAGATAACGTCCAACTTTCCGAAGACTTCACTGCCAGTCTTTATCCGAAACAAGCAATATTGCTCTTTAGCGTAAACACATGTCTAATTAGTGCTTCAATCACGTCACAGCTGTATTGGTCACAACACTCCGGAGTCGCCAAATTAAATTAATACACAATCACGGGTGCAAGTACTGCCTACAACGGTTTAAATCTGATTTTCAATGTCCCTACATAACAGTATCTGCGAGAGAAAAATTCACAACCCCGCAACTTCCAATTACATGAAATTAAGTAATAATTACTTTCTCCTCAAAGACCAGTCGTTGCTTTATGTACAATTCCGTTAAACATTAAACACTAACCGAATTGTACATAAAGCAGCCTCACAACAGGAAGAGGTATAACCCACAAGCTTTACAACACAGAGGAATCCACTCATTCCCTACGCGGTACGTAATGAATATCTGCATACATCAGGTTACTTTCATAGTTATAGGTCTGACAAGGGCTTACTTACCTCTCTGTTCACAGATGTATTACTCGATGCGGCTTCTAAAATCGGCTGCTCACATTCCATCCGATTTTCCATCGAACTTCCGATGTTCAAAGCTTTTAACGAACCTTTCACAAAATCCTTGGCTCGATCCAAACTTGCCAGCGACATATTGCTGGTATAAAAGCTGGTGGAACTCTTCGGCATCTTGAAGGATTTTCTTTCAAGTTCTGCTTAAAATGTTCTCGATAAAGAGGCTTCTTCTAAAGATGTTACAAGCTCTCTGCGTGTCTAACTCCCCCCTGAGTCTTTCACCTCAGACGAAGATGGTGGGAAGGGGGTGGTGTTACGTGGAAAAGATGGTGATTTCCTTCACTTCTTCTTTACGTCTTCACAAGGCGCCAAAGCACCGTGAGACTCTTCTATCCAGCTTCAAACACCAACCATGATTCTGCTCTACAAACGGGCTGCAAAAACACCAGCCGTCAGCAATCACCTGACTCTGGTACTCTCGTATCCTACTCTCGCAACGTCAACGTCCGCTCTGACTGCAGTTGGTCGGCGCAACGCAACTAGAAACATCGATTCCAATGCCTCCGCCAGGCACAGACGCTCTAGCCACTTTCTCAACTGCGCATGCGTATTAACAAAGGCTTGTGGCGACAGGCTAACTGCACCGACCCATTAATACGATTGTCTTTGAACAAACCAATCAAAATATGACGCAATTTCAGAGAACACTCTCGTTAAAAGAAGTTCGGTTCTAAACCTTTTTTAAAACTAATAGCAGTAATTTCTCATTAGGTATAATGACCTACATGGTCATGTCTCGAAGTCAGAAAGCAAGGCGAAGTCACAGTACGAAGATTGATAGTATTTCCTTTGAAATGGTGGAACAGTTGAAATATCTGTGAACAACCTTAATAATTCAAAATTTCATTCAAGATCAAAGTAGGGAAGGGAATGCTTGCTATCATTCGGTGCAGAATATTTTGTCTTCCAGTTTGCTATAAAAAAATTTAAAGATTAAGATGTACAGAACGAGAGTTTTGCTTGTTTTGTATGGGTGTAAAACTTGGTTGCTCATATTGAGGGAGGAACGTAGGCTGAGGGTGTTTGAGAATAGGGTGTTGAGAATATTTGGACCTAAGAGGGACGAGTTGACAGGGGAGTGGAGAAAACTACATAACAAGGAGCTTAATGATCTGTACTGCTTACCAAATATGGTGCGGGTGATCAAATTGAGAATGAGATGGGCAGGGCACGTAGCGCGTGGGGAAGAGACGTAAACAGGGTTTTGTTTGGGAAACCTTA
>Ga0123355_10019857_pt1 | contig 10706 bp, 10 predicted proteins | sample TergutEmb28metaG_3_FD_89872 | JGI IMG/M metagenome (GOLD analysis project Ga0123355, IMG submission 89872) | Embiratermes neotenicus P1 segment gut microbial communities from Petit-Saut dam, French Guiana - Emb289 P1 | ecosystem: Host-associated > Arthropoda: Insects > Digestive system > Gut ...
CAAATACGTTAGAATTATGAAACAAACTGCATTTTGAAGAGAAAAAACGGACAGTATATACCATGTTTAAAATATTCAGTACCTATATTTGTTGAATAAATATATAAAATGCAACGTTTAGAAGTTAGTGGTGCGGTACGACCACTATAGGGGTCTTTAGGTGTCAAAGGGTTAAACAGTCACTGCTACCTGTCTTTGGAGGCCTGTTTGACCCTTCATTGCTTGTCCATTTGCATTGTATAGTTTCTAATTCCTCACGTGGCTGGGCTCTGTGAACTGTAATATATGTGCATTTTAAGATAATTTAAATTTAAATGTCCCTCATCCTAGGCAGTAGTCAGAATTTAAATCTCACTGTCATCAAAGATTTTCATACAGGTTAGGCCACTGGAATTTTGTGATGGACAAAGCACGACTGGGGCAGGATTGTCTGCAAGCACATTCATTTTTTACATAAACTTTAATTTTGGTCCGCCAATTATCATTGAACTGAAGTTTCAGATTTAAAGAAAGGCAAAGAATATGTAAATTACATATGAAAGAAATGAGCACTTATCGCAGTAAGTAATGACACTGGATGTGCAGTCACATTATGTGTCTTGTCTCTGACATCTGTGTGTTAGAACTGACATTTCAGTGTTGCTGTTTTCTTGTCTTTACAGCACTGAAACTCAGTTGTAAGGATGCACATCCTACCAAGCTCCTCAAACAAGCTTCGTTAACTCTCCTCAGAACACTTGCAATTTGCTGTGGAATCAGTGCTGATCATGTTCAGACATCGTCAGCACGAATATTGTGTTCATTACTGAGGGATATAATTCAGGTAAACGAACTTTATTGGCATGAAGAGTTTAATGATCAACCCTTTTTATGCATCAGATGTCCACAGAATATAGAGTAAATGACCTTCCTATAGCTCAGGCAGTTAGTCACTGGCCTATCATCACAGAGGCCTCAGTTTGATTCCAGGTCAGTCCATGTGAGACTTGTGGTGGATAAAGTGGCACTGGGATGGGTGACTTTCCCAAATATTTCAATTTTTTCCCTGTCACTGTCATTCCTCTGATGTTCCGTACCCATTCATTTTATCACTAACACTATGTAATCTTAGCAGTTGACCATGTCATTAAATGACTCTCTTTAATGAGAAGGAAATTTATCACTTTGTAGCCCTTGTTATTTTTAACTTATAAGGAAAGGGAGTAAGGGCTGGGATTATATAGAGAGGTGATGTGTGAATTGAGTGTAATAGGGACAGGAGTGTGGTGGACAGTGATACTAGCTGAGGAACAATAAGGTAGCGATTGATGATATGTTGAAGGGAATGTACATTTGTGCCAGAACTGTGGGGTGCAGAGTTCATTAACTGAGAGAGATATGAAGGCCTCTATAAAAATAATATGGTATTGTTATACTTGCAGACAGCAAACACAGTATCGGACTCTCCGTCACAACTGCAGCTCTTGGCTCTGAATCACCATGTAGAGTGGGCCACTCTTGGTTTCACAAGAGCCATTGCATCATCCCCTGCAATGTGTCGGGCCCTCAGTACCCCAGCATGGGTGAATTTACTACTTTCAATGGTCGGGGGCCAAGATAATACCTTTGTGATAACATTACCAAAGCAGGTATGCTGGTTACTTAAGGTGTGTGTCAGGCCCCTGTTCGTGCTTGATGGTGACTAAATGCAACAATTTATTTACTTGTGTGACTGTGCCCATTTTGTATTAAGCACATGATATTATGACTCAGTCTTAAGCTTTAATTTTCTTTTTTTATAACATGGTGCGTAGCAGCACAAAAATGTGTAAAAACAAAGTACCAATCGCTGTTGGGTCATAGTTGCTGAAGAAAATATTATTTGTTCTCTTATAATCATAGATTTCTTTATATCAGCTGTTTAATTCGAAAGTAAAATATCTAATTAGAGTACATTTAATTCGTCATTCATTTAATCACTTATTTATTTGTTTATTGAATCATTTACTCGCTCAGCATCATTCATTCATTCATTCATGTTTTATGGTTTGAGTAAAGATACTATTAGTAGCTTAGCCGGTATCAAATATAAAAGCAGGATAATGACTGGATAAAGAATTGGAAGTGGATGTGACGTCAAGTGAAGTTCTGTCTCACTGTTAGCATTGAGGGACCTAGGAAAACTATAAAAATTATAGCTGGTGTTAGAATCTTCTTGTCTACAATAGTTTAAGTGAGACTGTACAACTGACTGGAAGTTTTTTTCTTGTAATGAATTAGCCTACATCCAAACAACTGACTCAATGAGTTGTCTCAAGCAGCAGAGCTTCTGACTTGCGTTCATGAGGTGCCCAGTTTCAGTCTCAGCAGGTCACTGACTACCCTCACTTCAAGTTTTGCGGTTGCTCTCACTTACTTCAAGACTGTGTTGTGGTATGCCTCATAATAAGCCAAAACTGCCTCATTCTATGTCCTTTCTGATTCATTACCATCCTACTGTTTGATGCTGCTTTGTACGAGCTACTGACAACTTTGTTACAGAAACAACAAAAGTGCATGAAAATCTTCTTCACTGCTGTGGTATAGTAACTGATGTTTCTTTGTGTCAACTTGTAGATCTTGTCACTACGTTTATTGCAAGCAGTGCTTCCAGCTTGGGATATAAGTCCCACTGAGAGATTGTCCCTTCTGGAGAAGCTGTTTCATCTTCTGGGTTATACTGCTCTGCTGTGTCCATCGGATCCTACCTTGCAGCATACAGGTACTGTCTGTTACATGTCTAATCCTTTGGTTCAATATACTATGAGACATTGTATACATAACCTCCATTATAACGTGCTTGACTTGCATATTAGATTCACTTCTCTTTTAACCTTTAGCGTGCAGCCTTTTAAATCCCAGGTTTTTGGTGCAACCAGAGCTATGCTCATTTATATGACAATTGTGGGAAAGTGTTTTCTCTTTCAGACAAAAGGACGCACATGCAGTGGAACAGTGTCGTCCCATTTCTTTGTTAAATGTTAACCCTTTTGTGGTTCGATTCCAGATGGTGTCATTGGAATTTTTCATTGGCATAATCCTTCCGATCACACTATGGCCCTGGGGTCGACTCAACCTCTAACAAAAATGAGTACCAGGAGTATTTCCTGGGGGTAAAAAGCTGCTGGTGCATAAGGCTGACAACCTTACCACCATCCTGGGCCATTGTCACGTAATCTGGGAACATTAACTTCCTGGAATCCTCTGGGCACCTTGGGCCTGTAATGGGACTGATTTACCTAACCCTTTTGTGCCAGAATTTAATACCTGAGAATTTAAATGGCCATCATTGCTGTACATGTTATTGATGGTGACATTAGCCTACTTTGGCCTCATAAACTGCACACTTCGTGTTGGCTGTGGTCAGCATTCGGTGCAAAATGATTAATCATATTTTCTGTTGATTCTAGCAGTCAGTCGAGGCATAAAGTCTGGTGCAGTTCGAGTGTCTTTGACTGCTTCGCACTCAAGTACTGTTGCAGAGGAATGCATTGCGTTGCTTCGGTCTCTGCACAGTTTGCCGCTATGGAACCAGGCACTGAACCACATTATAGGAAACAAGTTGGCAGTGGCAGGTGATTTGCTTACTGAAGGCCCACTTTTCCGTCTCAATCAGGTTAGTATATCAAATATAATGATGTTTCAGTATTCAGATATTTACAGATAAGAAACATACTTAAAAATTTAAGAACTTTTGTTAAGTTGCTGGAAAAATTTATTAGAAAAACAATTGTTAGCACTAATGACAAAAAATAAGATTTGAGAAAACTTGAAGGAGAAGTAAACTATGTTTTATGAGTGGAATCTATTAAACTCTTGGATCAACCTAGGCACAACTTGCAGACCTGCAGCAGAAAAACATTGCTTTTTTGTTGTTCGATTGGAGAAAATAATAATAAACTGTCTGTTGTGTAAGGTTAATGAAGTTGAAGTAGACCAGTCATTGGGAATACAGTCAGCTGTCATGGCGGCATTGTTGGTAGTTGGGGGACTGGATTGCAGGCCACGAATTGGAGGACTTGTAATGGGTGAAGGGCTAGGACAAGGTGAGCATCAACAGCATTAACTGATTAACTCCACAATATAGTGTCTTATCCTTTTAATTTTTGCATGGTCCCATCCAAAGTTTAAAAGAATGCATCAGCAGCTGCATTCGTTAACTTAAGAACCATTAACCAGGTGTTAGAGAGGTTTGACACTTAAAAAAAATTGTTGTTGTGTTTGATTAGAATTGTGTGACATTAGTGGACAATGGGTGAAGACATGTTTATATCGCCTCTTGGAATGTAACTAGCTTGATATATATCAGAGGAAAAAATGTTTCAGACAAAAACTGTAGGCAAAAAATTACACACATTTTATCTGGTACACTTTTCCCTTAGGCTTCACAGTTTCTCAGAAAATTGGGCAATAATGATATTTGTCCTATGCCATCTCAAGATTTGAAGAAATTATGGCTGTTTTTGGACAGATTTTACATCAAATGTCTTTGCTTGTCTTTTCCGCTCAGTTTATGCTATTTGTAACATGGCCTCAAAAATTAACATCCGCAAAATGGCAATAAAGACACAGTAACAGAACAAGCACACCAGAATAGTCTCATTTTGCGTACACTTCCTTACTTTTTTAATTCAGGAACAGTGTGCCAGATCAGCCAGCATGGAAAGTTGGTTGTGCAGCTGCATGAGAGTGGTGCTGTAAGAAGGCTATCGTTGTCAGCTGTGTTGCCGTCACAAACAGTTCAGTTCGTTTTAGACAAGACTCTTATGTCCGAACACATGCTAGACACCTGGGCCACTCTTCTGTCCCTTTTGGCACATCACCATGGTGATAAGCGGCAACCAGGCACTCCACCTGGTAAGCGACTTACCAATGGCATGCTTTTATGACATGTTTTATAGTCACATTCACCAAATTAAGAAAAGTGATTATTAGCTTATCAATATGTTTATTGAATACACTGTCATGCAACAATACCATGAATAATTGACAATGGTTACTAGTTTTGGCCTCTATTCAGGCCATCATCAGACTGTGTATTAGTAGGAATTAAGGAAAACCTATAGAATTGTCTTCATGTAAAAATGGGAGGAGATCTTGTTCCATAGACATAGACTTGATAAAACTTGTTAAAACCATATAAGGTAGGTGCAACAAACATTGTACACTAAAAAACAGAAATATTATTGTTAAATAAAGAGGATAGGCAGCTTTAAATACTTTTGTGTATGTTACACATTGCAGCTTCTGTTTTATAAGTACCGGAACTGGTAATATGTAACCAGACAATCCTATGTCCTGAAGAATTTTGGTGCATTAGTATTAGAACATAGCTCATTTTCTGCAGTACGTTTTTATTGTGCCCATGTATCAGCCTTGGCTGGCGTTTTGTAATGAAGACTGTGTAGTGCCTAGAGAAACTGTCTTTGCAGGGGTGTAATGTCTCCTTCTTGTTTTCAAGCTTTCGCCGTGTTCTAAATGTAATGTGTTCCTTTTAGGGTAATTTCCCGGCATCTGAGTTCTAATAGCCGAAGTTTCGGAACTCACTGTCGGTTCCATCTTCATAAGCAGGTGAATGAAGTACTTCATTCACCTGCCTATGAAGATGGAACCGACAGTGAGTTCCGAAACATCGGCTATTAGAACTCAGACGCCGGGGAATTACCCAAAAAGGAACACATTACATGTAATGTCTCATCAAAATTCGCCACAAGAGATTTTTGGTGTGTGCACTGTTGTATCCTGCCTGCTGTGGTGGTGTTGCATGACGGTGAATTAAAAAAAATATGTAGATTGACTTGGACAATGGGGATTTGTCACTTGAAAATAAAAATTAAAAAAAATTCTATTAGCTTCTTTGAACTACATTTTAAAGCTAGGTATGAGGTTTTCACAGCAGGGACTGTCAAGACTACTGGCATTTGGGATGTGATATTGTGTAGTTTTCTAGAGATATGATAATGTTTCAGATGAACCTGTGGTCCCCAACTTCAGAGTATAAGAAATCAAGATGGAAGTTGTGGGCAGCAGGTTTGTGTGAAACATCAGTAAATATCCTAGACTAGTCAGGGTCATATGCCAGGCAGTAGTTTTGATTGCATATATCTCATCTGGAAAGAGACTTCCCCATTCAGCCAGAAAATGGTATAACATGATAGTAAAACCTAAATAGTTTTATGGGCTCTAATGCAGTAACAAGATTGTCTGTAATTTCTGTGTAAAGACATTATACAAGTGGTATGAAGTCTATTTTTGTGCTGGCAGGAATGGTGAATGTATCATTACTGCGGACTCAGCAGCAGCGTTTGGCAGCCATGAATGCATGCAACGTTCTGTTCAGGCATCAGAATCTGCTTCGACATGTCCTTAAACACCACACGCTTGGCTCGTCACCCTCACTTGAGGTTCTTAATGAAGGGGAGGAGCTTGACACTTTGTCTGAAACATTGCTGATTCAAAAGTTGATTGCTAAAGCTACGCAGCCTTCACCATTGAAAGCCATATTTGGAAAAAATGATATTGAGGTAAATTTTTATTGGTTCTATCTTGTAGCCATACCATATGGGATACTGAATGTCCTCTTATTCGTGTGAGGAGGGTTTTTGTCATCATTGTCCTTCTCATTTTACTTCCCCTCTTGTGTAATATTTCCCCCAATTCTTCACCCCTCTTTTTCTTCTTACTCCTAACTTGATTTCAATTTTATGTGGGTTGATGAGTGAAAAGACTCCTATCTGTTTACTGAGAAGGGGTTGTTGAAGAAGTACTTCAACTGGATGCTGCCTGGCTCCCCCTGTCGTTGGTTAAATCAGGACCTGTTTATAAACAGTGTCCGCCAGCGAATTGGGCGATTTGGCAACGGTATTTTTCTATTTTTAGCATGAGCGGGGAAGGGGAATGATGCTGCCAGGTGGCGTGGTCGTGAATAGCGTTCAGTTTGAAATGGAGTCGTGGACTGGTGCACAACGTGCTTTCGCCGTAAAATCATGTTATAAGAACAACAATAGCTACATTGCTGCCCAATGTGAATTTCGCAAGAAATTCGGGATTCATCGAAACAGTAAAGTGCCATCAGCTCATGCCATAAAGACGTGGGTAAACAACTTTGAAGAGACTGGCTCAACTGTTAAGAAGAAAGGTGGTAGTGTTAAAACAGTTTGCACCCCACAGAACATTGACGCTGTGAGAGCATTATTCGAACAAAGTCCTCGCCGGTCAGCTGTCTATCATTCCAAGAAACTGGGACGGTCAGAAAGCAGTGTCAGGCGTATTTTACTCTTGGATTTGCACTGCGGATACAGGAAGAGATTTCAAGAATCCCGGTCGACGTGTTACGTCGGGCCATGAGTAGTGTTCACGATTGGCTTGCTGAGTGTGAGCAGCATAATGGAGGGCATCTTGAGGATGTACTATTTTGAGTGGAATGATGTGTTGTGTTTTTTTGTTCTGTGTTATGTTTCAAGACCACTGATTCTCTTATTTCTGGAAATGCTACAGTATGTACTTCCTTATAAATGTAACTGTATCATGATATCCAATACTTTTAATTTTTTTTTAACATTTAAAAATTGCCCGATTCGCTGGCGGACCCTGTATATGTACCTGATGTAATAAGCTGCTGTTTTCACACTGAATCATATGAATTCCAGGCTGCAGCATTAGGTGTGTCACAGTATTTGGCTACTGAGGTGAGGGCGTGCATGCAGCGGGGCAGTGAGGCAGCCACACCGGCCAGTGATGGCTCTTTGCCTTCGCCCATGTCTTCCAGCAACAAAACAGGAAGTAAACCCAAGAAGTTGCGACCACCATCGCCACCTTTGTCACCATTAGTTGGACAGCTCACAGAGATGGGGTTTTCTCGACGGGTTGTGGAATGTGCCATTAAATTCTTTGGTGAGACCAGGTTTTATTGTTAGTAGTCATCGTAATTCGAACTTATTTAAATTATTTATATAAAACATTTACAGGTAAATGATATAATAATGAGTTAAGAGAACTGTACTTTCAAAAATATGTATTTAATTCCCCAAATATGATTTTGTCCAAGTACCTCCCAAAGAATTTGATTGTGTTTTGTATTAGGAAATATTTTATTTCACTGTAAGCCTCCACCTTGTGTGTGTGTGTGTGTGTGTGTGTGTGTGAGCGCACGCGTGCGTGCGATTGTGTGCGTGCGTGCGTGATGGATGGAGGGAGGGGGGAGCGAGCGCATGTACATGCGTTTTGTGTGTTTTTTTGGGTGTGTTTTTTGTGTTTTTGTGTTTGTGTTCTTTTTTTTTAATGCAAAAATATTTAATACTTGACAGATGTTTGTTTTTTTACAGACTCTTCAGCACTGTTATTGTCAGTTGTGTATTTTATTGTACAAGGTGGTTCAAATATGACCGGGACTGATTTGTGTGTAAATCTGGCGACATCAATCCCAGTCATATTTGAACCACCTTGTAATTTGTAAAGAATTGGAATGTGCATTCGTTTTGTTCAAATGCAGACCACATACTCAAGTGAATTTCTGGACATATATTAGCCTGACGTGACACTGTCATTACATTTTCCTCATAAGTAAATCAATATTGTACACCAGTTTGTAATGTTACACTTATTTTGTTCCATTTTTCGTTTAAGAAATGCTCTTTGAGAAAGAATACTGTTACATAGTCATGCATTTGTATTCGTTGAAAGGTTCACAAGACTGGCAGTATCTGGAATAGATATCAACATATCATTAGTTTGATATTTTTTAACTACAATATCAGGGACCAAATATCATGGTGAAATTTACAGCGCTCTTGCATCATATTAGGAAGGTGCAATTTATTTATATGAACATGGAGACCGGTTATCCTGCCTGCTGTTTGTCATTGTTTTCATTAGTCCTTTCTAGCAAATGCATGGATGATAGTTCAAATTAAGGCATAGCTGATTCCTTCCACATTCTCTTTCATTTATTATTTGATAATAATCCAATGTTACATAGTTTGAACTACAGAAAATATTGTTAAATAAGTCATAAATGAGTGTATAGATGCACGAGACTGGAGTGGAAAAGGTTGTGGAAAAGTATTTATTTTATTCTGATGTTAATTGTGATGTCAGAAAGTGTCACAGTTCCTGTCCCCAAACTTCATGTGTGGTTGTGAAATCAAAGTGTAACATGCTGTCTGTCATGTTTTGCTGGAAATGGTCCCCTAATTTTACCTATCTTTTGCACTAACTGCAAAAGTATTCTGTGCAGGTTTGATGAAAAGTGTCTGGGTAACAGGTGGGAAGGAGTGGCTACTAAAACGTTGCAACTATGTTCAAATTACCTACAGCTATATGTGGAGTGGTTTCTAAATCTGCACTATTGCTCATTCAACTCACGATTTTCTTGTAAGTACAGAAAAAAACGTAAAAAGAAAAAAGATAAAGTTGTCCTTCTTTACACCATTAACCCTTATCCTGCTCATGTGGAGAATATGGTGAGCTACTAATAATGCCAGCAAATGGCATATGGGATTTAACTCGGCGTTTAAAGGGTTAAGGCATATAGGAGAAGTAGAGGTATAGCTCCACTCATTCTTAACTTCTGCACTAGATATAGGTGAGTGGTCAACTTCATGCCCCTGCTGCTCTGCAACTGGGAGAAAACCCCAGTATCCATGGGGTAGGAGGCTGGGTGGGCCCTAGATCTGTTCTGAATGGTTTTAAAAAAAATAGAAATGTTTTGCTCCTGCCGGAATTCAAAACCCGACCATCCAGTCTATAGCTAGTTGCTATACCAGCTGTGGTGTCCAGGTTGCAAAGAAGGACAGAATATGAAGAAACTATATACTGACTGTAAACAGCTACAGCAAACATGTTAAATGATACAGAAAACTGCCTTCCTGCCATCTTTGTATGACAAGTGAAGATAAACTACCAATGATCGTTGAAAACTGTTGTGGACCTCCATGTACTGGTCATAAGTTTCATTCAACATGAGCACACAATGGATTAAGACACTGCCACACCATTTGCATGCAGAACTGTGGAAAACCTCGGATATAGTTTCCTGATTTGAGAGAAGATCTGTGCAGGGAGTTTTATGCAAGTGTTATAAAATATTGCATTTCATTTTCTTTAAGGAATTGCAAGTGAAATTCCACCCAGTCCAGAAACGTTGGTTGGTTGGCTATTGGAACATCCTGACCATGCTGTTTGTGATTCGGACACAGTGTCATCATTTGATGGTCTCTCTGACACGGACTCAATATCTGAGGAGGTGGAAGATACGACAGTCTCGCACACAGAAGGGGTAATTTTAGTGTTAAATGTTTTATTGTAGCACCATGCATTTTTGTAGAATCACTTCAATTTGTCAACCAACAAATGCACATATAATTTCACATAAAACACTTTTAAAACACTTTAAAACACTCCGACATATTTCGACCTTGTCAGATCATCATCAGGGAGCTTTGTTCCTTGCTAAAGTCATATTACAGTTTTCACAATTCAATTTGTATTTGCAAACGAGGTGTTGTGGCAGCATATCATGTTGTGTGGGAATGTGTTGTAAAGCAGTGGCTAGGTGTGCGTTGTATACGACATACACCTAGCCACCGCTCCACAACACAACATGATATGCTGCCACAACACCTCGTTTGCAAATACGAATTGAATTGTGAATACTGTAATATGACTTTAGCAAGGAACAAAGCTCCCTG
>Ga0123355_10019858_pt1 | contig 10705 bp, 4 predicted proteins | sample TergutEmb28metaG_3_FD_89872 | JGI IMG/M metagenome (GOLD analysis project Ga0123355, IMG submission 89872) | Embiratermes neotenicus P1 segment gut microbial communities from Petit-Saut dam, French Guiana - Emb289 P1 | ecosystem: Host-associated > Arthropoda: Insects > Digestive system > Gut ...
ATTTTATATATTTATTCAACAAATATAGGTACTGAATATTTTAAACATGGTATACACTCTCCGTTTTTTTCCTCTTCAAAATGCAGTTTGTTTCATAATTCTAAAGTATTTGGTTCCTGTTTTATTCACATTTTATATACAGAGTGTGCTAAAATTTAAAAAAAAATAATTCCGGCGCCAAAAGGTTAAACTGTATTTGACGTTCAGGTGACCGTACATCGCGATATATTCTTATAATAAAACCAACTAGAAGCACTAATTTCTCAAATTTATTTTTGGAATGAAACTCTACATGTGTTGGACAGTTCCTCTGTCCATCACCAGGAGTTTTTCACCGTACACACAGCAATGGTGTGTGTCATACAGATTTTGCTGACAGCTGGGAGCAGGATCAAGATGTTCCATCCTGATCCGAACATCCTGATCCTACTCGCAAGCTGTCAGCTGTATGACATACACATACACCATTGCTGTGTGTACAATGAAAAACTCCTGTTGATGGACAGAGGAACTGTCCGAAACATGTAGAGTTTTATTCCAAAAATAAATTTGAGAAATTAGTGTATCTATTTGGTTTTATTGCAAGAGTTTAAGCTGTACTCACGTGAGCTTTAGACTTCAAACTAGCAAGTGGCACTCTTCAAAAGGAAGGTTGTTTTGAAATTATTAAAAACCCTGAAACCAAACAATCACAAAAAAAAAGTGTCACAGTTGGCAATCTGTGAAAGCTCGTCTGTGACACAAACACGTTTCGACGTTCGGGTCCCCAGCTACGGTCTGCCTCGCTGTCGTCTTCTTTACGCCAAGACTTTTACAACTCCGCCCTTGTAGCTGAAGTACTACGTAACACCAGTCTGTAATAACAATGTCCATTCTGTTCAGGCTTCAACCTTCAAAAGGACATACAAATATCAGATAATTATGAAAAATAAAGCCGATACACAACAGTGCATACTAAAACAACTGGCCCAACTTCACCCGCCGTCAGAAGATTTAACGTGTTTTTCAGACAGGCGGTGGCAGTTTGATGCAGTGAAATCTGGTTCCTTGAAAAGTAGGAAAGAGATATAAAGGCAGTCTTCAAGTGAACTACAAATTAAGGTGTCCTTGCACACGCCATGAGGCATACAAACGGAGTGGAGGCAGCGATCCCCTCATTCTTAACCTCGGTATTATATGGAGGTGAGTAGTCAGATTCACACCCCGGCCGTTTTACATCCGGTGACTATGAGAATGGGTGGGCCCTACAGCCGGTCTGGACTTTTGGCCTAATTTCTTCTTCCTCTTCTTCGTCTTCTCCTTCTTCCTCCTCCTCCTCCTCCTCTTCCTCTTCTTCTTCTTCTTCTTCTTCTTTTTCATCATCTTACATGGCACTACATTCCAGTGCGGACCTTCTCCTCCTTACTGGACTTCTCTCCGTCAGCTCTGTTTTTTATCTCTCTTTCCAACTCGTAATTTTGCATCTATTAATATCTGTTTGTACACAGCTCCACCATCTGTTTTTGGTCGTTCTCTTAGTCCACTTCCATGATGATTATTGTTAAATACTTGATTTATTTTCTTTCACTGTCCATTCTGCTAACATGGTCAATCCAATTCAACCGACTTATTCTGACAAATGAAAGTATATCTAAATCTCCAAACAGCAGCACTAATTCTTTACTACATCGCTCCCCCCCCCCCCACCCCAATTTTCATTTACTTCAGTTCCCCCAAACATTCTTCTTAAAACCTTTCTTTCAGACGCGGCCAGCCGTTTAGCAATTCAGTGTCAAAGATCTGCTCCGTACGTCGCCACTGTACTTTTGGCCTAAACGTATTACGATTTACCCCATTACATATCAACGAATTATAAAACTGCACTACATTATTTAAAAAGAGAGAATTAATTAAACTGTTAATGCTAGGGAAATATAAAGCTTGTTCAATTTAAAATATGGGCCCATAACCAGATACCTAAAATGACAATTTTCCTCCGGGTGCCTTCTGCTTCCACATTAGGCACACAACACTGTCGAACTACGTCAACTAACTGCCGAATGTCGTGTCATCCAAAAACGGCAGAACTCTTCAAAAAAAAAAAAAGTGTTCCTTTCCATGCCTTGAAGGCATGCAGGGGGAGCAGAAGTATATAAAGTTCCACTCATTCTCAACCTTGGCACCGGATGAAGGTAAATGGTCAATTTCATGGCCCGGCCGCTGTACCACCACAGAAAGAATAGCGGTACCCACTTTCTCGCCCAGCCTTTTCCAAACACAAACTGTATTTGATCTGTACTTTCGCGGGATATTACGCAGCGTAGAGTAGCAATTCCTTACCGACGTTCCGGAAAAAACTTATTGGTCCCATCTTGAATTGTCACGAAATCCAATTCCACGCTACGCAATACCCCAAACAAGCGCCGATCTCATCTACATCTCGTTGGAAGCCTGAACTTAACTAAACAAATTAATTCAACTCATTATCTCTTCTACACGAACACAGATTCATGCCGATTGATAATTAGTATATAATAAAAATTATTTTCTAATGTATCACACCTAAGCGCCGCACATGGCAGGCTTTGTGTATTAAACCGCTGCCAGCAACAAGACAACAAAATGGACCCGAAACTCTGGTAAGATCGAGAGACGAAAGTAAGTATGGTGAGGCAGTATCAAGCCTGCAATATAACAAATACGTCTGAGGACTCCAAATGGATGTACCATGTTAACAGCCCACAAAGTGTAAACATGTGAAACTACATGACGCAAACTATTCCCACGTTTCTGAGGTCGAAAATGGGAACGATAAATGAGGACAAATATTTCTGAAGTTTATTTACCGTCCAACTCTGTGGGTTTCTGGCAAAACATAAGCTAACATGCCACTGTGACCAAAAGCCGCGAGGCCCACCGACAGACTGCCTTCTCCAGCATTTCCTGTCCACTGCGTGCGATAAAAGCAAGTGTAATGATACTCCGGCAAGTTGCAAGTAATTTTATACTGAGGGTAGAACTGGGGAACAGCGTAACGTAAAAGTTTATAAGCATCAAAAATTAAATGAAAAATTCCCCCAAAACTAAAAGGGGTCCTCACAAAACAATTCATCACGTGAAGGAGGAGGAGTTTGGTAGGTCATCCAGCACGCATGGGGGGGGGGGGGGGGGGGAGGGGGCAAAAAAAACACCCCCCCCTAAAAAACAATACTCGTAACGCGAGAAATTTAAAAAACATAAAAATGTAAAAAAAAAACCCCCACAATATACAGAGGGACACACGAAAAACAAAGACACGAGGAAAGGGGGAGAGGATAGGGGGATACCCAAGACCGGAGGGGGGGGGGGGGGAGATGAATGCGAACAGAAGACAGACACCACTTAGAATATCTAGTCGTAGACGCGAGTATATTAAAATGAATCTTTAAGTAACAGTGTATGAGGGCGCGGACTGGACTGAGGTGGGTCAAGATGCGCTCCAGTGGTTAGGTCTAGTGCACAAAGTATTGAAACTTCGGTTTCCATCTGTTGGATAACCAACAGGTTATGTTTCTCAAAAACATTACGCTGCGCGAAGTGAGATTTTTATAACTGTTACTTTTCGAGCTGTGTGCCTTGCGAAATGGTATCGTTGCTTTTCGTAACGGCACGACCCTGACAAACAGCTGCACTCTGGCTACGGTAATCCTTCAGAAATCAGAGTCGGTATAGCGCCTCGCTACGGGCTGGAAGGTCCGGGGATCGAATCCCGGTGGGGGCGAGATTTTCCGCACCCGTCCAGACCGGCCCTGGGGCCCAACCAGCCTCTTATACAATGGGTACCGGGTCTCTTTCCCGGGGGTAAGGCGACCGGCGCGTGGCCTTGAACACCCACCCATCCAGCGCCGAGGTTAAAGAATGAGTAGAGCTACACCTTCACTCGCCACTGGGCCTTAGTGGCCTGTTGTGGAGTGAATTTTTACCTTTACCTTTCACTGACAAGCACTGCTTCAAATGTGAACACATTTATTCAGATCAAACTATTTACCAGCAAGTCGGTTCATCGCGACACTGTTGATGGCGAACCTACATGGATAAGTACGGCTGGTGTGTGCATTCACGACCGTACAGACTCATAACATGTAAGCCTACTCAGTGTACAACAGCAGACGCCACGTCCCAGCCGGAACATGTGGAACTAGAATTCAAACGACTATGATGAAAATGGATTACCAAAATTTAGCCGTCCCATGCGGTACATAATTACGCCTACGAACAGATTTATCAACAATGTGTGACCAAACGGAGTGTTTCAGCTGTAACAGTTGTACCAAGGAGGCCTGCTTCAAATTTTAGACTGGCCAAAGGCTATCCTAAGTTTTTAGGCAAGGCAACCCCGTTGTGTTATAATCTAATAAATAAAGTAATAATAAAGAGACTAACACAAATTTAATTAACTATCTCGTCCATTTTTGGCACTGCATTTTATATATATATATATATATATATATTCCTTTATATTCCTTTATATTCAGCCTGAAGATGGTTTTTAAGAACCGAAACACGTTGCTGTAAATTATTTTAAATGATAGTTAATTAAAGCTGTGTTAGACTCTATTTATTATTAATTTATTCATTGGGCTATCCTAAGGTTTTTCGTGGTCTTCTTCAGTACCGCGTATTTCTAAATACCGTATTATTCACCATTTACCTAATCAGCCTCCATTGGACGCTATGTAACAGCTACTGACAGCATCGTTCAATAAACGACACAAAAAGCCTGTCCACGTGTGACTCTTCGGGTTTGAAGGGTAGCCCTGTTTGGGGCCACAGTGCTATTTTCGTTTCAAAACTCACCACTTGCACAGGAATTGGGCTATATTACACTGCTTACTCTACTGAGAGAAGCTGAAGCCTAAAGTTTACCCAAATAATAATTCTGAATATCAGTTCTGCAAAGAAAACACAACGAGCATCCTTAACATTGATTCTGTCTGGAGAGGTACGAGTGAGTAATCGCTTCTCATAGCGACATTCATTCGGCTCACATAAATAAGCCGTGTATCCAAAAATGTAATTAAGACACACAAAACTATAATTTTGCCTATTCTTTTGTATTGTTGTGAAACTTGGTCGCTGACAATGAAGGAGGAACGTAGGCTGAGGGTGTTTGAGAACACGGTGCTGAGGAGATTATTTGGGCCTAAGAGGGACGAGTTAACAGGGGAGTGGAGGAAACTACATAATGAGAAGCTTAATGATCTGTATTCCTCACCCAGTATTGTCCAGGTGATAAAATGGAGAAGAATGAGATGGACGGGGCATGTAGCGCGTATGGGAGAGACGAGAGGCATATAGAGGGTTCTGGTGGGGAAACCCGAGGGAAAGAGACCACATGGGAGACCCAGGCGTAGATGGGAGGATAATATTAAGATGGATCTTCAGGACGTTCGATGTGGGGGCATGGACTGGATGGAGCTGGCTCAGGATAGGGACAGGTGGCGGGCACTTGTGAATGTGATAATGAACCTTTGGGTTCCATAAAATGCGGGGAATTTCTTGACCGGCTGAAACCCGGTTAGCTTCTCAAGGACTCTGTTCCATGGTGTAAGTAAGTAAGTATGTAAGTAAAGTGCATATATAAGTAAACAAAATGTGGACGTTTAAGATTTTAAAACGAGCAGTGCTCGCAGTTACCACGGCACGTGAAAGCGCCAGTTCACATCACGACGGACCCTAGCCGTAACATCAGTTAATACGCAATTAACTGCCACCGGAGTACCACACCCATGTCTATAGGCATAACGTATTCATTATCTTACTTCCGGAAAATTAACAGAAGATCTCTTACTCTTCTAAGAACAAGCGTTGAAAAACTAACTTAACACATGCAAAGAATTGGTTCCAAGAATACACTCGATCAGTTCGACCTCCAGGTGCGTTCACACGCGGTGCACAGGGAGATGCTAACATTATCATCGCAGCGTGGGTCCAGTCGTAGAGGAACCGAGTTGCATATTGTGGTGACTGACATATGTCATATACCGAGCACTGTCGCTTCGAAGACAACCACTGCTTTGTAATGACCAACCACAGAAGTAACCATATAAACCACACATTTTGTCATTACGAAACTCTTCATCTCCCCCCACACACTGCAGTTCATGTGTTTCGTCAGATTCATGCAACTCCGTAAATAAAGATTTCTTCCGTAAACAACATTAAACGGCTGGCTTCTACACGCAGTTTGTTCTTTGTGAGGTGGTAACTGAATTGTTCGCTATCATTCAGATACATTCAGCGGGTGTGAGTATTCAACAGAAAAGGTAAATATTAAACACACGAAGAGATAGGACACTGAAAACATGAGAAATAATGGTTAAAATATGTAATGAAAGTAAGTGTAAAGTTAACCCTGTACACGACATAAAAGCATCGGGAGAAATGGAGGTTTACCTCCACTTATTCTTAACCTCGGCACTAGAACGTGGGTGGTCAGCTTTAAGCTCCAGCTGCTTTAACCGCGGAGAATCAGCTCCCAGTACCCACACAACAGGAGAATGTGTCGGACTATATAGTCAATCTGGACATATCTGAGACGATAAAAAATCTCCTGCACCTGCCAGGAATCTAACCGCGAATCTCCGCTCATCCAGCCCGCAGCCTAGTCACTACAGAAATTAGATTTTGTAATTATTAAACTTTGGACCATTTAAAGATGCTGTTCAGTACCCACTGACAAACATTAGTGGCGTACGGGCAATGATCTGCAATGAGGCGGTCGTGGTATGCTAACAGGCAATGGCTAAGAGACCTGCTGGGTGGCAGGTAATAACCATGTTGTGAGATGCGAGGTGGCACCGTGGAAACACGTACAGTACCAGACCAACCGGTGTCATGATCCACAAGACCGCAAACAAATCCTCCGTTTTTGTTATTTTTTACGCTGTAAACGTATAAGTTAACCGGAAGCAGCACTGGAACAACAGCTGACATCCTGCATACAAATGTCCGCACAGAAGGTAACGCAATATGGGGCAGTGACCCAACAGCCTCAATTGCCGACCATTTATCAAAGCAAATAAAACAAACAATTTTTGGCACACGAAGCAGTCTTTTAAGATTTCACATAGTGATGTTGGCAAGACGGTTGTGACGTCACAGTTTCTGAGTTTGCTGACCTCATCGCGGACAGTCTCTGTAGCTGGACCCGCTCAAGGCGTGTTAAACGACGCTGCCTAATCAAATGCCGCGGCTCAGTTATGTTCCTCTAGCTATATAATCACTTGAAGCTTAAAAGTTACCGAATTATGCAAAAGAAAACTTTAACGGAACCCACCGAGCCCCAAACTTAGCCAGATTAATCCAACCCACAACCCCACAACGTATTCCTTCACGATCCCCTGCATCCTGCACCACATACAGCCAGCCCGTCATCTTGATTTGACAACCACATGCTATATAAAATTAGGTTAAATCATTACTAATATTCTGAAATAAACTGTTCCCTTCATGGCTACATCCGATCCAAGTAAATTAATTTGGGCAGCATTATTGGCAGGAAAAATAACTTCAAACAGACTACGACACATTCCAAAGCTATTCACAAACCCATCTCATTGGACGCCGTGTAGCTTTTGAAGATGAACGACCGATGCTAAATACCTACGAATGTAGAGCGATATAAACAAGTTACGAAATATACGCATAGGAGCCTGGCAGTTCTGTCTTTACCTCTAAGAGAAACTGCAGTGCACCAAACCGCCACTGTCCAACACACAGACCTCAAGCGCTCGATTCAAAACCACTCAAGAAAGACAACTGGAAACTCAATAAAAGCTTCAGGTTCCTAATGAAATATGCGTAACATGGCGAAGAACAATGGAAGGGGGGGGCGCAACAGCTCCCCCCCCATGGGCCATGGCCTCCTCATTCACGAGGTTTCTAGATCACACACAACGACGCACCACAGTCGGTAGGACTCCTCTGGACGAGTGATCGGCTCGTCGCAGAGACCTCTACCTGACAACACACAACAGTCACAAGAGACAACCGTACCCCCGGCGGGATTAAAAACCACAATCCTAGCAAGCCAGCGGCCGCAGACCCACGCCTTAGACCGCGCGGCCACTGGGATCGGCGACCATGGGTATTAGAACTTTAATTTACGAAGGACTCAAGTTAGAAAGTGGGGAAAGACAGGTTTGAAACAGTCCTTAGTATACATACACACCCTTTCCCCCCTCTCTCTAACGTTTTTATTTCTCCGTCAGTAGCGATAAAAAAAACTATTCTTAGGTAAAAAAAAATATTGGAAGAAATTTGCCCCCTCCCTGCCTATGTTTAATGGTACGCTTGAGTTACAACACAGAGGAAACTACGTTGTGGGTATTTTTTATCTCGGGGGTTTCTAACAACACGTACGAAGTTCATACTTAACATAATAATGCTGAACAGGTAAATCATTACATGCGGATTGAAACAGCTTTCGGATTTAATCAAGTTCCATATAACGCCAAGAGAAAAATGAAACCCTGGAAAACCCTGAAAACGCCTCACTAAATGTTGAATCCTGCAGATAAAAGGTTAGAGATTACAATTCAGTCTTGTGACACTTTATCTCAACATTCCTGCAAGCCAGGTAACTGAGCAAGAAGAAATATGGGCACTCATTAACACTTTGTGGATTTCGCGCATAAAGGACGGCTATCGCCGCTTGTGATAAACAAGTGGGTCAGATGGCAACTTGTCAGTTGCGGCAGATACCACGTTTCATGCATTCCATCTCTCACGTGTCTACATGCTTTGTAACAACTAAATTTAAAAGTGGCATTAGTGACAGCCGCTTCACATTTTTGCATGTTTACGCTCTCCGTAACAGGATACCTCAGTCAGCATCATCAGGCTGTGCGATCACGGGTCACACACAGCATGGGTCCACATGGACTACTATACAGTGGATACCAGAACTCTTTCGTCGATGGCTCAAACTTGCCGGGACGTAACAGTTGCCACTAATCCCCATTTATTGTCGAGATTACGAACGCGTAGAGCTGTTACTTAACTCCCCCATGCATCCTCATTGAGTACAAGCACAAATTCACGTCCCTGACCCAAGGCATTCGATGTTTGTATTGACTCGCACCGCGTAAGTCAATCAGATACGGTACAACACTCTTCAGCTGCTTAATTATCTCTGTATTACATACGAATGCACTTCGACACGGGGCGTATGTCTGCAACGTGCATGATTCATTTTAAAAGGCATGAATGACAGTCATTGATTAATCAGACCTGCCATTTCCTTATAAACACAACACACATCGCACAGAAAACTTGTAAGAACGGCTTCTTGTGGACATTCGGGCTCTACAAACGGTGAGGAACTACACAAGCCAAGTTGTTTAACGTAATAGACTCCATGAAACACAGGACAACTACTGTTGGTTACTCAGAGAACGACTCCGGCTACTGTGGTCATTTCGCGGGAAGAAGTCAGACCATTAGATGCCTATGGCCAGTACCAGACGTATTCCAGCTAAAAACAAGACGCCCTGAAGTGCAATTGTGTCGTGTGAGTGCGAGTTAACCCTATTATGCGAGACAGAATTTTGTTCTGTTCTGTTCTTTCGGATTGTAGCTGCGCTGCATTAATGTGATCCAAGCCTTCTTAACTAAACACACAACAAATGGGGACAAGTGTAAGTGGCATATATGAATATATAATGCACCAGTCAAATACAATTTTTTTATTGTTTTTTTATTATTATTGCTACGTAGGGATCAGTATCTTAGAAGGCCCTGAAGATGATTCGATAAGAATCGAAATATGTTGCCCTAAATAAAAAAAAACACAATAAAAAATTTTTGTTGTGCTTGACAGATATATATTCATATACGTATTAAACACTTCGGGATGGCAAACATTACAAGTAAATGGCATGTTTACAACAGGATCTATACGACTTCCCTGCGAGCTCCGCCCGGAGATACAGAAGCCACCTGCGCTGTCAAAGCCAAAGCTTTGCTCCTGATTAACACATTACACTCAACATGTCGGTAAATGGAGAAGATGCAAGTCAGACAAGAACGTTGCCGAAATTTATAGAACCTGGAAGTTCAGTGACTTGTTTACAAGACCCCCACTTGTGCCTTACGTGAGCGAGCATAATCCAGTTCACGCTCTAGCAAATATTTTAACACTATCCTCCCACCTGCACCTCTCAAGCAGCTCTTCGGAATTTTTCTAAAAAGTCCAATTACTTCTTCCTGTATTATGCACCGTCAATACACACCATATATCAAGACAAGATGCAACAACTATAATCAGGTGATTTTGGCTACATGTTTCGGCCGTGGCCGGCCATCTTCAGGCCAACTAAGAACAACAATCAAGGCACAGTAAAAATGTTACTCAATGGGATCCCATTTCGTTCACATTAAACCTCGATAAAATATGAAAATCCTTACATAAGATTAAAACAGTGGAACAGTATAGTAAAATTATAAAACTAAACCTTCACGCACTGTATTCACAATGGTTCATACTAAAACTAAACTCCGTGGCTTTAGTCCGCGAGCGAACCATACCGACAGAGCGGGTAGGCGAAGTTAGTGCCAACTCTTGCGGATAGAGGGGTGTCACGTGGTTAGCGCAACGGGTCCTCACGGCCGTTAATCTCTGTTTTCTGAACCTGGAGCCGCTACTTTTTTATTCAAGTAGCTCCTCAGTTTGACCTCACGAGGC
>Ga0123355_10019859_pt1 | contig 10705 bp, 10 predicted proteins | sample TergutEmb28metaG_3_FD_89872 | JGI IMG/M metagenome (GOLD analysis project Ga0123355, IMG submission 89872) | Embiratermes neotenicus P1 segment gut microbial communities from Petit-Saut dam, French Guiana - Emb289 P1 | ecosystem: Host-associated > Arthropoda: Insects > Digestive system > Gut ...
AGTGGACCCCGTTCCAGACCCACTACTACTCAGAAAATCTGGTAGCGCCGGGGATCGAACCCGGGACCTCTGTATCTGTAGCCAGAAACTCTGACCACTAGACCACAGAGGCGGTCAATAAAATCTTATCACCATATTTGTTTTCATCTATCAGAAAACCACTCTTCAGAAAATGTACGGGTTTGATTCCGAACGATTTAGGGAAGGTACGGTGTCACAGGATTAATCTAGAACGTATAGTGAGTAAGAGACAGACAGAAAGGAATACATTCGTCACACCCTACATCGCCCTTCTCTTGTTGGATAAAACGAGATAATGACTTTAGGATTTGATGAATGAATACAGCTGTATTCCCATGCGTTCGTTGGCTTGAATTCAGCCAAATCATCTATGTCGTTGTGACATCATCTTAGTCCTGTAGAGAATCAGATATGAGGCTTATCCATGGGAAATGATACCAAGTTTCTTCTATCTTCGTGTCGCCTGCACCAAATAAGTAGAGAGACATGCATCTCACGTTCTAGCCGAATGGATCTCATTTCTGAGATAAAATTGTGGTGTATGGTTAGGCGTACGCTTGGAGTGATAGCTGTTCTGATTGAAGTTCCAGTTATGGCTGTTGTTGTGATTGTCACTACGAGGATTCAGGTCTTCTGGGTTGTTACGTTGAGTAGCAGGGTTATTGACTGTTGATTGGTGTTGCGAAGGACGTACCGCCTTCGTCTTCAAGGATCAAGGAGTCAATAAAGGCGGTACGTTGCTTGGAAATGTCGGGAGTCATCCTTGCTACTGAGTGCAGGAACCCAGAAGACCTGAGTCCACAAGGCTGTTGGAACCCCAGATCTCGCTTAGTTTTCCTATGACTTAAATTGGGTTTGTCATTACGCAGCTGTATCAAATGCCGAAATTGTTTGGCGTCACTTGTGAAAGGACACTGATTTGCTCGCCGGTAACTGTGAGTCAAATCTCTGTGTTCGGCATGTGTGCTCAGGTTTACTATGTGGCCGTACGATGTATCGATCTTTGGTCCAAGGTATAAAGCGGCAGAAGCATGGAACTGATAATTTCCATTAAGTGCCTGCGTTAAGAATGAGCCGCTCTTTATATTTATTCCTACATACGTCATCGGTCTTCGTGGTGCATAGCCACAGCGACGTATTTACTATTTCTTGGCCATGTTGTGATGTAGGATATGCTGTAATTCGTATTACCTTGTGAGTGAATCTGAAGACACCGAGGGTAAATCTGAAAGGGCTATAGATATGGCAGAGTAGTATGCTAGTTGAAGTTTCTGGAGGGACGATCCCGTCTTTAACCTTGAAGTTATGGATATGTCGGTCTACATTTACTCTCAAGTTATGTAATGCCATTGTTTCACTGCGGGGGCTGTAAGTAGGCCTCCGTCTTTTGTCTTCGAATGAAACCGAAGGATGGGCATAATCGACGGGTGTGACATATGATACTGCATAACTGGCTGATCGGATCCATAAGATTCGAACGAAGTATTGTCCCCATCTTCAGGGACCGAAATGTCCAACAAGTCTTCTTTCTCCTTGCACATATCCACCCTTGAAGACGAGGACACTACCTCGCAACACCGGGATCTGATTAGCAATGACACATTGCCTTCCAACAGAAGAACGGATCCTCGGCGACACTGGAGCGAAACCCTCAAAAACTCGCAGAAGGCTGCCGCCTTGCTTTGTTTGATCATCTTTTGCTGTCATTTGTGCGGAAAGCGAGGGAAGTCACAACTCCCCCGTTTATGATATCCGGTAAACCGGTCGGTATTGTAAACGCCTACGGTCCGAATACAAACGTCATGATCTACTTTTTTTTTATGTTTTGCTGAGCGTTCATCTCAGTATAATCTTAGTAATTAACATACTTAATGCACAAATTCTTGTTCTATAATAAGTTTATTATATGCCTCTACATGTTTCGAGCACTATGTGCTCATCACCAGGAGGTCAAAATTATATTATACAGCATCTGGTATCATCACACCTGTAGGTGGCCGTCCGGTGCACAGGTTGAGAGAGGACTCAACCTGCGCACCGGACGGCCACTTACAGGTGTGATGATACCGGATGCTGTATTGTACAATTTTGATGTCTTGATGATGAGTACAACAGTACTCGAAACATGTAGAGGCATATAATGAACTTGTCATAAAACAAGAATTTGTGTATTAAATTGGTTAATTACTAAGATTGTAATGACCTACGTTTGAGCTGTGCCAGTGTTGTGGTTTTGTAAGGCGAAGGCGGCGACACTGTCGAGTCTGCAGAACTCGCAGTGTACTGTACATTGAGTGTGCCGGCAGCTCTCATCGTTCTCTCCATTGCCTGCAGCCGACATTCGCCGGCCTGTGTAATTATCAAAACTACATCAATTTTCATCCTATCACAATCCATCAAGTTATATTTAGATAAAACCAACAAGTGCTGTTGTGAAAACATGAGATATTACTGACGGTAGCACACTTTACTGTATAGTTGACACTGCAGGAGAGAAATGATTGGTTGAATGATGGAAAATTGTTCTATTTTATATTCCATCGCACGCATCAGATGGAAATGCGATCTCTTGAATTTCTCTTGCCTTCCCACAGAGCCCAGTGATTGACCGATTTTTTTTTTATTCTTTTGTGTTATAGATGTATGGACCTTTAGTTTAATGTTCTGTCAGTTTAACATGTCCGCTGTGCCGAACGAATTTTGATTAAATTTAGTATGCAGTTGTTATTGCCTTGGTTTATTTTCATCTAGACGTTCTTCACCTTGAGAGTGACATAAAGTTGCACGGTACATGTGTAAATGCACTTTAATTTACTCTGGTAAAGAAGTACGACCTCTCCTGCGCCGATTTTCAAGGAACTCCCAACTACTTAAAGACATTGTGTGGAAATCTATGCCGGTAACCTGACTCGACCAGGAACCGTGGTATTTAAGGGTATAAATTCATGTAGGCCTGTAACTAAAGTATGACTCAGTAACTCGTTTATCACGAAACAGACCCTTCCCTGACAAATTTAAAACATAATTCTGTGTAGTTACCTAATATCATGAAAATCCGACAGAAGCTGATACTAGGTCACAAACAGGGACGGGCGTGATCTGCAACCAACCAACCAACCAACCAACGAGCCAATCAACCGACCGACCGACCGACTGACCAACCAACCGACCAACCGACCGACCAACCGACCAACCAACCAACCAACTAACCAACCAACCAACCAATCAACGGACCGACCGACCGACCGACCTACACGGGGCAGAGTTCTTCCTAAGGAGCTAACAGGTCCTCAGCTACTAAAGAAATTCCCCACATTTTGTGGAACCCGAAGGCTTGCTAGCAAATTTAAAAGCGCCCACCACCTGTACCGCTCTTGAGCCAGATCAATCCAGTCCATGTCTCCCTATTCCACTTCTTTTAAGATCGATTTGAATATTATCTTCCAATCCACGCCTGCGTCTTCCAAGTGGTCTTTTCTTGCCAGGTCTCGCCACCATAACCCTGTATGCACCTCTCCTCTCTCCTTTACCCGCCATATGCGTCACCAAATTCCATTCCTGATTTGATCACCCGAATGGTATGTGGTGAGTACAGATTATACAGCTCCTCGTTACGTAGTTTTCTCCGATCTGCTAATACTTCTTCCTTCTTAGGCCCAAATCTTTCTCATCACCATATTTTCGAACACCCTCAGCCTATCCTGTATGTGAGAGACAAAGTTTCTCACCAGTACGGTACAACAGGCAATATTACAGGCCTGTATATCTTGCTCTTTCTGTTTTTTTGGATACCAAACTGGAAGACACGAGATTTTGCAGTGAATGATAGCAAGCATTCCCTGACTTCAGAATTTGATTTGCGCTGTTCGATTCGTTTCGGTTCCCGTAAGTCTAAGTGTAGTATTAGAAGAAATTAAAGTTTCATGCAGTTTGCAATTGTTCTAATACGCAGACCTGATATTTAACTTATTACTTCGAAGCAGACTGACCAGCGAGTGTCGCATGATTTGCGTGCCCTTGTGATTCAAGTGTTTGCTTCGTAGTCCACCCGCGACGCAGATTGCAGATTGTTCCCAAGATAGTGTGTTGTAAGTGACTGTTATGTTGCTATTTTATGTGAGTGTTTCGTTTTGACACAGTTCTGGTTATTCTCCGTGTCCGTTTAATCTCTCCAAATCTAATTGCTTAGCAAGAAACTTGTATTTCTGACAGGAATTGTGTGTGTGGAGTTGTGTCGTGACGGACATGTCGTGTAGACTAGCACGTAGGCATACGTTTAGGAAGCCGAAGAATGTGAAACTGAATGGGGCGCAAGCTGCGAGGTTAACGTGAATGTCGCTGTGAAGATTGATTTAATTGGTGATCCAACGGCACGCATAATGTTTGCAGTTTTTGAGGTTAGGTTTTGGTATTTACGTGCCATCTATATCAGTTCTTTCAAGTGGTCTCTTTCCTTCAGGTTTTTTGACTGAAATTTTTCTCATGCTACGTATGACGTTTTTCGTTAGGTAATGTTCTCTGTCCTGCTCTTATTTCTTTTCTTAGGTCTAACTGATCTCGTTCTTCGGCAGACACCGTCAGTGACTGTCAGTGTCTTCACGGCATTTGATGTGCTGTATGCTGTGGTGGATATATGGCAACGTTTCGAAGGAACGTGCTGTCCGTCCTTGAAGTGGGTTAATTCTTGTCTGAAATTGGAAGCAGTATTTGTTTCGAAACGTCCATATCTGCAAGACTACACGGTATCACGACGTGTAAGGGAGTCATCTTCGCCCCCCTCCCCCCCATTGGATGTATTTCTCCCCTTAGAATGAAGGAATGTTACACACTCATAATAAAAGAGAACAGTTGGATTTTGATGTTTTGGATAGAAAGGGGGGATTCAAAAGATTCTGTACTGCATGAATGCCCAAATTTAATCCGCTATCAATACTTTCAGGATTGCACTCTTGATTCTTTAGAGTCGTTGCCAATTTTTTTACCTTTGCGACCTTTTCGAAGGGTGTTTAGCTGATATGACACTGTGATTTTGCTCTTCGTTCTGATGCGGTCCGATTTGCTTACATTTGTGGTTCTCAGTTGATTGAACGTGAGAAATATGTAGGAAGGAAGGAAGGAAGGAAGGAAATGAAAGGGAATCGAAAAGATATAGAAAGTGAGAAATATTGAAAGAGCTAAATTAGCGTGGGAGAGCAAGGGTGTTAGGGTGTGCGGGGGGTGGGCGCGGAAGTAGATACACATGTAGATACAGCGCCTTCGGTTATTGTGCTTCTCCACTTCTGCTTCTACAGTATTACTGTTGCAATCTTGTAGGGACTTTAGTTTCTGTTGTTATCAGTTAACCTTTTGTTCGCAGGCGTGTAGACATTTTTAGGTTATTATTGTTTGCTGTTCAGCCAAGTGTCGGCGTGTTGTTTGTATAGTCCTTTCTCATTACACATGATTATCATGTTGACAGCGTCTAACGCCAGGATGACATCCCGCGAATCTTATAATTGGGGAATTGCGGTATGGAATCGCTGGTCTGTCTTTCTGTTACCTTGCAGTTTAATGTGGCAAAACGGCAGCACTGTGTGGCAAGGTTCGCCATTATTGAGCTTGAACCTTTGTCTTTATGTTCTATTTTTTGTGACCTCTTCCGATTTTATTATTATAGTTAGTTCAGAACTTTCCCTGTCTCTCCAGGTCATCATCTGTCAACCCAAACGTATAGGCAGCAGTTCGACCGTCATGAAATTGTGTCTGGCATTAAGTTTTCGTTCATTCTGCACTGGAAACCTCTTTATTGAAGAACTGCAAATTTTGGCTTCTAACTACTGTACAACAGAAGGAACAGAAAATTATAGAAAATTAAATTTTCATGTATGGTTGTAAGTTTGTCATTAGAATGTAGCGGTGTGCAACATGTTGAAATATCGCCCTGCTGCTACTGTTTCTGTGAATCTCATGTTATGGAACGTCATTTTGTTACTGGATGTTTACACATTGGTTTTCCCATCAGTATTAGACGTAGGTCTATGCTGGATATGTTGCTTTTAAATTTCTTTAATGTGAAACAGGGATGGTAAATTATTTTACCCGGCGATCATACCGGACTATTTTGAAGTGACCGTGCACCGGAGTAACTCGAGAGAAAAATTCTGCACTTTAAAGTTTCATATGTCCTCTGAATTATTCACGGCCATTGCACATGCCTATAGAAAACGGAGTACTTAAGAATTTCATTATTATTGACGCGGACAGAATATCACCCGCATTGTTACTGACATGGCAGTGAGACATTGACTGTGATTGGTATTCTTAATCATGTACCAAACGTCAGGTGTTCCTGACCTCACATTACCCTTTCACATGCGTTTGTAGGTACAGTAAATGGCAATACTAAGTAGCCTACCGAGTACACTTAAATTCACGAACCCCCGCCCCCAAATCTCCGTAATTTTGTTATGTTGTTTACTGTGATCGTTACGTGTTTGAAGGCAATATATCGGCATTTTTATATGCATTTGCGAAACACCAGCAAAGACCTCAGTAGAGCTGGTATCTGAGCTCTAAATTGAAACGGGCACATACAGAGTACAGGTCTGCAACTTTGGCAGGACGATGGCGACTTAGTTAAAATAAAAAAAGAAACACGACGAAACCTAGAATATCGTTTCGAATTATAATCTGTTTAAACGCCACTCTGTTGACACTTCCAGAAGTCTTTTAGTATAGAATTTTGCTAGAAGAAAGTACTGCAGAATTAATCAACACGTTTGATATCCTCTATAAATGTAATGGTCACCCAAGCAAATTCAAGAGAAGAAAACTGCGCTCTTTTGGGCTATTACGCAGCGTCTACTGTTATTTCCTTACCGACATTTCGGGAAAAATTATCGGTCTCGTCTTTAAGGGTCAAGGATTCTTGGATTCTGGACCATAGCAGATAGGACCGAAAGGTTGCCCGAAACGTCGGTAAGGAATTAACCACTACTCGCCGCGTTATAGCCCAGAAGAGCACAGTTTTCGTCAACTTCGCGGCGGAAGCCTGAAATCTCGCGAAGGAAATTCAGTTTTTGTGTCATGCAATAAACGTGATAAGCGGCGTAATGTGAAGGATGTAACAGTATGCCGTGCGGAGCAGCATGCCTGCGCCATGCTGTGTGTCGTGTGTAGTGGCTTGCTTCGTCACAAAATTTGGGAAAATAATTCTCATGGGAATCATAGTTTGTGAACAAAGTAATAGTGAGCGTAACATGTAATATAATAGGTTAGTGGCAAACAAACAATTTAATGGTTTGTAATATAGCGAGATATTCTGGAGGTGGATTTTTACAAGAACTGTTCAGTTCGTTGTATAATTGGTAACACTACGTAGAAGGGTTTAGGCAGGGAAGGTTAGTCGATCAGTTTTTCGGCGGACAGGCGGCAATAGAGCTATAAGAAGTGATCCTTCGAGAAAAATACGCGATCCATGTGAATGCAGTACGTGATTTAAAATGTTAACTGTTCCAGACATACAGTGTCAAACTCTGCTGACAGAACGTCATGAATTGTGTTAAACAAACATTGTTCGGTGTTTATCAACATGTTTAGGCCCGTCTGTTTATAAAGTTCTTTCTCATCTCACTGCTATGTGTCCTTGCAAGGCTTGACATTTGTTATAAATATTTTGTAAATACTTATGTAGATAAACAGTTAGATTTTTTGGCATGGATTTAGGCCAAGTCCGAAAATCACGTGTCACGAAACTGCTTGTCCCAGTGTCCGATCTCAGTGTTTGGAATGTCGCTATTGGAGAAGTGCCACGGTCGGAGGATGTACAGCCGTGGCACTGTGGCATTGCAACCTGTGTTAGTCCCATGTCCTTGGCCCGAATGTTAGGGGAATGATTGTGGAGCATTGTTGGAATGATAATTGATTTGGAAAGACGAAGTACTGGAGAAAAACCTGCCCTACTGGCACTTTATTCACCATAAATCCCACGTAGACTGTACTGGAATTGTACGCAGTTTTTTTCGCGTTGAGAAGCCTTAAGATAGTAGCCTTACTGTGGCACTACGGTGTACTTAAGTCTTCTAGTTTGCGTGTATTGACTTGGTGGGTAAGGGAACACGTCACACCAGCTGCCAGGTCGGTGGATGTAAGGTCAGGCCAGTAAAGCTTGCTGCTCTGAAGGACGCTGGAGTTGGACCGTGAGTGAATAAAATTCCTGGATGAATGTTCGTAGGATGGCAGGCGGACTGTTTCAGTGACATGCAAATAGTAGTTACTCAGTTGACCGAACAATTCTCTCTTCTGTGTAGAAAACACTTCCAGATCTCTTGAGAACTGAGCTCTTCTGGGCTGTTACGCAGCGAGTAATGGTAATTCCTTACCGACGTTTCGGGACATGTCGGTCCATTCTGCAAAGGCCAAGAATACAAAGACCGATAGGTTGTCCCGAAACTTCGGTAATAAATTGCCACTACTCGCTGCGTAAGAGCCGAGAAGAGCATAATTCTCATCTGCTTCGCGGTGGAAACTTGAAATCACACTTCCAGAACACCTGTTCACAAGAGTCAGCCATGGATTCGTATCCTGAGCACATGAATGCGCTCTGAACAGTCAGGCTCTATTTATCTGAGATTAGTCTGGATGTTGACTAATTTATTTAAGATTAATCTTGATAGTAACTAGCCATCTGCTTCTAGTTCTGTCGAATTGCCTCGGGTACTCAGGAATTTCCGTTGTGTTTCACTTCTCTTCGATGGATGCTGCGTGCCTTGTCGACACCACCCACCTTGATTTCAGAAACCTAATAATGTTTTGTAAAGAGGACAGTTTGTGAATGTTCTCATCATGCAATTTCTTCTTCACTCTGTTTCGTCCAGTTATTCATCTTGTCACCTGTTTTCAAACGCTCTCATTATATGTGTCATTCAGAACAGTTCGCCCAAGTCAGAGGGCCTGCATACAATTTCGCAACACTTTAGTTTTGTGTTCTGGGGGTTGGGAGGATATTCCCTGTGAAACATAGAAACAGACGGATATCTGCCTGGTGGAAGTGCTTGAATATGTATGTATGTCCCTGGCTTTGTTCATGGACATGCTATCTCATCATGTAAACAGAGGGATATTTTATGGCGTCAGACAACTCTAAGATCGTATGTAAAACGCGAACCATATAGTTAGTGGCTATATCGTGTGTGGGTGTACATTAATTAACTTGTGCGGCAATTCCTTAGCTCGTCCGGTTTTCTTACTTGGGGCAGCTTTTGAACGAAACCACATTTCATCCTCCTTTATGTCCGCGAATCAAAATAATGTTCCAAAATTAAAAACTGTCACGATAGAGGAACATATTATGATGCGAGGTATTAGGTCGAGGCTATTTTATCGTCTCGTATGTTATCGGAAAACCTAGAATTATAATTTTGGTGTTGTGTTAAAGTGGGCTAACGTCTTATCTGTCACTGTGAGAATTCTGTGCTTGGAAGTAAGGCGCGGAGAAGAACATTGCGGTTGGAAGAAAGAGGATGTGACAGGGAAATGTGGGTGGTTGTGTATTGTTCGAGGAACCTCACAATATGTACTAGCTTCCTGGGTTTGTTACGGTGATTGAAGACGTATAACATGAATAGGTATAAGTACATATAAGTACGAATTGTTGGAAAGCCTCAAAAAGGAGCCCACTGTGAATATCTAGACATAGATGAAGGAGTAATACTGAAACATATTTTGGAGAAATAAATAGCGGAAATATTAACCGGATTGCATCGGTCCAGGAAAACCGCCAGTGGCTAACTTTTTCGATGCCGGTCGTAAGCTTTCGGGTTATATAAAACGTACAATTGTGACATTTTATGTCAAGTCGAATGATTCTACCGGTACGGTAGGAAAGTTAGTGATAGCTACTGTTGTGGCGCAGCTGAAATGCGTGTGTGCGCTTGCGTGGGGGTGTACGTACTTGCGTTTGGTTCAGGAGCGTCAATTGACATCTTCCTCGACCACTGGTACTATCGTCATTCAGTGGCACTGACCGATTCTATCAGCATAATGACACCTGGTAGTGGTTAATAATGGAGTCGTGTGGACGGGTGAGATCAAAGTACATGGTAACGAGACGGGGACACTTCCCCTTACGTAAATTTGCCCTCGTGTTGATATCGTCTTACATGTTTGTCCTAGAAGACCGGGAGAAAAGAGGTGGAAGGTGTGATAACAGATGAAGGCGCAGCTACGGATCTTCCCACCATGTTCGTGGAATGGCCGAAATGTGGCTTTGTCTAGTGAGATGTCTTTAGTGCAAATATCGACTTCCAGTTTACTGCCTACACCAGGTAGTCCGTAATTCCCTCGGTCACACGGTTTGCAAGGCCGACTGCACTTGCGTAAGTCACGAATGCTTCTTTGCCTTAACGTTGTTAACTCCGTTTTCGAAAAAAAGAGACAGCATTTATCCGAAATATGCCTTCCTGCAGAATGTGGAAGTTGCTTTTGGAATTCATTTTAATGTATTAAGGAGAGCTAAAGACTCTTGCTAGTTGATGCAATACATTCAACCCGTAAGTGGGTATGTGGTCAAAACACAGCTATATGTGTGGATAAAGAGACCAACTAGATGTCACTTTTAGTATTATGTTTATTTCTCCTTTATAGGTTGCTCAACATGTTTCGGGCCACCTTGTGCCCATCTTCAGGAGCTGACGACTTGTAGTTA
>Ga0123355_10019860_pt1 | contig 10705 bp, 4 predicted proteins | sample TergutEmb28metaG_3_FD_89872 | JGI IMG/M metagenome (GOLD analysis project Ga0123355, IMG submission 89872) | Embiratermes neotenicus P1 segment gut microbial communities from Petit-Saut dam, French Guiana - Emb289 P1 | ecosystem: Host-associated > Arthropoda: Insects > Digestive system > Gut ...
AACACAACACAACACAACACAACACAACACAACACAACACAACACAACACAACACAACACAACACAACACAACACAACACAACACAACATAACATAACATAACATAACATAACATAACATAACATAACATAACATAACCTGCTGTAAATCATATCATATCCACCCCACCAAAAAAAGGAACACGCCGTGCGAAGTGTGCATTACGTTAAGACCAAACAAAACTCTGCTTGGTTATAGTGGACAAATGTAAAAATCTGAAAATCATTATAGAATAACAACGTTTTAATAAAGTGAAAAACATTTCTTCCCCTGTACAAAAATATATTATGAAGATAAGCTCAACTCTTTAAAGACGAAACGTATCTGTGTTATTCAAGGCCTCAGTGTGTACCGCGCAGTAAACATTCTCCGTTTCGGTTGTACAAAACAATCTCTTAATGATGTACAAGGCAAAAGTACTGTTTTTTTCTGAAAGTCACACAAAACACATAAATGAAATGTAATCAGCATGCAGAATTTTAAATTGTTGAACCTGGAGTTACGTATAGTAACCGGTAGGCCTTAAAATGTTAATTAAAAGTGTGCTATTTGGTATGTATTTTTCCTTCGGCGCCGCGACCCAACGCTGGCCATGGCCTCCTCATTCTTGAGGTTTCTATATGACACGCAGCGATACACCACATTCGGTGGGACTCCTCTGGATGAGTGATCAGCTCGTTGCTGAGACCTCTATCTCACAAAAAAATCATTCCCCCCGGCGGAATTCGAACTCATAATCTCAGCAGGCGAGCGCCCACTGGGACCTGCCTATTTGAAATAGCTTATTCCAGATCCAAATCCAGCTGCCATTTAAATTTATATAACTTACCACAATCGGTTTCGTAACGAGCCACCACCGTGTGTTAGATCACCCAATTAATATTTCACTGCTGCCTTAAGCAATATTGTCGTGGCTTTCGTGCGTTGAACCTCTTCCCTCTTGAAAGTCAAGGTGCATCTTCACATACATGGGTGTGGTGGAAAGTTGGCTCAAAGTGTGGTCCTTCCCCCCAGACTTAGAACCTACCACGTGTCATTCCAATTAAAGGTAAACCTGAAATATAGTTGTTTACCGTCTGAATTAAACCACACCCTCACATGTACTGGTAACTCTGGAGTCATAAAAAGGAGAAGGGTGGACTCGGATTTGCGTTATGTTCTTCCTCATGCATTTTACAGGTGAGAAGTGTGGGTTGGGGGAACAGAGATTATCCCTTTACAAAACAGTGTCAACTGCTTAACATAACAAGCCCACACTTTAACTCAGAATTTACTTATAAATTCAGTACAATTTTTAGAATAACCAGTGAATGCTTTCGTAAGCAACATTGACAAATTTAAATTTTTAATATAACATATTTTTTTGTGCGGCTGGAAATGAAATTTTGTACAGGGTGCACCAGCAGAATGTGACGATTTTCAGGTAGCTAGTGTGACAAGTCGGGTAGAACGTAAAAAAAATCTGGGAGAAGTAGCAGTGAAATTACATTTAATATTAGCTTTTTTAGTTTCTAGAAATTACATCTCCAGAGTGGTCTCCCTGGCACGCAAACAAGCAAATGCGCGTTAAGCCTAACTTCAACGCGGTATCGAAAGAAGCTGGAGACGTTAGGTTTAGATGCTAAACGACTTGGAGGAGGCCGTCTGGTTTCAACAAGACAGTTACACAACATACAAAGACAGTAAAGGAATAGAATCTTGGAGGACCGTGTTTACAGGATACGTCATTTCACTTTTTGGTGACACTGCCTGGTCAGCCAGGTCTGCTGTACTGCGTGCGCCCTGCTGCTGTCTCCAGGGACACTTGAAATCCAACGTTTAGATATAAAACCTTCCTACGCTTGGACAGTTACAATAGAATAACGGGGGTGAAATTAGACACATTCCAGTAGCGAACAGGTATGGTATATTACCAATCACGGTTACAGAACTGTATTTCTTGCCAGGGAGACTACGTACGTAATGCGATTTAAAAAATAAGAAGCATATGTTAATCTGTATTTCACTACCTATGGTCCATCATTTTTGCTTTTCTTAGATTCAACTAGATTCATCATACGATAGATCTGAAAACTATGACTTTGTTTTCGCGAACTATGTACTTTATGTAGAAAAACGTTATTCTTCTACAGACTCAAATATGTTCTCAACACACTAAACAATTTCACTATTAGAGGACGGGAGTAAACATTTCTTAAACCAGTGCATAATAATTAAATACAATCAATCCTTTGCTAATAAGAATGTTTGTGATCCTAATACTGAAGAGTCTTGAACTGAAAAGGCCTTAAAATCTTACGCGGAAGGAATTGGAACTGGTGATTTTATGTAACTAATTTACACTTACGATATTTGGAATATTTCGGTCTCCTGATATTCGGAAAAACAAGTTTTGACACTAAATCTTTCATCTCTTGCGAATGAAAATTTGGGGAGGTCCTTACTCATAGGGGGGACCGCGGTAGCACAGTGGTTAAGGTGCTATGCTACAAGTCGGAAGGTCGTTGGTTCGATCCCAACTGGTGTCAGTGGATTTTTCATTGACATAATCCTTTCGATCACACTATGGCCGTGGAGTCGACTCAGCCTCTAACAGAAATGAGTACCAGGAGTATTTCCTGGGTATAAAGGCGGCCGTTGCATAAGGCTGACAACCTTACCACCTTTCTGTGCCGTTGTCATAAAATCTGGGAACATTAACTTCCTGGAACCCTCTGGACCACTCCAGGACTGTAACGGGACTGATTTACCTTTACCTTACTCATAGGACTTACTAAGTAGCAAAGTGACTTAAGCATATTGGATAGGTTCTTGAATGTATGACAAGAGCCGTGCCTAACCAAAGGAAATGTATATGGCGCTTCCAAAAATTCTTTTTTGAGGATGGAAACAGATTTAGTTTCCGAAAGTGCAGTTGTATTGAAATGGCAGGCGATACAGTTTAGAAATCGAGTAATCCTCCTACAAATATTTAAGACTTATTATTACATCAAAAACCCTGACCAGCGGAAAAGGAATCAGACGCGAAGGTAAGATCATAGAATTAAGTAATGCGAATTGTCACAACTCTAAAAAAAAAACATACCCCTGAAATAGTTCTTGCAGCAGTTTAGTGCAGCACACACGCATTTTATTTACAAAGTTATATTTTAACATTATTTGCATTATTAACCCGTGAAAGGTAAAACATTGTAAACACAATCAGCTGTGTCTTAATCGAAAAGTAGTGCAGTGTATGCACGATGGCAAATTTAGGACAGAAACTTGCGACTTCTGGGATTGGCAACGGAATAGAGAACCTTAGTATGAGAATCATAATATTTAACAGAAGTACTCATATGTGCATTCAGATGGCTGCCTAGAAATTTCATCTTTATATTATTGTTTCTAGCACGAATGACTGTGTCTCCTAGGTGCAGTTCGTACTTTACTGAAGAGCGACTGCTTTATCGGACTGTGTATGACTTATTCCGATCAGCCGAGTTAGGCAAGTAAACAACTCTCCATAATATTCCCGGTTCAGAGCGGCCAATATTTCTATTCGTATATAGGAATTAATGTGTAAACTAGAGAGTTTCTATTGCAGCGCAAGTTTTGGGTCGTGAATGCAAAATACAGTGTAATGCAGAAGATTCTTTCTATGCAAATCTATGTATGGATGAAATCGTATAAAAAGTGTAGTAGCAAATTCGAAAGTCAGTTTCCTGGTTTCAGAATAAATGTGAGCGAAGTTATTTGTAGCCACAGTGTGATTTTGTGACTGGTATTGTGAACCAATGTATAACAGTGAATTAGACCGTTTGATCACTTAGTCTGCAGATGATATTACTGAAACGGACCAGTGAAAACTGAAAATAATAGGTGATAGTCAACAAACAATCGTAGTCTAGTGCGCGATGTGGCGGTACATGACATTTAGGGTGGAGCATGTTGTGCTTTTAGGGTGACAGAAATAATGAGATCCAGCTCTTATTCCTGATACAAAAATTTAGAAGAGTAAGTTAACGGATTATTAATATATTTCCTTAAATTTATGCGAAGAATAGTAACACGCCGATTCAAGTGGCCGCGCGGTATAAAGCGTGGACTTCCAGCCGCTCGCTTCCTGGGATTGCGGGTTCGAATCCCCCAAGGGTATGGATGTCTGTCTCTTGTAAGAGTTGTGTGTTGTGAAAAGCGCTACAATAACTATCTACACCTACAGCCAGTAGGTAGAAAGAGTTCAGAACAAGAAAAGAAAGAAAGAAATAAAGAAAATTATTCCGGTTCTTTCAACAAGACAGAACAACTGTCCATACAGACAATAAATAAATTTTCACCTCACGCGACTCTTTTGGAGACTAAATAATTTATGTGCCTTTTTTTTTTGTCCTGCTGTTTTCTCCGATCCGACTCGGTCTGACTGTCATCTGTCGGGCTGTGTCGGAGAAGTTTTAATAGAAAAAAACACACATTCATATCCACAAGAAGGACAACGACCTCACCGAAATTATCGAGCGCAGAATCGGCAATTTCAGACGAGATATTCAGAAGGGTTTTAATAATATTTTCACCAGATTTCAAGCATGCTTGAGAGTTGGTCATTTCGTTAGAAATGCTTTAGGGTGCGGCTATTTATGGTATATGATACGTATAGTTAACATACACTCTAAGCTGATTACGCTGTAAACTGGATGCTTCTTTTTTATTCATTGGCCCGACATGTGATTTGTTAATGTTATTTATATACAATTTCAGCTAAGGTAACCTTGTCTTAACAATGTTAAATTAATCAATTTGAGGAAACATTTTCTAGCAAACCAAAAGCATAAAAGTTGTAAAATCGGTCAAAATTAAGTGGATATTTTTAAACAAAATAAACCTTCAGACAAACTTGATTAAAATATACCTGAAAGTAAATCGCTGTCAAATAACAGCATACAGCCAGAAAATTCAACTATTAATTTGTCTTTTATGTAAATCCAAGCTTGAGGTTTTTAAGAAAAATTAATATATATATATATATATATATGTGTGTGTGTGTGTGTGATAAAAGTTGCCTTAGTGTGATGGGATTTACAGACTGTATTCCCAGCACTATAATTTTGTCATTAGAATAAGTTTAGCATTTATCACAACTACAACTTTTCCTAGACGTGACCACATGAAATGTTAGTTTATAGGGTTTCGAAGATAACATTGCAAGACCGAAAAGTTATGCCAAATAAAATAGACTGATGAATATGGAGGCAGTTCGTTAAATAACAAAACGTTCTTTATTTCAGGCAACCTTAAATTTAGATTCTTCTTCAGCTACATATGTGAATGTTTTGGTCACCCGCAGGAATCTGACAACTTCGAATGTCGGTTGTGGGGAACTGCTTGACTCGTATAACAAGCAAGGAATTTAAAAGGAGTGCTTTATCTAAGTCACAGGCATCCAAAATATTTGGAAATTTGCCACAACCTTTTTTTAGACTGATTCGCGGACGGCATGTCTACAAACAACAATAAGTTTTATACCTAACCACATAATTATTATGTAATAATTACGGAATATGCATAATTTATAAATGTTGTCGCGAGCCGAAAGTTGGACACTCCTTGTTTATGGCACATTGCCTGCCTGCGGTGTGACGTTGTGGTGAAAATCTTGGCGTTAAATTTAAGAAAGGATCTGCGTTTTATAGCAAAACTGTTTCAATGTATTTGTATTACTTTGTATTAGGAATTGATAGACCTAATTGTATTAAGACCGTAAAAGGTAAATGGTACATTGTAACGGAATACCGACTTTTAAAGTGGAGGTTCTACACAGCCTAAACAGAATCGTTAAACATTTACTTCTATTGCAAGAGAAGTGTAAGAAGTTGCTATTAGGATCTACAGTGTTGGCTACACTTTGTATTTTCTTTGTCTTCGTTTTATAGGTGTGTACCTTTAGACTGTTACAAGATATTCGCAATATGTCCCACATATAAACACTACATGTCTTATGTTTCAGCACCTTCGCCTCTGAGATTCCAACGTCCTAAATATTCTCCTACAAAACCTTTCTGTAGTTTGCAAACAGTGTAATTTGCACGTTCCTGTGTCAGCATTTCTTTCAGATACATATACCAGTACCTTGCTCAAATAGTGGTTATTTATGGCACCATTGTGTCCTTGCGCCTGCGTGTTCTATTCTATTCAGTGAATGCATGAATTATTTATGTTGACGTGTTCCAATACAGATAAATTGTATTGTTAGTCCGACTTTACATTAACATCGAGCGCAGTGGCCTCTTGGGGAACCTTAACTAACCTTCTGTTGTGGTCAGTGGCCGTGTTATTTCTCACAGTTACTCGGTTTAAATTATGTTCCTTACTGAAATTTTAACTACTGAGCCACAACAAGGAATGAAACACGAAGAGCTGAAAGTTCTTTTGTTTCTGGTATACCTTGACTCTCATCCATTTTTTTGGATTACACACTAAATCACAAATTCTCCACCTTTCGTAATAAAATTAATTTACAAAATAATATAGCAGTTCTAGTTACAGGATATCCGATTTAAGAGGAGAGACTATATATGGTCTAGTTTGATTCTCGAAAAAACAGTGATTATTTTCTTATACAGAATAAATTGCCTGTTTTTTCTAAGGAAACTGTGTGCATTTTCGATTGCCTAAGAATTTAATTTTTTATATCATTTAGCTGAAAAACGCCATAAAATTTCAATTCGCATCTTCGTCGTCATAGTTCTCTTCTCAGAAGGACAAGCGGGCGAATCCTCGTAACCTTCGAACAAAATTATTCCATTTAAAAAACAAATTTCTTATGCATCAAATGATTAATAAGTACTACAAGTAGTTGTTCTTTTTAATATTGTATTTAAATAATGTGTCTGTAGTAATATCTATAATATTATTTTTAATAGTTTTGATCCATTATTGACGCTTGACAGATTCTGCTGCTATGCACTGTGTAATGTACAACTATTAACCATAGCAGGCATTTTATATCATCTTAAACACATGTAAAGCTTTTCTTCGTACACATGTTCAGGAAAGTAGAGGTATGAGGCATTGGCTATAACTACGCGCTCGTAATATAATTTGTTTTATTTCGATCGCTTCGATTTTCTTTTCGACTCGGCATAATTTCTTTTTCTTTTGTACTTCTCTGTGTGGATTTATTTCCTCCTTTCTTGTTTGAAGTTCATTTCCAAACATCGTTGAGTCAATTACTTAAAGGATCTCTGCACTATGCATTTCTATCTATACTTAACCCCACCCACTCACCTCCTAGAATTGATGTTTAGAATGTAGGAAAGACGAAGAAGGGGGAATGAAGGAGGTAATTTAGGAATCGCTGATGCAACGATTTCTGAGCAGTCAACAGTTCTGTTCTAAGGAATGAGGTGAAGAGGTACGGGGAACCGATTGCGGAGTGGAGGTTAGGTTAAAGTAGAAACTTATCTTCATTTTCTCAGTGTACGTTCCGTTCTACGTGGTGATCTTCCAGCTAACAAAGTCTGCACTTTCTACTGTGTGACGAGGGAAGTTTTTATACACAAGTTTATTGAGGATCGATACGGTTATTATATCTTATCCTGACATGGCTAATTGGACGGAAAGTGCACTTTTGTGGCATGAAGAAAATGATGAAAATAGGAGCTGAAAAATACCATGTTGAATTAACGAAGGTCCAGGATTCTGAAGCAAAAGATTTTCTCCGAGAACTAACAGATCCCTTTAAAAGAGATGGGGTGTATTAGTAAAAGTTTCTGGAATGTTCTGGCATTCTTATTATATGAATAATTCCAAGTAAAATGACACTCACATACAAAAACTGAGTCGTCTTTAGGGTTGTAGGTTTCTAAACGTAATTTACTCAGTTTCAAGTTATAGATAACTGTAACGCCGGAGTTGTTCTGTTCGAACCTTTGTTGGTATAGCAGGAATAAATCCACAAAGTCTCCAGCTTCCGACGCATTAAACGCTAGTGAGCCTAGGTTGCTATTAAAAGTCGGGAGTATGCACGAAGTCGTGTGTACGTATATCTGCTGTCGGACAGCTGGAGGTGCCAACATTCGTCTACTCATATAGTAGTTGCTATCACGTTACCGAGGAAGGAGGACCGTTAAGATTTTTAAGACATTCGCTGAAGGCTTACACGCAAAATGACGGGGTTATTTTGGATTTAACCCTTATCCTGCTAACGTGGAGAATATGGTGAGCTCCTAATAATGCCAGAAAATGGCAGATTGGATTTAATTCGGCGCTTAAAGTGTTAATCCCGCTATACGTGGGCTACTCTAAACAGTTTTTCGTGGTTTTACTCCTTTCATCTAGGTAAAGTCCACGTTAGTGTTTGGATTAAGCGAAAGACAATTTTTTTTCCAAATCGTTTCTATTCTTCTTTCACCAGTCATCCTGTACACTCTAAACTATTGTCAATGCCGTTGACTAAACCATGACCAGACAAATAATAAATAAAGCATGACAGTAGCTACAAGGTAAATTCCCCCCTGTACTTCATCCAGCGGGGGAACGCGGTGGCACAGTGGTTAAGGTGCTGTGCTACAAATCAGAAGGTCGCTGGTTCGATTCCAGATAGTGTCATTGGAATTTTTCATAGATATAATCCTTTCGATCGCACTATGGTCCTGGTGTCGACTCAGCCTCTAACAGAAATGAGTACCAGTCACATTTCCTGGGGGTAAAGGCGGCCGGTGCGTAAGGCTGACAACCTTGCCACCATCCTATGCCGTTGTCATAAAATCTGGGAACCTTAACTTCCTGGAAACCTCTGGGCCACTCCATGTAAGATGGGTACCGGGTCTTTCGCGCGGGTAAATTGCGCCCAGGGCGTGCTGCTGACCACTCACCCCCTTCTAGTGCCGCGGTCATGGAAGAGTAGAGCTATAGCTCTACCCAAACTTTGGGTCACACCGGGCCTGTAACGGGGTCACTTTACCTTTTTACTTCATCCAGCACGGCACACTGAATTCCCGCGCATTGTGAATTGCAACGTTCGATGGACAGACCAGCTTCATTCACCAACTAGCGAGAAGTCCGCGACACCTACTGATATGAGATCATTTTTCTCCTTCTCATAAAATTCTCCTGAATGGGAAAGAGGGACAGAGTCACTGTTTGTACCACGAATCACATGACACACATAAATACACACAGTGTGGCCCCAATGCGTTTTTAACATCAAGGCAATTGACAAACACAACTAGCATTCTGTCTCACATGTTTAAGTACAGCGAACAGGCTGGTGGCCACACTTTCGCATTGTCATGTTTAAGAAACTCATGTGACAAATAAATCAGTCTTATACTTAAAACCACTTTTTAAAACTTACTTTAATGTTATTATTACATCTACTTCTATATATTCTTTGTTGACTCTACCGTTTGTATTTGTCGAATAAAATGTGTGTGCTTTTCCCATCTCCCTTACGAACGCCACATGCCTCGCATCTTAACTTCCCTGATAATAAATAATATTGGCTCGTAAAAACAAATAAAGGAAAGCAAAAGTACGTCTCATTTCCGAAAGCTTCCGGTGAAGTATTAGCAGCTACGCTTCGTAATCGAAGAATCCCCGGTTTGAATCCCAGGCCACAGAGAGGTAATCCTTGTTCTTCTTCCCTCTCTCCCGACAGAATCTGTATGTCTTAGTTGATTTATAATTTTTACTCTGCTATGTTATGTGGCGAAGAATAACATGAACGGTGAATACCGGCTTGAAAAGATGAGTAACGAATGAACTAAGGTCCAAAATATATTATCGCAGCATTTGTTTTAGAAGAGGGGTTAATTCAGGTTTTCCCTAATAGTACAGGCCTCTTCCTGTTCACAAGCTTTCGTATAGTCCTAATTTGAAAATCCCGTACATTACACGCTACATGTATGTGGCACAGTCCTTACGATTTTATTACTCATTATCGTCCTCCGAATTAATACAAAAAATAAGTATTCTTGAAGGCATCATTAAATAAACCAAGAAACGAACAAGTCCGCCTGAAAATTATAAATCAGTGTGCTGTTTACGTATAACGAACAAGTTTTGAACACAAGTCTTCAATTATTTTCGTCTGAGTGAACTGTAAACATAAAATGCTACTTCATAAAAGGACCGTAAATCAAACGGGTCAGTGATTATGCAGTCTGTAGGGCACAGTGACGGCGTCTGTGCTCAAGAGGGAGACCCCGCTGGGACTTTTCCATCTCACGGGGCGTTACTCACGTTTACTTCGTGTTCCTCGAATCGGTACCAATCGATAGATCGTTTGTTGTTGTAAGCATTGTTACTGCTCAAAAGCCCATTGCTCTCTGCTTTTATTGAACCGACAGATGGAGAAAGAGTATGTCAATAAAATATTCAACGACAGAAAACTTGAAGCAGAGTAGTCAAGCATAGCGAAATCTAAACACAACTGTTGTTATAATTTTAGAGCTGACAGAAAACATGGATGGTATTCTGTTACAGTAATTGGAGAGCTGGAACATGGGTTTTTAATGACGTCTTGATACAGGGAGTTGAAACTTTGACGTCAGTAATAACATATACTTCTTTGCAAATCGTATTTTGAATTCAGGGATGGAGAATCTTTCAGTGATATTCAATGTCGCTTGTAGGATAAATATGTGTAGGCGTGCATTGAAATTGAGAAATAAGAAAGAAGGATAGC
>Ga0123355_10019861_pt1 | contig 10705 bp, 8 predicted proteins | sample TergutEmb28metaG_3_FD_89872 | JGI IMG/M metagenome (GOLD analysis project Ga0123355, IMG submission 89872) | Embiratermes neotenicus P1 segment gut microbial communities from Petit-Saut dam, French Guiana - Emb289 P1 | ecosystem: Host-associated > Arthropoda: Insects > Digestive system > Gut ...
AAAAACCAGTCAGTTAATGCTCTATACGGAAATAATCGCTGTTTGTTCTGAGATCCACAGAAAACACATAAATACACTGTGTGGGTAGAACGTAGAATTGTTGAATGTTAAACTGGCGGTACATATAGTGGCCACTGGGCTTAAAGGGTTAAATCTCGGTTACAAAAAGCAGTCAGTTAATGCTGTATAGGGAAATAATTGCTGGCTATTCCCAGATCCACACAAAACACATAAATACACTGTGTGGGCAGAACGTAGAACTGTTGAATGTTAAACCTGGTGGTACATATAGTGACCACTGGGCTCTAGTCTCAGTTGTGAGCACAACGCAGCAAATCTCATCTTGTACCCCAGACCACATTACAAGTGCGTTTCCTGCTGCAAGGGGAAACTGTGACACCCGGACCCCAGATAAAAACATCATGAAGAGCTTCACATCTGCTACTCTTCCCCCAAGTACTGCGAATCACATCATGGGGAATACGGTGCTCAGGGCATGTAGCAAGCATGAAAGGTAATTTAAAAAACCGACATAACACAACACTTTGGTCAGGAAGCCTCATGAACAGACCTTCGAGTGGATCGAAGGATAATAATAAAAATGTATGTTAAACAGAGTGCAAGTGTGTAAAGTGGACTGTTACTTCTACACCAGCATAGGACTGATCAGTTCAGGCCACGGAGCACCTTGAAAAAATAAACGACAGCCCTTAATCCTCTGAAACATAATGGTAATTATATGTACCACTTACTGCAATCTGCCCACACAGTTCGCTTCTCTCAAATGAACAGCTCTTGCTATATAAAATCGTTAACCTTGCGGTGTTTGGTGTGAAGTCGAAATGTTTTTATGTGAGGCAGCAAATTAATTTTACGTATTCTGTAGCTAAACTTCATGCTTCTGAGAATGACAGGGTAGTTTGTATCCCTTAGTTCACAGTGGACCACACGACGCCCGTATTATCATACGCTGTTAGTTTAGTATCCGTTTTAATATTATGCTCCCATCTACGCCTACCGGTTCTTCCCTTCAAGTTTTCTGACCCAACACTGCTCGCCCCTACAATGCGTGCTCCATGTCCAGGCAATTTTACCACCCCCAACTTAAACGAGCAATACCGTGCAGTGCGGTACAAACTTGCCGTTGGCTCGCACAAACACGGTGACTCCACTTTTTAACCTCAAGAAGGCGGTAGCTGCCACCTGCCAGGCACCGCAGACTGTAACGTCTGTTGCCCGTAGCCTGCAGACCCTCATATCGCCCTAATGCTACTACGGAGTGTCCCTAACCACTGGCAGCTTTACCGAACAGAAAGCCGGCTGTCGCTGGACATCATGTGACAGGTTGCACTGAAGAACACTATGAAGTGACCCCGTTACAGGCCCGGTGTGGTCCAGAGGGTGGGTAGAGGTATAGCTCTACTCTTCCATGACCGCGGCACTAGAAGGGGGTGAGTGGTCAGCAGCACGCCCGGGCCGCACTATACCCCCGGGAAAGACCCGGTACCCATTTTACTGGAGGCTGGGTGGGCCCCAGGGCCGGTCTGGACGGGCAGAAAATCTCGTCCCCACCAGGATTCGATCCCGGACCGTCCAGCCCGTAGCTCAGTCGCTATACCGACTGAGCTACCCGGCCCACGAAGAACACTATACCAACTAGATAGTGCATTCTTAAGCTCCGTACCGACTGCGATGTGGACAGGTCCCATGCTGAGCGCGTCTGGAGTCGGCCTGGTGCTGGAGGCAAGGACGAATTCGACCCCGAACGTCCGCGGGTTCGCCTTACCGGCCGTTTCAAGGAAGCAAACCATCCGGCAGCAACTGCGATGGCAGGCTGAGCCCTCGCGCCCTGCGTTCTTTCTTGCATAATTACACTCACTGCACGACACGTTCAAATCGCCAGCTCATTCCAAACACACTTCATCAGACGATATTCTGCAGCCCGTCTTGTTGGCAACCAGCCAAATTTGACGTCACTACATCGACCTTCAGGAACTGTACAACCAGCGTTACTTGCACAACAAGCTACGATACCGAACTCCTCTTTTTTCCTCCCACTTCGAACACAAAATCGTCAAATTTTATATATTTCTACCTCTTTCTCGTACACTCTGTCACTTTCAAATAATCAGTATTTCCCTCCCCACCAGCAAATGTAACACCAACAGATCAGTTTTGCTTGCACAAATACCAAATCGCCACCACAATGAGGCTCTACCGCCGAGCTCAATGCATCAGATACCCCATTCGAGACATCAACACACCCCTCACTGTTAAAACACAAAACACATCGAACTGCACGGCTGCCCAGAGCCACTTGCCAATCTGACGACTGATACGAAAAAGCCAGCCGGAAGTACCATATCCTGCGCGTATCACTGACTCGCTCGCTCACTCGCTCATCCACTCACTCCACAGACCGGTCATTACTCGCTCCTCTTAGCTCGAATACTGCCTGCCTTCCTGCGGCTCAGTTTTCGCTACCTTCCGTTTGGCAGACGGCAGGCATCATGGCTCACGGGCATGGCATTCGCGGTGTCGCGCACAGCGACTAGTGCCAGCTGTCTGTCGCTGTAGTGCCCGCTCTCTCTCACTCACTCCCTGCTTGGCCAGAGCCAACACAGTATAGATACAATAGTACAGGCTCAGTCACGGTGACGTTACGATTGACGGTCAGTCGGTGTCTGTCCTTGTGTCCAGCGGTTTATGTTCTGAAAAGTGTCTGGGAGAGCCGTCTCTGACGACTGTGCCAGTCTGTCCGTTGTCATGAACCGTCTTTGTCGACAGTACACATTTGCATTATACATATCTCTTGTTACACTCTCCATACACATTTTCAGTACTTCAGCCTGTGCACAATAGACAATATACAAACGGCGAGAACTGCCCGTACGGATGAGCGATAGTCAGCTTCTCACGAATAGCTCTGCTGCATGGTTACTTCATCATGTTCATGTTAAAAAATACACGGATTGCAGGGCCAGCATTCTGGCGTGGTACTAGGATACAAACGTTTTGGAGGAACCTGTTGCTTCCTTATTCAGAAATCCGCAATCTTGACACAACACTTAACCTCGCAGGAAAGTCTGAAATAGAACTGATGTGTCCTTAACGCGATGTACACATTTCACGTTGTCGCAGCACGGGCCATATTTCAGAAAGTCGGTGAACCCGTACTTAATTCCTTGAGGTCCAGCAATTACTATGAGAACATATAACGTCAGGTTTAACATTCAACAATTCTACGTTCCGCCCACACAGTGCATTTATATGTTTTGTGTGGATCTGAGAACAAACAGCGATTATTTCCTTATACAGCATTACCTGACTGGTTTTTATAACCGAGATATAGAGTGTTTACTGCTCGATAAGGACTGAGACTCTAAATGTAATTCACGTAATCTTAGTCTATTAAGGCTTAATTTACATCGATACTGTGAACTAGTAAACACCAAAATCAAGCTGGACGAGCAAGTATTGCTTTCGACACTAAATTTCGTCAAAATCTGTATGTAAGTTACGGATACTAAAAAAAAGGACGAGCAAGGTTTCCATATTAAATATGCCTTTCGCACGACGAAAACGTATCATCCACACACCTGTCAGCTGCAGTTAACCGGACAGGGGTCAGCGCGGTGTCACTGGACAGCCAGCTTTCCCCTGCCGCAGTTTCTAGCTTCCTCCGTGGCACGCATACGTAAGCTCGTCCTTCCACGGTTTGGTAGATAAGTGTGCAGGGACGGAATGTACCGACAGCCAGGCGTCGCACACTGCAGCTCCACATGATGACAACTGGACAAACTGTCCACCTATCTGTTTCAGAATGAAGATACTCTACATAAACTATAGAGTCAGTCGATGAAACTGAGACACACAATGGTGAAATGATACTGACAGGGGACAATACAACCACTTCGAGAGAAACCTGCCCCAGCGCCCCTTTTTCGGCCACAAATCTCACACCACCGACCTCTGATCGAACAAGGGCTTCCGCTGTGAGAGGCCGGGGAATAACCGCCTAAGCCATGACACTGCCCTGCACATCTAACAAACTCACACGATGTCAGCTATGTCACGTTGTAGGCATCACATCAGTAGCAGAATCAAACTACAATACAGTCAAACCGGATGTTTAACCTTCTGGAGCCTGCAATTCATACCGAACAGCAGCGCCATTCTGTACGGTGCCGCCTAAATTCTGTCTTCAGTATGGAACTAGCCTCATGTCACCCTTCTGGCGCCCAGAATTTTGGGGTGATTTCTAGATTTTTTACGAATTTGTGCACCCCGTCTAAATGAAAACGCCCTGTCTCGATTACGAATATTAATCAGCTAATGCTGCATATGGAAACAACAGCTGTTTTTTCTAAGATCCATACAAAACTATACACTGTGTGGGCTAAACCCAGAGCGCTCTTGAGGTGCTACAGCAGGTGGCACACATAATTACCACTGTACTTTGGACACACACCGGTTCCGCACACAAGTCGCACGCGGTGTTTCCACGAACTGCGGGACTCTCACGCACCTGCCGGTCGGGGTGGATGTCCGGGAGAGGCACGCCCTCGGGCGGAACTTGTACAATTAATTACGATGAATCGTCGGACGGCCAGGAACCCCCAGCAAGCTTAAAAACTGTTCTCCCGTGTTACAATGCGTGACAGTGGCGATGTCGCGAGCGACGTCTCCCACTCACAGACCTGCCTTCCGCATACGTATTTGGACGGCACCAGCGTCGTTAAAAAGCCATACATAAATATGAAAGTAACAAACGAAAAGACACGATACTATAATTACCCTGTGTGGGAAAAATTCAGTGCGCTTCAAGTGCTGGGGTTGTTGGTACGTATAGTTACCACTATTTTAAGCGGTAAATATAAACTCAAATAGTGTTCTACCAAAACACAGCCTACTATTCAACAGGTATGGAGGGAGGGGGATTCCCTTGGAGTTAGAACGGCTGGGGCGTAAAGCTGCCCTCTCACCTCTAGGTACTGCCGTGTAAAATGAGTGGAGCTGTACGTACTCTCCCTCCATATGTCTTAATGGTGTGCGTAACGACTTCACATTTACAAATTACACACAGCAATACACGTATTGCCTTCAGTTAACCCTACAGCAGAGTGGAGGTGAAGTTCGGAACTTGGTCTGGTAGCATCTGAGTAAGATGCTGGGTTGGGGCAACCGCCGGTGTTGACGCGGCCAGCTGTCGAACCCAGACAGCGGTCTCTACTCACACAAACCGGTCCATCAGCCATCCTGCTCAATTACTGCTCTTTCACCAACTGAGGCGGCCTTGACTCATCGCTGCCGGTCACACGCAGTGCCTCAACCTCCTGAACTCAGCTGACCTCCCTTCCACACGCTGTCTCCGACCCAGACACACACACACACACAACCTTCCCGCACGACTTCTACCGCTCCAATCAACACCGACATCCCAAACACAGCACTGTTACTTCTAAGCATGCAGTTACTTTAAAATTCAGTTCAGACCTCCGTGAAAACACTCAGGGTCCCGGATTACGAGTTTGTGGGGACGCGACGCTGTGTCGATAGGTAGCTCCCGTAGTTTCGAAGGAAAAGAGTAACTTCATCGTCAAGGGTAATGAGCCTGTCCCATAACCTTGATGATGAAAGCAACTGGATCTCTCGAAACGTCGGTAACCACTCACCCAACCTCACAGCGTCGCACCCCCACAAGCCATTAATACTCAGCAGCGCCGATGCGAAAACCTCGAACCTCACGATGCATCTCCATTACGGCAAGACCCTACTGTGACGAAGAACACAAAACACACTTTGTGGGCGAAACGTTAAAGCAGGTGGTACAGCTACCAAGGGTTAAACTACATGCTAACAGCAGTTCCCACCCCGACGGTAAAGAGTCAATGTGACCAGCGGCTAGCTTAAGAATGTGTGGCGTTAAACCTCAACTCCCACACCGTGATGTTCAATTAAGTATAGGGATGACTTTACATTTCATTTTTTCTTGACTTAACGCAACGCAGGTGACACAGTGTGAACAGCCCTAAACATAAATCCAAAGCAAGTTGGGAAACACAGCACAGTGGGACAACCCTGGCGGACTGGCGCTCTTGTCTATTAGTCCCTAAGCCTCGCTGGCAACTGTAATAAACTCAGAACAGCCCTTTCGTGTCCTCCGCAACTGCTGTTCCAAACATTTCCTGCACCACTTACTCCGCAGATACGCGCAGAATCGCGTGTAGATCTTCACACGAAGTAGCCTGTCTTGTTAAGCCAAACCTGAAACGCACTGACATATTTCAGTGAAAATCCCTAACACAGAATTAATAAAAATTCGTGAAGCCGTCCTCGAACTGCTACACACGGACGGAAGGACGAGACTGGCGTAGGTAGCCAGTGCACTCTTGCAATCTTGCTGGCAAATTTCCTAAAAACTGGTGAAACGCGAACACTGTGCCACATTGTCACAAACGGTAAACACTGTGCCACATTGTCACATTCGACGCGCACTGTGCTATATCGTCGCATCGGACGTCAAACCATGTGCCACATCGTCGCAGACGGTAAACATTGTGCCACATTGTCACATCGGACGTCAAACACTACGCCACGTCGTCACATCGGACGTCAAACACTGTGCCACTTCGTCACAAACGGTAAACACTGTGCCACTTCGTCACAAACGGTAAACACTGTGCCATATCGTCATAGTAAATGGCAAGTGCTGCCTTTACACGCCTCCTCTTGGCCCAATCTCCTATTAAATAGGCAGTTGGAGAACGAAACTGATGACCACTCGCCCCCACTTGGTGTCGTATTAATGAATGGAGCTAAACCTCTACTCCCCCACATTCTTTAATGGCGTGCACAGGAACTTTTTTTTTAACCTTTGCATGTTCATAATGTTCATGGGAATGCATTCCTAGTGAGTCACGGATAATTGCTGGCAGTTTCCGCTCGACCTTGATGACGTGTTTCGATCGTTCAGCAATCAACAGTGAATCACTTCACTTGTAGAAACAGAATTAATAAAATGGCGCCGTACAGTCCGGCCAGACGCGGTGAACAGCTCTTGCCTTCCTTTACCGCGGTAAGTAAGGATGTTACAGCCAGACAGTGCTAGCCGCCTGGCCACAGTAACGCCATGCCGTCAGACACTGCTAGCTGCCTGGCCACAGGGACGCCAAATAGCCAGACAATGCTAGCCGCCTGGCCACAATAACGCCATATAGCCAGAAAATGCTAGCCGCGTGGCCATAGTAACGCCATACTGTCAGACAGTGCTAGCCGCTTGGCCACAGTAACGTATGCCGTCAGACACTGCAGCTCAGTACTACGGACAGGCAGTATTACATTGTACAATGGAATTTTGTTACTACACCACGTAGCGGAGTCCTTGTTGAGAAGTTGATGGTCACTCAGCCCGTCACCGAATTTCCCCCAGAGGCTCTTTATCATACCCATAAGGGCCTGCAACTGAACCCTGAACCAAAAGGATCCATCCAAACTCACTCCACTGCCTACTAACGCTGTCTACTCGTAATACACGAGGGCGGAATATCCCAAGTTGCCTTTCGCAGAACATCGCTAGAGGTACCATGAGAAATCTCAGAATACGCCAAAATGTTTAAATACCGCGAAAATTTCCAAATGTACCTCGAAATATCGCGGGAATTTTTATCCAGTAGTTGGCAAATACTGGAGTAATCGTGAGCTAGGCGACTGCCTCTCGTTTTTTGGCCTGTAACGTTTCAAACGTATGGGGTTCGTTCATGAACACAAGGTTAGGAAAGACTGCTGTAGACGATGGAAGAAGCCCAAGACGTTAAAGCGTGTACATGTGACACACCAGCGCCAGAACGTTACATAATTGCACTTAAAACCAAACCAGTTTACGCCCTGAGATCCATCGCCGTCCTGGGTACAGCAGCTGCCACGGAATGTCGTCGGCGCATGCACATTTTCTGTGCGATCAAGCTGCCTTGCTCGGTGACACCATAAAACGGACAACCTGTATTGCCCGATGCAGATTACACCTACGAAGCAATGAGGGCACTGGCCTTACTGACCGCTGACGGCAAGGTTTCAGGGGAGTTCTGAGAAATCAAGCTAAGATAACAAACTTCATGGCTAATTCGACGTGCAGAAGAAATGAAAAAGGTTAACCACTCCGTAGAATTGACCTTATAAATATAAGCTAACAATACTTTGTTATGTTCATGTGAGAACCTTCCCACAACGAAAAGTCTTCGTTTTGATTAATGGAGGCCATGTGAAAACAACAGAAGGAAGGTTACTTACTGAGACATACAGACTGCTTCTGCCTCCTTCAGACGACGCACTGTTTCGTTACATCCCGCGGCAACTCCAAGAAAACAGAACCGCTCGATCCCAACCCTTCGCTATTTGCCTATGATTCGCCCTTCATTTCCGACTAGATGCAAACCCCAGTAAACCAAAAAGAGTTGGCTTCCAAACGTGTGGCCAAAGTGAGGTCTGAGGCTGTCAGTTAGCTGAAAAATTATACGTCGTCCTGTAAGGTACAACACCGCGCAGTCTGATTGGTGGGTGCCAGTGTACCAGTGTACAATTGTATCAGTGTACCAGTGTCTCAAAGCGACATGAGGAGCAGATGAGCACCGAACACATAAAACAACAGCACAATCAGATGGCAACACTGCGATAGATATGATAAACATTTAGTTTGCTCTAGTAATAATAACAATAATTTTATAATAATAGGGCTGGACGGTCCGGAGATCGAATCCCTGTGCAGGTGAGATTATCCTCTGCTCCCGTTCAGATCGGCCATAGGGCCCACGCAGCCTCCTATACAGTGGGTGCCGGGTCTCCTTGCCGGCGGCAAAGCGGCTGGGGCGTGGCGTTGACCACCCGCCCTATCTGACGCCCATATTAAAGAAGAGTAAAGTTATAACCGTACTCCCCCTCCGGACCTTCGTGGCCTGTTTTAGGGCAAACTTTACATTTTTAACCTTTTATAATAAATAAAAAACGAAAGATGAAAAAAGCCGTGGAGAACCGCGTGAATATTACCAACTACTATCAATTGTTATCAAGCGAAGTCCTACTCATTCACAGTGCCAACAATCGCAGTACACAAGATAATTATTTATTACGTTCGATAACTGTCACTCACTAAGGACTCGGCTCACATTCATTCATGATAATCGGCCCAGGTCCATAATAATCGATAACAATCGGTACTAAAACACAGTACAGCGTCGGTATTATGGCATCCAAACATATGGCCAGTGTATAGGCACACAGTTCAACATAACATACAAGGGTTTAGGCCCGATGTTGCGCAACGCCAGTTTCAGACTGGAGGCTCGGTTCATTTATCAGACCAGTCGAATTACAAAAATGCTGGTGAAGAGTGGACGGGGAAAAGGCGTCAAACGCAACAATAGTGGTGGAATTAGCAAGTTCCCTACAATTCCCGCAAAATGCCTCAGTAAGCACAGCCGTTGCCAAGACGACATTCGAACACGGGACATGCCGACCACGAGGCGGCAGTGCTGGCCGGTGCTTCCCCCAGGTTCCACTGGACGGCTGACGCAACAAACTTCCATTCTGAAACTCAGCTTCGACAATTTCCTCGGCCTTCATAGGCATCCGAGTGACACGGGTGGGGAAACCACATAAAGTTAAGTACACTTCTACCGGTAGGTTTGGGGGACGGCTGGCTTGTAGTTATCATGTGGTCAGCGTCTCCGCTGCTGCCACTGCACTGGTACAGGTCGTTCATGGACGCCTGATCTCTGGTCGGGCGTGGCTGTGTGCCGACCTCACCAGCCAGTCAATGTTAGCCACAAACTCCCCCTGAGCTCACAAGCCTACTAACGACCTATAATCCCAGACACAGCAGATCTGTCAAGATAAACTGGGTTTAGCCCTGCGAAGCATAACGGGCCTGAGAAGGGAGGGGCATAATTCTGATGTTGCAACTGGTGGTAATATTCATAGCACATTCGGAACGGCAACAGAGTATAAGCCGATTTCTGGACTGTTCCGTATTCTTGGATTCTGGTGTCTCCATCTTCTTCCTGGTCGACCTACATACCTTCTATCAGCCCGTACGTACAGTATTCATACGGAAACTTCACAATGCGAACGTCCTTGTAACAGCAGTACAAACAACAACCCGAACTAACATGTGCAGCCACGTGATCTAATCTGCACCACACGACCACTGGCACGGATGTGCAGTCACGTTATCTAACACGAATCACATTACCACGGGTACAGGTGTACAGCCACGTGATCTAACCTGCACCACACGACCACTGGTACGGAAGGCACAGTCACGTGATCTAACCTGCACCACACGAACACTGGTACGGATGTACAGTCACGTGATCTGACATGAATCACATTACCACGGGTACGGATGTACGGTCACATGATCTAACTTGCACCACACGACCACGCGTATGGATGTACAGTCACGTGATCTAACTTGCACCACACGACCACGCGTATGGATGTACAGTCACGTGATCTAACCTGCACCATACGACCACTGGTACGGATGTACAGCCACATGACTACCGCTACACGTTTATAATTTGCAGTCAGGTATGTCAGTTTCACTAACACCCCCTCACTCCTTTCCCCCTCTCCATAAACAACCACCACCACACCACCCCAAAACTCTTCCCTTCTCATCCACAACTTAATCACCACACATACCTCA
>Ga0123355_10019862_pt1 | contig 10705 bp, 6 predicted proteins | sample TergutEmb28metaG_3_FD_89872 | JGI IMG/M metagenome (GOLD analysis project Ga0123355, IMG submission 89872) | Embiratermes neotenicus P1 segment gut microbial communities from Petit-Saut dam, French Guiana - Emb289 P1 | ecosystem: Host-associated > Arthropoda: Insects > Digestive system > Gut ...
GGCTGGCCCAGGATAGAGACAGGTGGTGGACGCTTGTGAGTGTGGTAATGAACCTTCTGGTTCCGTGAAATGCGGGGAATTTCTTGACTAGCTGCAAACCAGTTAGCTTCTCAAGAGGGACTCTGCACCATGGAGTAAGTAAGTAAGTAAGTAATCTATATTCTTTACGATTATATTGTAGTGTCTATCCAGTTTTTAGTATTATGTGTGAAATACACATCATCATTTACATCTTTAATTGCAACCCAATCTTCAATTAAATGTAACAATAACTGGAGATCTAACAAAACATGTAATGGCAATAATTCAGAGAGTAAAGTAATGTATATGAAATTAAATCATACAGTACTGTATAAAGTATTTAAAATATATCCTTGTCATTAAAATTAGTTGGTTTTATAGCTAAAATATTCTTTCAATGTATAAAAGGACTGTTGTAATAGAAACAACCTCAAAACTTGCTTTAAATAGTTTAACATTATCTGACAATTTCCTTATTTCTAGTGGAAGTTTATTTTAGAACTTAATGCCCAAGCACAAGGGCCCGTTCCCACACATCTTTAGGTTTGTTACTGGCTAGCTAAAATTAGTGTTACCCCTCGTATTGAAACTATGTATTTCCAAATTCATTTTAAGTAAGTCTTTGTTATGTTTCATAAACAAAGCTATAGACAATATGTATTGTGATACCAATAGATAATATCTGAACTATTCTCTACAGTTAATCTTTACATCTGGCACCCATTACTATCCTAATAATTCTTTTTTGTAGCTTAAATATGTTGACATTCTGTGAGGAATTTCCCTCAAAAAATAAGTCCATATTTTACAATTGGTTTAAAAGAAGCATAACAGATCATTTTTGGTGATTCAGGTGATAGTATTGATCTTGTTATTCTAATCACAGACCAAGCTTGATTCAATTTGCGAATAATCATTCCAATATGACTTTTCCAAGACACTGTTGTTGTTGATTAGTAATCCAAGAAATGTTGTGTATTATTTGATATATTATTATTTATTTATTGTGGGCCTGGTAGCTCAGTCGGTATAGCGAATGATTATGGGCTAGGTGGTCCAGGGTCCAATCCCGGGGCGGACGAGATTTTCCGCCTCTCCAGACCGACCCTGGGGTCCACCCAGCCTCCTGTAAAATGGGTACTGGGTCTTCCCCGTGGGTAAAGTGCAGCCAGGGCGTGCTGCTGACCACTCACCCCCTTCTAGTGCCGCGGTCATGGAAGAGTAGAGCTATACCTCTACCCACCCTCTGGGCCACACCGGGCCTGTAACTGGATCACTTTACCTTTATTATTTATTTATTGCTGTACTTTTAGCTTGAAATTGCATAAAGCATGTTTTACTAAAATTCTGAGAAAGCAAGTTTGCATTCAGCCATTTATTCTTTTTTTTAAACACCTAATTTAAATGTTGTTCCAAATCAGTTAACAACGGGGTTGCCAAAGATTACATTTGTGTCATCTGCAAATTAATCTTCAAATTTTCAGAGTCTGTTATTTAGGTAGGTCATTAACATACAGTAAAAAAAAAAGTATGGGTCTAAGTATTGATTTGATCCTTGCGATAAACCATACTTGATGGTACCCCATTAGTTATTGTTTTGACGTAATTTATCATTGGGTAACACAGGTTTCTCTAAATATACCTCCAAAATTTATTATTTAAAGCTTTTAAAATTTTGTTTATTATATTATATGAAGCTATTTCCATCGAAGAATTTGATGAAAAACCAAACTCTTCATTAACAAGAATATTGTTTATATGCTTATGTAGTCTATTGTATATTATTTTCTCAAGTACCTTGGAGAATAGAGTCATTATTGAAATAGGTCTACAATTTGCAAAATTTTCCTTATCACCCTTTTTAAATATCAGCTTTACAATACAGAATTTTAAATGAGATGGAAATTTTCCTTAGATACAGCCTTATCAAACTTATAACACAAGGGAGAACAGACACAGAGGGCACTAATTCTGAAGATTTTCACTGAAATCTAAATATAAACATAAGAATTTTTTGTTTGTAGAGAATAAATGATTTTTTCGATTTCTTTCATTGATGTGTTGTTAAATTTCATCCCAGGGAAGGGGACTTTTAAAGGTTTGATTCAAATATTGTGTTGGTTTGATTGAGTCGTTAGTAATATTTAAAGTACTTCCAGAAATGTTATCTGAAATCATTTTAGCTTACTTACTTACTCCATGGTGCAGAGTCCTTCTTGAGCAACTAAATAATTTGCAGCTAGTCAAGAAATTCCCTGCAATTCACGGAACCCGAAGGTTCATTACCACACTCACAAGCGTCCACCACCTGTCTCTATCCTGGGCCAGCCCAATCCAGTCCATATACCCACATCCCACCTCCTGGAGATCCATGTAAATTACAGGTGATAAAATTGAGAAGAATTAGATGAGCTGGGCATGTGGCACATATGGGTGAGGAGAGGGGGGTGTATAGGGTCCTGCTGGGGAAACCGGAGGGTAGGAGACCACTGGGGAGACCTAGGCGTAGATGGGTGGATAATATTAGGATGGATCTCCAGGAAGTGCTATGTGGGTATATGGACTGGATTGGGCTGGCCCAGGATAGAGACAGGAGGCGGACGCTTGTGAGTGTGGTTATGAACCTTCGGGTTCCATGAAATGCACGGAATTTCTTGACTAGCTGCAAACCGGTTAGCTTCTCAAGAAGGACTCTGCACGATGGAGTAAGTAAGTATGTAAATTACAAGAATGCAGCATCATATTAAATTGTTTCTTCTTATTGCTTTCTATCAAGTAGTTTATATAAATATCCCCATAATCTACAACTGGTAAGTAGGTTTATACCATTTGTTGATAATAGTTGCTAATTGGGTAATAGATGAGAATTACCAGAAGGAGCTCAACAGATTAATATCCACATTTTTGTTGATGAAAATTCACATTTCACAGCACATGCCCCTGTATCTCTGCACCTTTCACTTATATTGACACATCCGAATTTTAACGATTTATGTCAAAATATACAAACCTGCAAAAACTTGTACCAAGGTTTATAATTCTCTATAGATATATGGAAGTAACTATTTCATTGATCTCATTAGTCAATCCACAAATGTTCTGATGATAAATTATAAAATCTCTAACATTAAACAAATAATGCTGGGGCATATAATTATATTCTGAACATGTGGATTGAAGTGAAAATGCTGCTGTAATACTGACAGCATTAGTCATATAGTTTTCCCATCTAAGTTTTTGTAATAAACACCTTCATACTTTTGATCTTTCATTGCTACAAAAATCATCATTATTTATTTTAGTGGTTATCTCAATCTGTTCAACTTACATAATGGTTCATTTATTTGTCTTTTTCTTTATTATCTGAATGGTTAGTATTTTCTTTCAATGACAAATTGGAACTATACTCTTACGTAATATTGTAGAGCAAGAACCCAGACAAAGCAAGTAGTTTAGATAGGTAACAGTCATAACATACCCAAATTGACGAGATGGAAGGAGGTTGTTGGTCCATTTCTCAATATCGTTTATGGGAACATCGAACCTAGGTGATATAACACCACATTTGTTGAGTCTGCCAGTGAGGTTTACAACTATTTTTCCAGAACGGTGATCATCAACAATTTCAAATTCTCCGATATAACCTGTTGGTGAAAACAAACAAAGTTGAAAGTGGACAGCAAAAGGGAGGCTGCGTCCTCCTCACCATACATTTTCACAATTCATATATATTATGAGTGGGCCGAGTAGCTCAGTCGGTATAGTGACTGACTATGGGCTGGACGGTCCGGGATCGAATCCCAGTGGGGACAAGAATTTCCGCCCATCCAGACCAGCCCTGGGGCCCACCCAGTCTCCTGTAAAATGGGTACCGGGTCTTCCCCGGGGGTAAAGTGCGGCCGGCGCATGCTGCTGACCACTCACCCCCTTCTAGTGCCGCAGTCATGGAAGAGTAGAGCTATACATCTACCCACCCTCTGGGCCACACCGGGCCTGTAACGGGATCACTTTACCTTTTTATATATATTATCATGTATTCTCCCATAATTCAGAACACAGTGTACACCCATCACACCATACCTGCAATAAATATGTTTTTGAGAAGATTGTAAATACTGAAATTCATGAATAAGGTCCTAGAATCTAAAACAGTACACACTATACACAAAGTCTTTTGGCCAAAATCATGATGATGATGAACAGGCAGGGTGTAGGTCCAACAAAACCTGTTCCTCTTGATCTTAGAGATGTTATTCGTGCTTCCAAATTTGTTTTGGTCTCCCCCTATCACAGTGTCTGACGGATGATACTGGAGAACCAGTAATAGTAGAAGACTGTTCCTTCATTCTTGCCACATGGCCAATGTAATATGTCACATAATTACATATATCTTTTTTAAATTATCACACCACTGTTCACATCCTGTATTCACAGAACATAGCATTACATTTTCAGATAGGCATATGTTACTGACAGCCCCTCCTAAGAAAATGTATAACGTAGTGCCCATGCTCACACCGTGTATAAGAAACACAACACAGGAAAGATAAAGGAGTGTGTGTACACCATTTGTGTAAGGATTCACAATACCAAACTCCTATACAATCCCCATCTTTCTCCGTAATCAACATACTTGCTCACATGATTTTTTCATTATTACAGTTCTACAAAAAACACTGTTAAGAAAATAACAATCAGTACAATATATTTTGGTAGAAGAAACGGAAAACAAAACAATGAGTTTCATAATTTGGTAATTACAATCCATCAAATAAATTAAACAGGTCCAATTTTAAAATGTTCTATTACGTCATACCATTCTGACAGTTTACTTTTCATAAATGATATGAACACACAACCTGTTCATGGCTGATATCTTCAATGAAAGCACATAGCAAGGTTAAATAATTCACAGGAGTATAAAAATATTATTCAGACATCAATGAACCAATTCACACGTGCGTAACTTACCATGCTTCATCATTACTGTCAGAAACTTAATTATAACCTTCGACGACGGTCTTAGGAGAACTTGTCTCTTTCCTCGCTTTTCAGCATTGTTGATAGATTTCAACGCATCACTCAATACATTCATACGCACCATTGCTGTAATTAAAGGGGCAGGTTTTATAAGTAAACAAGAATATTGGCCACATAAGCAGTCAGTTTACAACTACGCACGGCGGCTTTTAATTCATTTACATAAACGGCGAATTTGTAGCATACATGAAATATAGGTTATTCAAAAACCTTCAGACATTATCAATCGTACGAAAACTGTAAACAAAAATTACGCACTGCTGTTATTATAGATGTTTATGAAAATATTTCCGAATTCATTTATGCAAACTTAACACACAACCAACTGATTACCTCCGATTTATCTCTTTGTCAGACACTACACGCTACTCTTCTTACATGCCATACAGAAAGACCAGCACTCCCCACGTAATGACGTCATGCCCTACTAGGCAGGTGTATCATCATAGTTATCATAGTCAATTAACTATAGCGTATTTCGTAAAATGGAAAATGCATTATAGACTTTCGGTTCTTGTTATTATTAAATTCTGTCGTATGTTAACCACAAAATTCAGGCTACATGGAGCAGCGCATATTACCCGCTTTCCAAATCCGAATAAGAAAGGAAATAAGGTAGTAGTGGCTACACTGGTTAGGGCCTTTCGATATGTTATGCGGCACAGCAATCTACCACACGTTGCAAACGAAAGACCCCGTCGAATTAAGAATATGCATTTTTCCAGTAGGCATTCATATTTATAGCTCATACATTATTACAATAATGCTACAATGATACTATCTCTCTAAACCAAAGGATTGTATTAAATCTCCGTTTCAGTGCTTACACTGTTATTTCTACAAGGTTTCGGTCATCATGGAGGAAAACATGCATTTACGTGACCAATGTATGCGAACATTACATCTCTATGTTGTATGCGTTTCCGCAGAAGGTGGCCAAGCACACGTCGAAACAACGGCAATAAAACTGCAGATAAAAGAAGTTAGAATACAACCCCGTAGTGTACACAGCTGTCGTTTAATTAATCATCGTAGTACCTACCCCTAAACCTACCGACTTTTTTACCCTGTAATATGCTTGCAATTCTAACACGTTAATTGTTCTTACACAAGTAAAGTTCCACCAGTTCTTTGGTTACCTGTTGACGACCATGGTTATGCTCCTGGCAAGAAATTTGACTTTCAAAAACCATATCCCCACCTAACGAGCACAAAAGGGCCTTTTTAAACGCCCTTTTCCATGATGCTAGGGTTATTAACGCATTTACATACACATGCTTTGCATGCCTTCATTTTACGGTTTCCATGACAACGTTCACGTACCACAACAAGTACAAACTAGTTGCAAAAATAGCCATTTGAAGCCCTTTGAAGGGAAGAATTTTCTGTTTTATTTGTTTTACACAAATCAACATTTAAAATATGTTTCATAAATACATTATTAGGATAGTGATTAATGTTTTGAAATTAAATATACTACTTCCATCTTCTGAGCACCTTGATGATAAGTGTGATGTTTCTATTGCACATTGGTATCAACCTAACAGATAACACAGTGTCACACCTCTGATGACCAATAGGGTATATCAATCATCACCACCATAAAAACCTTGTGTTTAATTGCTTTGATCTACTTGTTTTTAAATAACATAATTTTGCATAGATAACAGACTATTCTTAGCAGCTCAAGGAATGAGTATCTACATGCAACACTAACGCAAGGTTATTACAAACAGTTGTAATGCATGTAACTACAGCTTTCAGGGCTTAGCCACATCATAAATTGAGGTTATTCAACTTCAATACACAGCATTGTCACCACTTTAAGAGTAAACGTTGATATTTTCAAATTCATCAAGGAATCATAGATTTAAACATTTCAAACAGAGGAGGCGTATGCTCTGCAAACGAATCAAACGGACTTGCAGAAGGCATTCCATGACTAATTCCTATTACAAGTAATATCTTTGTTCATGGATAAATTGTGTAATCAATATAGGTAAACCTGTTAGGAATCATGTGAATGCATTTAGCATGAAGGGAACATATAAAGTGCCAAAAATCTTGTTTTTCTAAATCAAGATACCCACAATTACCTTCACAGTTCAATGGCTCATGTCAATTGAAGATGCAATAATGTGGGATGTAAGGCCACGTACTCATAGTCTGGTACACAGATACCAGCATTGTTTAGGATCATACTGCCTCTATATTCAGAGTAAGACAGAGAAAACCCTCCCCCCCCAACCCTCCTGTCTCTCCTTCACCACTGGCCTTACAGTCCATGAAGGACCCTGGCATCCTTCAGGATCAATTTCCAGGCATCTCTGTCCCTAGTTATTTTCTCCAGCTTCTAATGCCCACTTTCTTTACATAATTTTCAACATCATCCAACCATCTTGTTCTTGGCTTTCCACTGGTCCTTCTTCCTTCTGGGATATTCTTTAAACACTTCCTTCGCAGTTCTGTCTTCTGGCATTATTTCCACGTTTCTTAACCATCATAGTCTTCCTTTTCAAATTTCTGAAATAATATCCACTTCTCTGTATGGTTCCATCAACTCTTGATTGGTGCTGATCCTCCACATGCCAATTTCTTTTTACAGGGCCAAATATTTTTCTCAAAATTTTCCCTTCTCTGAAACTTTGCTAACTGCCTACCAAACAACATGATGTGTCAAAGAAGACAGCAGTTTCTGTGGCAACTGCTGTGAGAACCTTAAACTTTACAACCCACTCAGCTATTCAGTCAGTTTGCACGTCTTTATCCCAGTGAATCTAAGTGTTCTAAGTGGTTGAACAGTAATTTTATAAATAACTGGACACTATTAATATTATTTATATTATTTCACAATTGTTGGAATTTACAGACGTGTTGGATGTATGGATGCGCCTTTGAAATCTGTTCACTACTAGCCTTGGTATCACATACACAACTTGTCACTTCCAGGGTATATAACAGACTCTTGCTTGCGTTAGGTTTTCAAAACTCGTAAGCTTCAAGTTCATCCCCCCTTAAATATTCTTACTATTCCCAATTGGCTAAAATGTTAAATTTCACTGCTTCCTAATAGGTCCAAAAGTCAACATTTTGAATACTTTAACTCCATTGGCTACTAATTATGTAACTTTGTTTCATTGTCGTCACCTGTGTGAACTTCTTCACGCGTCTTCCTGATTTCTTTTAATGTTCAAGCGTGCCTAATATTGTAAATCTTCCTAGCAAGATTTAAGATGTCCAGAAGCTGTCAAAGTTTACAATGTCACTTGTTCCAACATGTTCCCTAAGCCATCAATTTTGACACTGACAAACGGCGACCTGCTAGCTCAGTATATCTGCCATAAAACTCTCTGTCCTTGTAAGCTGCTATACAGACTCCTTACAATTTCCCTTCCATCATAAAGTAAATTACTAATTTTAAACAAATCTGACCTATCTACCAAATGTACAATTTTGACCCTTAATAAAGGACTTAAACTTCATACACCGGTTATAACTTCTCATGTAAATTAGGTGCATACATTCATTTTAGTGAATAAATCACATTTAATTACACTGATATTACTTTATAAATTACAACCAAGATAATAACGAAACCAAAAACTACATCTTAATACCATACTACATTTCAAGGGTGAATCATTGTAAGTATTGGCACAGTTTTAAAACATCAGACTTGCAACAAATTACCAGGTTCATATTTTCCAATAGTACAGTCAATTACATAGGCAATATCATGTTACAGTGTGTCTCTGAGTGCACCAGCTGTCACAGGATGTTGCAGCTCATGCAGGTTGTGCAATAAACCTGCTGCATTCAGGCACATTATAAAGGAGAACTTGGTTAATTTTGAAATAAAGAGGACTGGGGGGTGGGGGAACAGTGTAAATTTCTGAAACCTGTACAGCATTAAATGACACAGTCCAAACATCACATACTCACAATGTCAGAACACAGTACCAATTTTCTGATATTTAATTTGTACTTTACTCAAATTCTTTTCCACTATAGTTATCATACTAACTGACTTTTACAAAGTGCTAAGGATTTTCAAATATCCTTAAGAAGCATCCGAATGTAAAAAACAGTTGTTTTACTTTCTTACATACAATACACAAACAAAATAATTTCAATATTTCCCATGGACTATCTTCTATCCGTGACGAGAACCCTGACAACTAGGAAACCAAGAGCTGTAACTGCTGCAATTCCAAGTCCTGCTTTCCACCACACAGCTGAATCACCAATCAGCAGACCCAGCTGCTGTAAGTGTCTGGAACACACGCATAAGGCTATGTATTACAAATACAACAAATCCTCGCATAACGTCAGTGCTACAATCCTGAAAATCGCAATGCAGAGCAAAATAATAAGGAGTGGATAATATTTTACTATACATATCAATTAAAATACACCACAAAACAAGCGTTAATTCTGAGTCCACTCAATGTTAAACAAGTACTGCCTGGACTGGGAAATGCAGAAGTAAATATAAAAAATGAGGATAAGATACATCATTAGTTTGATGTAAACAATGCAATGATCAAGAAGCACTTCCTAAAGATTATAATTTTACACCCAAAAGGGCAGTTCTTTGGTAATGTACTCTAAAACCTTTTTAACTGTGTATATATACATATTACATTTCTGAGAGACTGACACCATGAGATCCACAAATACGGTCTCATTTTATCACTGACAGCACTACATCCTACACACAAAATGACCAACCTATCAGAACAGCCTACTTCTTTCTTTAACAGGTCATACCTCTGGTTTCGTATTTACCAAACTACACACATCACATCTCAGAAGAACTAATTTTAACACTTACTGTTATGAGAACCTCATATCTCCTAAAGATATGTCCATTACAAAATATTCAGAATTATTTAATCATTTATTTATGTTTTAGTTCACTAAAGTTTTAAATAGTTAAGATTACATAGAATCAAATTCTATGCAAAGTAGTAAATAATAAATCAGAAAGGATGTACAAAGAAGCAGTAATGGCTTGATTTGAGGTACTATACCAGCATTTACCTGCTGGAACTGAGGAAAACAATGAAAAACTTCAGCAAGAGTAAATGGTCTCGCGATCTCCTGACTGCTGAACTGCGACATTCAGAGGAAACAGACTACACTAGCCCTAACCAAAAGCAGTATACCACAAATATACATAAGTAGTGTGAAGGGACAGCTCCTTCTACCAGGTTTCTTTATCTCTTGGGGGAAGTGCCCACAGTGATTTCTTGGGCAAGGTGAAGCACAGCCAAGAGTTTCCAGACATGGTTGTGAAGAAAAAAATGCCCCTGCCTAAGGCCAAACCCAAGACTGTACAGTTTACAGCAAGTCAATTTGCTGAAAGGAATATATGAAGTACTAACTAACCAACTGACCAACCAACCAACCAACTAATGAACCAACCAACCAACCCAATAACTCCATACAGCAGATTCCTTCCTGAGAAGGTAACCGGTTTTCAGCTGGTCAAGAATTTCCCCACGTTTTGGAATCCGAAGGTCCACAAATGCATTCACAAGTGCCCGCCACCTGTCCCTGTCCTGAGCCAAGGATATGTGACTTGCTAACAACAGCAGTAACAACAACAACAACAACAACAACAACAACAACAACAACAACA
>Ga0123355_10019865_pt1 | contig 10704 bp, 10 predicted proteins | sample TergutEmb28metaG_3_FD_89872 | JGI IMG/M metagenome (GOLD analysis project Ga0123355, IMG submission 89872) | Embiratermes neotenicus P1 segment gut microbial communities from Petit-Saut dam, French Guiana - Emb289 P1 | ecosystem: Host-associated > Arthropoda: Insects > Digestive system > Gut ...
GACCAAATAGAGGTATTTCTCTGTACGTGCAGCTGAGTCTATGCTGATTTTTCTACCGAGTGTAACTCGCAGTTATTGCTGCATAACAAGAATAGGGGCTGCACCTTTTGATACAGCCCCTTTTAGCCATCCAATAAGCAAGAGTTTTAAAGTGGTACGACTACCACATGTCTATATGATCCAGACCCTTCGCTTGTAGAGGTTACTCCCTCTTGATTCCTCAAGGTCATATGCACGATTCTGCGCTCGTGAGGAGTCATCGCCTTTAAAGATACAGGACGATTTGTACGTCTTGTTCTATCGGCTGCACGGCGGGCAATCTCAACAACCTTCTGCTTGCGCCTGTGCTTATAGCCCTCTACATCAACCGAGAGTGGATATCGAATACCTGTCTTTTTCGTTGTCATTGATGAAACTACAGCTTGGAGGGCATCAATGGTGCGTCCATGACGTCCAATTAGTATCCCGACATCTTCTCCTGTTACATCTAAAATAATTTCACCCTCATCACCCTCAAATTCTTCAATGCTTATCTCACTGTCGCTAAGATAAGATATCAATTTTTTAAGGTGCTCAATGCCAACGTCAGCAATGGCATCAACTTGTTCGTCACTAAGATCTTCGAAGTTCGCATCTCGGATCGCCATAGGCTCAACGTCTTCAGATATCTCAGCTTCATCCCCAGGCTCTTGTTCTTTCACAGGCTCTTCTGCAGTTGACTCATCATTCTTTTTAAGGATTGCCTTAACGACTGCGTCTTTGCGGCCCCCAAAGAGCTTCTTTCCAGGCTCTTCAAGAACTTCGATCCTCGCCTCATCTTCACTCACGCCAAGTTCTGCCAAGGCCAAAGCAATGGCAGCCTCAACCGTATCAGCAGTAGCAATATAATCTTTTGGCATGCTCTATCCTCCTAAGCTATTCGTTGGCACATTAATGCTTTTTGGTAGCATTGCTATTTTTTCCTTTTTTTCGTTCTTCTTTTTTCTTGGCCTTGGCTTCCTCTACAGCAGCCTCAGCAGCAGCATCTTCTTTATCTACTCGGGTTTGTACATAGAACTGTTGTCCAGCAGCAAAAAGCGAGGACGTTGTCATATACAACAATACTCCTCCTGGAAAAAAGCTCCACCCAATAAAGGTCATGAATACAGCCATTGAATAACCAATGAGCTTCTGTTGCTTAGCTTGTGGCGTATCCTGCCCCTTTTGGTTCATCAAGGTAGGAAGTAGCACTCCAACACTGGAAAGAACAAGCAGTGCAATATAGGGAGCTGCAGCAAGTGGCCCAATTTCCCACATCGCGGCTGGAGTACGCATAATATCTGGCAGAATGCCAAAGAATGATGCTCTTCCAATTTCAAGAGTTTCGTAGGGAACATCTGCAATATACCCTAAGTATTCTGGCAATGGTCCCATTCCGTAAAGCGGGGGAGCAATGACAATGCCCTCTTCAAGCCTAGGTGCCATCAGCACTGCAAAAAATCCAATAAACAAAGGCATCTGCAAGAGAATGGGCAAACACCCAGCAAGAGGATTAACCTTGTGCTCTTGATAGAGCTTCATCATCTCTTGGCTTTGCTTTTCCTTGTCATCGGCGTACTTTTTTTGTACCTCCTTCATAAGAGGTTGCAATTTTTGCATAGAGCGCATGCTACGGACTTGCTTGACCATCAGCGGCCAAACTAAAAGCCTAAAGAGGATCGTAACAACAATAATAGACAATCCCCAATCACCTACAAAGCCATACACAAACTGCATAGCCCCAAAGATAATGTCGAGGAAAGCCCTCCAAATAGCTCCCATTCAAATTCCTTTCGTGTCTAAGCTCAAGGCATGCAAGGGCTTACCTTAAGGAAGAGGATCATATCCTCCTGGGTAAAAGGGATGACATTTCATGATTCGCTTAAGTGCTAACCATCCACCCTTGAACACTCCGTAAGTACTCACCGCCTCAAAAGCATACTCTGAGCATGTTGGCAAAAACCTGCAGGTGGGTGGAAAGAGAGGGGAAATAACCTGCTGATATCCTCGTATCAAAAATGCTGCTATTCTTCTAGGAAAACGAACTAATGTTTGATTACCCTCCAAGCCTCTTGGTCTATGCAGCTGGCTCATTATATCAGCAATCCTTTGCTCTGGCTTCTTTTTGGTCTTGGATTACCAAAGAAAGCATCTTTTCTAGCTCAGCGCCAATTTCAGAGAATTTCTTATCAGCAGTTCTAGCAGTGGCCATCAAAATAATATTATGCGAACAGACCACCTTTGCAACGGTAGAGCTTGTGGCATATCTAAATCCGACTCGCAGTAAACGCTTGCATCGGTTGCGCAATACTGCAGTCCCTAAGCGCTTGGGAGCAATAAACGCCACTCTGCCTTTGGAAAGCTTGCAAAAATCAGAACTATCTCCCGCAGTGAAGCTATTTGTAAGATCGCCTCGCTGCAGAGGCTCTACAAATACAAGAAGCGATCGGCTTCGATAAAGCCGACCGCCCTTAATAATTCGTGCAATCTCTTTTGAACGCAATGTGCTTAACTTTTTCATTGATTCGCTTGTCCTTATTTGCCCTTAGATAGGGATAGATGAAAGGCTCACCAACCAGAACAGTAAGTGAGCTAACTAAAATCTATTTGGCGCTAGGACATAGTACACGACGACCCTTGCGGCGACGTGAAGCCAAAACGGCCCGACCGCCACGTGTCGACATGCGCGCACGAAACCCGTGCACTTTCGCACGGCGCCGATTGTTTGGCTGATATGTTCGCTTGCTCATACTTCCTCCTCAAGCTTAAAATTAGCGTCTGTAAGCATCCGTTCACAGCAGTATCTATGTCCGGAGGCATTAAAGCAGGTATAACCATCCTGTAAACACAAGGCTATCTATACTAATATGGATTGGGCATTCACGTCAAATCGGTCTCGCTCTGTGCAAACAGGCAGTTCATTTAGTCCTTAGGGCATTTCCGCCTACAATTCACTGTGACATGCCTCTTAGTGCAAGCTCAAAATCCCTTTCAGAAGCTATAGAAATCAAATCAATCTGTGGAAACTGTGGAAATCGCAGAATTCATACAAGGGAAAGCTGTGGAAAACTTTTTCGCAGTCTGCCACCATCATAATAAGCGGTCGTCAGCTTTGATAGCATATTTCCTACATACCTCAGTGCGCAAAAGAAGAGGTTACGCAAGAGGAACAATCCACTCCTGCGTATCTTTTGAGAAGAGAGGAAGTGACATATTTTTCCCCAAAATAATCTGAAATGTGGAAAAGTATGAAATCCCCAGCACAATGTATGCGAACACTGTTTCGTATTACAAAAACTGCAGGTCAGAGTCCTGCCAACCGTGCAATATTGAAATATTTTCTTCTGTGGGTAATGTGGAAAACGCCAGTGTTAAGCAAAAAGTGTGGAAAGTGAAACGATGTCAAGCTCAGCTGAAAAGCAAATGAAATATGACCCCGCTAAGACGGCTGACCTCAATTTTGAAATTTTAGACTTATCTAAGCCCAAAGAACAGGCGCAGTCCTCCCACTCTTCCAGAGAAACTTTCCGCAAACACAATGAAAAACTTTCCACAGACGCACAAATCGTTGTATACGAATCCCCGCACTGTTCTCCCCAGATCGTCACCATTAAACACCTTTCTCACTACGGAGACCTTATAGAGAACCTTAGCGTGAAAACCCACCAGCTATGCCAGCAGTTTGATACTGTTTTTCCCTATACAATTATTAGATCGCTTGTAGAAAACTTTATTCACGCCGAATTCGCAGAACCTATAATATCCATACTTGAAAGCGGCAATATGCTTAGACTCTCTGATCAAGGGTGTGGGATTAAAAACAAGGACGCTGCGCTACTCGCTGGATTTAGCACCGCAAAGGCTCAGCATAAAACTTATATTTCAGGCGTTGGGTCAGGTCTTTCTAATGTTTTGCACTATGCAAATATGCTGGGCGGAACACTTACTATAGAAGATAATCTAAACCAGGGAACCGTAGTAACCTTAAGCTTGCCTTCAAATAATGGACGTACTCCCTTACAAGAGGCTAGTCGTACAGCAATACCTGAAAATACAGATATTGACTATGAGGCTTTTAAGCCTCCTACTGCAATGGCTCTCACAGAAAGACAGCAGGAGGTGTTGGTTGCTGTAAAAGACTGCGGTCATATTGGCCCAAGTCAAGTTGCTGAACTTTTGGATATCAGCATAGCAACTGCCTATAGAGACTTGCAGTACCTTGAACATCAAGCTTACGTTTATACCAAGTCTGGAAAAAGAATAATTACTAAAGAGGGAATTCAGTACTTGGATACTTTTATTTTTCATTTGTAATATAAATTTGTATCACCATTAGTAGGAGAAGGGCAGTAGCAAGTGACTCAGAATAGTGACTCAGGAAAAAGAGCTGGAAAACTAAAGACTGATAGAAGTGAAAGTAACTTCGATAAAAAGGATATGGATAGCCTGTGGGAAAAATCCCTTGAGCTGCTTGAAGCGCATCCTGATATAACTGAGGCAAGCTTTAAAAGTCTCTTTTTGCGTATGGCTCCTATTGGTTATGAAGATGATATTTTTGTGCTGGGAGTACCCAACAGCTTTTTTAAACGGCGTGTTGAAAAAACCTGTCTAATTCCAATCGTAGAAACCCTACGCACTCTGGGTGAGAATGAAAACCTTGTTGTCCTCATAGAAGAAGATGATTCTGTTCTCTCAAACTATGAGGTTGCCCCTGTTCCTCCAGAACTACTTTCCCCGCCAAACATTCCTGACCCAAACCCAAGTGAAATTATAAGCAGGTCTCTTTCTGGTGCCAATGGTGGTGGATTGAAAAAAAATGAAACCCCAACTTTTTCAACTAAATTGAAAGAAGACCCTTCGAAAAATTTTAATGACGTAAAGCTTGATCCAAAGTTTAATTTTGACTCCTATGTTGTAGGTGCTTCAAATACCTTTGCTTATACCTCTGCTCTTGCTGTTGCAGAGTCTCCTGGTCTTAGTTACAACCCTCTTTTTATATGGGGTACTTCTGGGTTAGGGAAAACTCACCTTTTGCATGCCATTGGAAATCATATTATGGAGATGTATCCAGAAAAAAAGATTGTCTGTACTACCGCATCAAATTTTCTCAATCAGTATGTCGAAAGAACAGCTAATCCAACAAAGAGACCTTCTTCTGGGAAAAGAAAGATTACCGGCATAGAAGAGATGCGTAATCATTATAGAAAAATTGATCTTCTTTTAATTGACGACATCCAAGATCTTAAAGGAGTAGGAACAACTGAGCTCTTTTTTAATACTTTCAATTACCTAAAAGAGCGCCATAAACAGATTGTTCTTGTAGCTGATAGGTCTCCAGAAGAGCTAAACCTTGATGAGCGTATGACCTCTCGCTTTAAATCAGGTCTTATGGTTGACGTTCAACCTCCAACTTACGAGATGCGTTGCGCCATTCTAAAGAATTTAGCTGCGCGATACGACATATCCTTTACAGATGAGGCCATCGATTATGTCGCAGAAAAATCATCGGACAATATCAGAGAACTTGAAGGTGCAGTCATACGAATAAATGCATGGGCAAATATGCAAAAGGAATCTACCGCTACCCTCGATTTAGTAAAAAAGGCTATCCCCAATTTCTTCCCCGAGAAAGAAGATATGCCTATATCAATATCTGACATCAAAAAAGTAGTGTGCCGCACCTATAATGTTTCCCATGTGGAATTAGAAGGCTCTAAAAGAAAACAGGAAATTGTATACCCTCGTCACATTGCCATGTTTTTATGTGCCGAATTGACAGACTCTTCGACTCCTCAAATTGGAAAATCTTTTGGTAAAAGAGACCACACTACAGTAATGCATGCTGTCGACAAAATCAGAAAGAAAATGGCAGCAGAAACTGAAACCTATGATCAAATTCAGTATCTTACTAAAATATTAAGAACAAGAAAGATGTAAAGGTAATCACCAACAATTATCTTTTGCTAAGCTGCATCACATTTTTAAGAAGGGAAAAGATGTTAAGAACTACAGAAAAAAACGGGAAAAGGGTAATAGTTTTACAAAACAATACTCACCAAATTAGAAATGGGGGTAAAACCCGTCCACTTATTAACAGATTTACAACATAGGATACACCTTTGATACTCTGGGTGATCGAACTTTTACACATTTCCACAATCCTAATTAAAATTACAAATTATCTATATAATAATTAACTACTTAACACGAACAGAAGGGAAGAATAGTGAAGCTCAGTATTTCGAAGCAAGATCTACTCGCATCAATTAATCGAGTTATTAAAGCAACTGCATCAAGGCCTTCTGTTCCTTATCTCTCTGGAATATTGATTACCGTAAGTGATACAGAAATGACCCTTTTTGCTTCTGATTTAGAAACTTCGATTCAGACAAAGGTTAATTGTTTAATCGAAGAGCAGGGCACAATAGCGGTTGCTGGAAAAATTCTAGCTAACATAGTTAATGCCTTACCTGAAACAACGGTCCACCTGTATGAAGAGGGAGAATTTCTAAAAATAGCGGCAGACCAATCTGAATTTGAAATAAGAAAAATAAACACTTCAGATTTCTCTACTCTTCCTTCTATCAACAATGAGCAAGAGGTTGTTGTCCCAGCTGAAAAATTATCAATGATGGTAAAAAAGGTTAGCAAAGCGGTAAGCCGCGATGAATCCAGAGTTGTTTTAACAGGAGTTTTGTTAACGGTAGAGAATGACCAAATTACCATGGTGTCTACAGACAGCTTTAGGCTTGCTCTTATAGAACAAAAATTAGAAAATCCAATCGAGGGAACTTTCAATGTTTTGATTCCAGGAAAAGTATTGGAGGAAGCAGCTCGCATGATTGGAAGCTCTGGCAATGTGCGTATCGAAGCTTCTGCCAACCAGATTTTGTTTAGCTTCGATGATACAAGAATGCTTACTCGTAGACTTGAAGGAAAATTTCCCAATTTTGAACAGCTTATTCCTACAAGCTATACCACCAAGGCAATTATTGATCATGCAGAATTACTTGACTCAGTTAAACGTGTCTCGATACTAGCCTTGAATAATGCAGCTATCAGTGTTGATGTTTCAGCTGAAAACCAAACGCTGACACTAGGTTCAAAGACTCAGGAACTAGGTTCTGCAAGCGCAAGTATGCTAATAAAAACAGAAGGAGAGGATAACAGCATTGCCATCAATTATTCATTCTTTATTGATGGGTTGTCAGTTATAAATTCCGACACGGTATATCTAGAAATTCAAGATCCATTAAGGCCTGGAATTTTACGTGCTCCAGAAGAAAATTTCACCTACCTAGTTATGCCTGTGCGCGCATCCTAAAAGTGCCGTATATAAATCATATACCTCCTATTCCTGACTAGTCGACCTACTGGCATGTCGTTTACTATTACATCTTTAGAATTGTGCGGGTTTCGTTCCTACAAGCATGCGCATGTAGAGCTAGATCCTCAATTAACAATTTTCTATGGCCCAAACGGAGCAGGAAAAACAAACATTGTCGAAGCTCTGCAACTATTAAGCATAGGAGAGTCTTTCAGAAAGCCACTGCGCCAAGATTTAATTCACTGGGAATTTACCCAAATGCGAATTATTGCAAAAGCTACTAATAAAAACTTGAAGCGCGATATAGAGCTGCATGCTGATACTACATCAAAAACATTTTTTGTTAACGAGAAGAGGGTTCGATCCACCCAAGAAATGAGTTGTGCTTCACCTTGCGTTATTTTCACACCTGACGATCTACGTATTATCAAAGAATCTTCGTCACGACGAAGACAAGAGATTGATGGATTGGGCAGTCAACTTTCTGTCACCTATTCGCGCCTTGTGTCTGAGTACAAAAAAATTGTCGCGCAAAGAAACAAGCTTCTCAAAGAAGAGCAATTTGGAACAGCTGTATTTGAGGCTTGGAATGAACGCCTGATAGAGGTAGGGCTTGCCCTTGCTGAAAAACGTAGTTCTCTGTTTGAATACCTTGTTCCACCAATGAAAAACTATTATCAAAGATTGCTTGACCCTGATTACAGAGGGCAAAAATTAGATATATGCTATACGTCGAATTGGGGAAAAGAAAGAAACGAGCAGTCCTTTAGAAATGCTTTAGAGGAACATGCCCATGAGGAAAGATCTAGAAGGCAGAGTCTTGTTGGCCCCCATAGAGACGATATAGTTTTTATGATTGAAGGGAAAAATGCTCGCAGTTTTGCGTCACAGGGGCAGCAGCGCTCAATCGTGCTTGCTTGGAAGCTTGCACAACTGTCTGTCATCGAAGAACTTCTAGGAGCACGCCCCCTTTTGCTACTTGATGATGTGATGAGTGAGTTTGACCAAACTCGCCGCCGTTATCTTGCTAAACTTGTGGGAAATCTTGCTCAAACAGTAATTACGACTGCTCATATTGACTACTTTGAAAAAGAATTACTTGAAAAAGCAAAAAAGGTTTTAATTCCTGATGACCTTGCTATGACTAGCAAGTCAGAGCAAGATAAATCAGAATAGAGCACTGTGGTGACAGAGGAAATCCTATGAATATTGCTGATGAAAATTATTTTGAAGATTTTGACTTGGATAAAGTGAGCAAAACGACCCCTCTTTGTATTGAGTTGTCTCGTCTGGTAGGTAAACTAGATCCAGATGGAGAGATGCGTGCTGGCGGGCCAAGCCTTGATGCAGTTCAGCGCGCGTGGAGTGAAATTGCAGGAGACCAGGTCGCCTCAATTACACGAAGTGTTTACTTGCGAGGAAACGAGCTAGTAGTTATTTTGAGCGCTCCGAATTGGGCGCAAGAGCTTAGTTTTTTGTCAGGGGAATACTGCGAAAAACTCAATGAAGTCTTGGGGATAAGCAGCTTGGAAAAAGTTAGTTTTCGCGCCCGTTATTTGGCAAGATTAAAAAATCCTTAAAACCTTCTTAAAGAATTATTAAAGCCAAACATGAGCTTTTTAATGACTTATTTCGATTAAGCCCCAAAAACATTCACAAGAGATAAGAACACTCCTAGACTAAGAGGAATCTAAACTCTCACACTTTATGTCAGCTAGGTGGTGTTATGAACAAAGTAATAGCTCAATCAAAGTTAGCATGGATGGTCATTCTTGTTGCATGTCTTATGTTTGCAGGAGTGCCACAGGTGGCGCATGCGTCAAAGTCTTTGCCGTCAGATGTTGTTGTTTTGCTGGGATTTAAAGAGCGGTACGGAGACAACAACAGACAGCACTTGGGTATTGATGTGTATGCAAAAGAAGGAAGCGAGGTGAAAGCTCCTATCAGTGGAACAATCAGCTTTGCTGGTCGTGTTCCCGGTTCAACTGGACTTAATGTGACAGCTTTAACCATTAGCACCGAAGACGGACAACAAGTAAGCATTAACCCCTTTGCCACGACAAAGGTAAAGCGTGGAGATACCGTGGTTAAAGGGCAGACATTGGGAACAATAAGTGCTGTTGGCGATCCCTCTTCGCCCGAGAGCCACTTTCATCTAAGTCTTAGGGTTAATGGAGCGTATAAAGATCCCACCCACCTATTAATGACTTACAGTACAGCTGTTTCAGAAAAGGGCCCTGTTGGTGGCTCACTGTCTACGTCAACGCCACCGCCAAGCACAGTTTCGGCAAAGCCACCCCCTGTTGCATCTGGCACTACAGCAAATCAGGCTGTGGCAGAAAGCTCTGAAGCAAAGGCGAGGTCTGGCAATACCCAGGGATCATCACAGGCTAGTGCAGAAACAATAAGGGCTGCGCAAAAGAAGTCAGCAAGTAGTAAGCCTGCTACAGCTAGCATAGCAAGAGAATCAGCAGAGGATTACTCCAGGCTGAAGCAGTCCATGGCGACAAAAGCAGAGGGGCTCCGCGAAAAAGTCTCTGTGCATACGCAAGGCTTAGACTCAGGGCTTGCTTCTAAGAATTTGAGCTCTTTAAGTCAGGCGGCACCTGATGAACAGAAGCTAGCTTCTAGTGCAGGCGGCAATGGAAGTGCAGTACAAGGTTCAAATTTCGCCCAGCAAATGGGGCAGAGATTTGCGGCAGAAGTCAGTTCAGGTAGCCTAAGCTCTGCAAACTCCCATTCTGGACAAGGAGGAGTTTTACACATCAGCCAAGGCGGCAGCCTGGGACTCCAGGCAGAATTTATGAAATATTTGGAGGGCATGTCACAGACAGAGCTTAGTGTGAGCATAATTGCTCTTACCGTGCTTGTATCCTGTGTTGGTTTCGGAGTGATAAAAATTGCACAGTTAATGGGCGTTGATGCTGTTGTTGCAAGGTGCAAGGGGCGACTTGCACGCTTTGATGAGATTGTGCGAAGGAAAGGTGGGCTGGGCGACAAAGGCTAATTTGCAGCGAGAGGGTGGGGGTGCTATCATATTCAGTCGCAGCTACCTTAGATAGTTTGGGTAGCTGGATTGCAAATAGATAGTATCCTGCTCCGGGTAGATTCACAGAGTTCCGGGGCCGCTGAGACCAAAGGAGGTGAATTGTGAGAACATACGAGTTACTCTTAATTCTTAATCCCACCCTTACTGAAGAAGAGCGCGCTGCTGCGATGGAGCGCATCAACACGCTGGTCCGTGAAAATGGATCAGAGCCAGACAATGTTGAAGAGTGGGGAAAGCGTAAGCTAGCCTACGAGATCGATAAGATGAACGACGGCGATTATGTTCTGTATGAATTCAAGGCAGATCCTGC
>Ga0123355_10019866_pt1 | contig 10704 bp, 9 predicted proteins | sample TergutEmb28metaG_3_FD_89872 | JGI IMG/M metagenome (GOLD analysis project Ga0123355, IMG submission 89872) | Embiratermes neotenicus P1 segment gut microbial communities from Petit-Saut dam, French Guiana - Emb289 P1 | ecosystem: Host-associated > Arthropoda: Insects > Digestive system > Gut ...
GGGGGGGGGGGGGGGGGGGGGGGGAACTTGATGACAGCTCGCGTCTCGATGTTGTTGAAATTGCGCGCGTCCCCGACATGCTTTCGAGCTTGTTTCCTTCCTGGTCGGGCTAAGGATTTATCAGCACCCTGGTAGCACTGGACACTCAGAATGGGTGGGGATATTGAAGTTTCGTTTCTCTGGACGTAAGACGAAATGAATGGTTTAATTAGTCTCTGTTTTCGTCTATGTGAATTTCACTACGTACACAGCGTTTGAGGAGTGATATTTTGTGAAAGTATTTTGAATTGCTCACGTATAGTCGTCTGCTTGTCATTGTAAACAAATCGCGATATTCTGTGCCAAACGTCCTGCTGGGCTGATATAGTGTGACCACTCTGTACTGCGTGTAATTTAAAGGTGCGTAAAGAGATTGTAAAGTGCAGTCACTCGGGAACTGCTGATTGCTGCCGGTCTTAGCTGTGCAGTTCGCTGGATTAGGTTTCTATTGACGTGACAACAAAAGGCTTCTCAATTGCGACAGTCTCTCCTTGTCTTGTTAAGGTGCTCATAATAACAAGTAAACATTCAAGTTAGTCTGAAGCCTGTCATTACAACTACGTCAACATAACAGGTATAATAATAGTAACAATAATAATATAAGCTACATATATTGTAATTACCGAATATCTTTCAATGATGTACCCTAGAGACATTTTTATTTGTGGCATGTAGGCTAATTTTAAATCCCCTGTTTGAAGGTTATAAATAATAATAATAATGCATTTACCACATGTATATAGTAACCACTGAATATCTGTAAAATTGTGTACCCTATAACATTGTTTCCCAAAGTACAGGTATGGCTAATTGTAAGTACCCTGTATGAAGGTGATTAATAATAATAATAATAATAATATGAGCTTTTTATGGTTAATGTGCTGGGATAACAACCATAAGGCCAGTTATAAAGATATATCAGGAACATAAAAAAACATACAAATAGAAAACGACAAACGAAAACACGTTGATAAGAAATTGTAAGAAATCACATCAAAAACAGCATTAATAATATTATAATTGATAAGGAAAAAATTGTTCGAGAGGTAATTTGTTCCTGAATGTATTGACAGTGCCCTTCCATTTAGTACAGTTTATTGAAATGCAGGTTTAGCGGCGGAGGGCGAATTGCTAAATGAACACTTAAATACACAGATAATGCACAGTTACTGGGCCGAGGAAGAAAAGATAGAAAGAAGGTAAAAAGTAATTTCAAATGACCTAAAATGTCCTACGTACACTAAAACCAGTAGAAGTAATAATAATAATAATAATAATAATAATGGTTAAGAAAATAAATTTAGAAGACAGATCGAAACACGCGCAAGCTTCTAACTATTGAAGGACTCCACCACCCGAAGGCACACGTTAATAGAGTGTAGTTCGAAAGATGAAATGGTGGACATGGATTAGTCGAACTGGAGTCCGCACATAATGCTGCTGTTGTTGGTCTCAGCGATTACAGTCAGCAAGGCAAAGAATGGCTTACCAGATTAGCGCCAGAATATGACGCCGGAAAAACCAAATACCCTTTGCAGAAAGAAGCTAATCTAACAAAGCAAAAGTATATGACACAAGAAACTGCTGCCCAAAATATAAAAAATAAACTTAAATCAAGCACAGAAAACCAGAAGATAGAAGAACTCAAGAGGAAAGCAATGTGCGGCCAATCAACCGGACCTTGCAAGACCATCAGTAGGTAAGGAAAGTCCCTGGTGCCATTCTGTAGCTCAAGCCTAAAGGGAGAAACGGAGAGTTTGATAAAAGCAGCCCAAGATAAAGCACGCAATACGCGCTATCATCAGAGGAACATCGTGAACCAACCAACTGAGAGTAAACGCACGATGTGCTATAAGGCAGAAGAACACATGAAACATACTGTTGCGGGATGCACAACACTTGGGCAATCTGAATATACTATTGGACACAATAAGGTGGGCAGTTGCATCCACTGGGCGATATGTAAATATATGGGGTCACGGGTTACTGACAACTACTACGAACACATACCTGAAACGGTCATAAATGTCAACGGTACCACTATTGTGTGGGACATACCGGTTTTCACAGATCGAACAATACTAGCATACTGACCTGATACAGTACTGCATGATAAAAAAGGGAAGACTTCCATACTGATCAATATAACCACATCAGATGATGCAAAAGTTAACTCAAAAGAGACTGAAAAACTAAGCAAGTACAAAGACCTGGAGATCAGTTCAGCAGGATGTGGAAAGTGAGGACAAAAATTGTGTCAGTTATAATTGGAGCATTAGGAACAATTAAGAAGGGGTTAGATCAGAACCTTCAGTTGCTCCCAGGTCACCTATCAGCCATAGCGATACAGGTCACACCAAATAGCGCTGAAAATTTCATTCGTAAAGTTCTGGGGTAAATCACTTTGATCTCTTGTTGAGATCTGGAATTACCGGAACACCGCTATGTAACAACTAATGGGCGAAAATAAATTTAAAATTTAAAATAAATGATAGGTCGAACCCATGACTGGTGACTAACGTTACCATCTCTTCCTGCATCACTGCTAGTAGCCTCCTTCTGGCTGCAGAACAAGGTTTCTTAACTGCTTATTGTCATGGACCCCTTTAAGAGTCCGGTGAAACCTACGGACCGCTTCGGGGAAAAAAGCTGTATCAATTACCAATTACACGTTTTCGGAGAGAAGGCTGCTTCACACTGCCAATTGTGTTCTGGTTTCCATGCCTTAGGACGGAATAATTTCATACAGTGAGATGTCATGAAGTTAACAAACATTTTTGGAGCCTAGAAGCCGTAAATTACTTTTTTTTTTTGGTGCCTACATTCATGATTGAATATAAAAACTAAATTTCCATTACTGGTTAGTGCAAAATAAGTTGCAAAGCTGTAGAGGGAGGAGCACAGTAGGGTGTGTCCGTGTCACAATATTTTGACCCTGTTACTGTCTTCCAAATCAGGGCTCCGTTGTGAGCAAATGGCCTCGTGTGAGATTAGAAGTCTTTGGACCCACGCCGTGTTATGATACCATTATCGCGTGAGCACAGCGCGTGTGGAGAATAGCGGGTCAGCAGTTGGCTGAAGAGGTAATGATGCCCTTGTCCGAGACCACTGGGTCGGACGAAAATAATCATGTCTGTTAAAGGCACAAATAGCTGCGATCGTAAACTGGTGGGTTTGTTGGTTTAACGTTATATTGCGGGTAATCACGGGATTAAGCATGTACGTAATGAAGCGTCATAAAACGGTGTGCCAATAACAGGCCTACTTGTGTGAATGAGTGTGTCGCCATGTAATGGAACACATTGTGATAAAGCGGAGTAATGGTTATGTGTAGCAGTGATGGTGATTTGTATGTATGATAAGAGACGGTATGACTGATTTATGGTATTCTGTTTCACAGGACTGGGTTACTTCGATTTGATAATCAGACGGCCTCGATATTTTACACACTTTTATCTGTATGACGTTTTCCTTTCTGTATTCAGCGGCCTGTTTTGAAATGCACATATTTGTATTAACAGCCCCATACTTCAGTTTTTAAAGGCCCTCTTTGAAGAATACATATTTTTAATAACACTTCCCTGTTTAAATTTTTAGCGACCTTTTTTGAGTAGTACACATGTGTATTGATAACGTCCTTGTTCGAATTTTAACGGCCCGTTTTTGAATTGTAAATATTTGTATTAATGGCCTCCTCGTTCAGTTTTTATCGGGTTTTAGAGTACACATATGTACCAATATCCTTCTCGTTCAATTTTAAGGGTCCTTTTAGTATATTAAATATGTGTATCAATAAACTCCTCGTCCTCCTCCTTCTGATTAGTCTTCTTCTCTTCTTCCAACTCGAAGAAGAAGTGCTACAGGTTAGTTCCATTTTTAGCAAATTTTAAAAGTTGTATTTGTGTCTACTCGTACTTCTGAACTATCCACATAGTTTTGCAGCAAATTTCCACGTTGCTTGAAATTTACGTTCTATTTGTTTGCTTACCTCACCACTAGCAGTCAATCCCTCTATGCCTTATTTGGTGTTCTGTCTCTTATTTATCTCCAAGCAATGATTGTAACCGTGCCACATGCAAGTTGGGGACCGCGGTAGGACAGTGGTTAAGATGCTGTGCTACAAATCGGAAGGTCGCTAGTTCGATTCCAGATGGTAAAGTAAAAGGTAAAGTGATCCCGCTACAGGCCCGGTGTGGCCCCGAGGGTGGGTAGAGGTATAGCTCTATTATTCCATGACCGCGGCACTAGAAGGGGGTGAGTGGTCAGCAGCACGCCCTGGTCGCACTTTACCCCCGGGAAAGACCCGGTACCCATTTTACAGGAGGCTGGGTGGGCCCCAGGGCCGGTCTGGAGGGGCGGAAAATCTCGTCCCCACCGGGATTCGACCCCGGACCGTCCAGCCTTAGTCATTCTCTATACCTGCTGAGCTGCCCGGCCAACCGATTCCAGATTGTGTCATTGGAATTTTTCATTGACATAATCCTTCCGATCGCAGTATGGCCCTGGGGTCGACTTAGCCTCTTAACAGAAATGAGTAATGGGGGTATAAAGCGGCCGGTGCGTAAGGCTGACAATCTTACCGCCTTCCTGGGCCATTGTAACGTAATCTGGGAACCTTAACTTCCTGGAACTCTCTGGGCATCTCGGGCCTGTAATGGGACTGCTTTACCTTTTATTTACATATGCAAGTTGTCTGTCTTCCCAGTTAAGGACCATGCCGTGAAATCTTTTAGGTAAATGAACGAATATTTTCAATATTTTTATAACGCAGCGCCAGATGCAAGTTCAGGTACTACTTTAGGCACCGGCCACTCTATCTTCAGGAATAAACCTCCAGTTACCAATCGCATGTGGAGCGAAGCTGGTTTGTAAGCTTTATAGCTTCTGGTATATAATAGCAGTAATACAAAGTGTGTGTGTTTTGCACGTATTTGGTGTGAAACCTTGTCCCTCACATGATGCGAAGTGTTCGGCTCCTAGTGGGGCAGGTAGTTTTCTCTTTGTTACTCGTGTTACGGTTTGGGAACCTCACAGACTCCTGTGCAATAAATGACGGAGATAAAGCGACTGCGGCGTGAAGGTCTGAACTGCTGTCTGGTTTACGAATGCGTGGAGCTCTACTCAGTTTCGCCATACACCTCCATGGCTGCATACTTAATTAGACTAATGCATTAATTTGCCATTACGTAGGTTGAGGTTATCTGAGACAGGTTTGTGTTTACTCAAAATTGATGATTTAAGACGCTTAAATACCCTGGAGTGAGTTCTTTCATGCCGTGGCTTTCCTAGACAAAGTCCTCTCATAGTTCTTACAGACACAGGGCCAGTTTGGGCTCTTTCTTAGCCACGGGCACAGGATCTTGACTTAGCGCTCTGTTTTGCCCTCGCTTTGATTTACCCAAAGCTGAAATTGAATGGAAGGAGACAGACTTTTCATAATTTGCCTTCACAACAATTTGCCGCCGGTCGGAGATGGTATCAGTGTTAAGTTTATACTATAGCGCTTACTCAGCACGCGAGTATGTCAGTGAAACCTGAAAGTGTTATATGCTCGCCGTATTTGAGTGAATGCTGTAAGTAGCAAGTGTCAAGAAATCAACCTTCTGCAGGAGCCTGGGGAAGTTGTGTCAGAAATAGGGTCTTAACAAAAATGGCTGTACCTGACACCTGTTGTCTGAAGTACATAGTCAAGTGGGGCCACGCGATGGCGCAGTTGGTTGAGGCGTTGGGTTACAAGCCAGTTCGATTCCTGATGGTGTTCTTCCAATTTTTCATTAACATAATCCTTCCGGCCGCACTATGGCCCTGGGGTCGACTCAGCCTCTAACAGAAATGAGTACCAGGAATTTTTCCAGTGGCTAAAGGCGGCTGGTGCCTACAGCTGACAATCTTACCACCTTTATGTGCCGAGTGTCTTGAAATATGGGAGCCTCAACCTGCTGTAACCCTCAGGGTCTCTCTAGGCATGTACGCAGATTGCTTTACTTTTTACGTAGTCAAAATACGTTTGAAACGACTTATGTACGTTGGAAATTTATGGTTTGTATGTGGTCTACATTATTTGCTTATAAAAGAATAGCGTCTTTATAAGATAAAATGATTGCTTGGCCTGTAGGAATTGAAGCTGACGCGCTCACATTTAAGATTGCGATTTGAAGTCGACGTACTTTTGAATCCAATTTTGGTAGCTTTACAAGAAGACCGATGACTTGTGCAGCTATGTGTGACGTGACGGCGTGTTGTGTGGTAGACCTAAACCACCGTTCCGAAATAAACACAGTATCACCATATTCTACCCTGAAGATGGCGACGACGCACTCAAAGTATGCGGCATAAGATCTCGGAAGACCGTAATCTTGACTCTCCACTGTTAAAACCTCAAATATCACAAGATTGATGAAAGTACTTACAAGAGACAAAAGGGAATTTATTAACGTTATTTTTCATGCTGGCTTTTCGGAAAGGAAGTGGTGCTAAGACCAGCAGCAGGGCAAAAGTGTATGATATTTGATACAGAGATGCACATAGAATGTGCGTGGCAGGAACATAATAAGTAATGGAAATGGAGTTTAAGAAATGAAATGGCAGAACACAAAAAGGAATGAAGATTGAATGAGCCTAAGGAAGGGACATAAAATAAATAGCGTCAGTATAGCAGTAACGTAGCACTGTGGAGCACGAATGCTTCTACAGGGTATTTAGGATTTCGGTTCCTCGCCCAAACTAGAGCTCTCCGTCTTCATTACAAAGACCCATCCTTTAATATGTTTAATGCAGTCTCTGTTTATTGAATCACTTGACACAGGACACGCTGTGTGGCGGAGGTGTGGAGTTTCATGAATGTCACCGTGGGTTGTGGATGTTGTGACAACTTTGCTTCAAAATATTAACAAAAACTATTTTGTGAGGTAAATGACTTCGTAGGATGACGATAAAGCAAGCATATTTGAGACAAACTAGGTTTAAGGTAGACGAAATACAGTAAGTTGTGGGGAACGCGTGAGCAGAAGTCGGGAGCTACAATCAGGACTGGAGCTTGTAGCCCATTACAACACTACAGTTTCAGTGCTGTAGCATATGCTGTGACGTTATGAACCGCTGATTTTGTTGCGTTCGTTGTAATTATATATTTCCATCAACAGTATTAACCGGTTGGTGTGTGTAATGGTGCATAGTGTATTTACTGTGAAACTGGACATAAATAGTTAAATATAATTTACTCCTAGATGAATTTAATGGTCTATAGTGATGCATAAGCAAAGAAAGTTACAAATATAATAATTGAAGAAATTAGGGGATGAAACAAATTTATAGACCTGTGCAGTCTGGAAGACTTGAGGCATAAATTTTCTTAAAGTAAAGGAAGGATGACAAAGTTATCATTTGAAATGTGGCGTCTTATTTGTTTAAACTATAAAATCCCATAGCTTTTTCCTGTTTTTTGTGTGGTTGCCAAACTTAGTTTGAGGGCAATACGTAGGCCCACACTGAAGGGTTGGAAGAACGGGGTGCTGCACAAAATGTTTGAAAGTAAGAGGGAAGTAGTATCAGGAGGAAGAAGACAGTTGTACTGAGCACTGAATAGCTTCATAAGGAGGCCAGGGAATGTAGGACTTAAAGGAAAGAAGGGAATTGAAACAAGGAAACGAATAACTGGAACATCTAGGCGTAAATGGGATTGAAATTTGAAAACCGACCTTAAATAAATTGGACAGGAGGGCGTGAATTGGATTAATCTGCCTTAGGATAGGGGCCAGCGACGGACTGTATTGTACAGGGTAATGAGACTTCGGGTTCCTTAAAATTCGTTTAAAGTATTGACTAGGTGAGCAGCTATTAGTTTCTGAAGAAAAACTGTGCTCCTTGAAGATAAGTAGCAAAATGGTAACTAGTGGAGGTAATTTAATTGTTCATTAGTGACACAGTCGCTGGACACCTCCTAGACCACCGCCAAACTGGGACAGCGCATTAGCTCATAGGAAACAGTGTAATGATGTTTTCTGATTGCTAATCAAGGTAATAAAAAATTAGTGACAAAAATATATACACTCTTGATCCATATAAATACAATCTTATATCGCTTTTACATGTTTCGGTGTCGCGTAAACCATCGTGAGGGAGCTGCACAGAGTGGCACGCTTTGCACGGAACTCGCTATACATCATACATCATGCAGGGATAAGATCAATCAGGGATCAAAGATACATTAGATGATTGCATACAAAGAAAAAAACTACAACATAGCAACATACACATTTTTGAATGTATTTAATGAAAACGCCATAATAAATATTATTGCTTTTTTCTTCTAATATATTACACTTTTAAAGATACTCTTTTAATCATGGATTGTGAAACCCACATGGTTTACATTAGTTGCAGGAATACTGTAATATAATGTGAATTACTTTTGTAATCTACTATATTTTAATAAGTTTTAAATCTTGGTGGAAAGCTGCCTGAGGTTGGCGTGACGCCGAAACATGTAGGAGCGATATAAGATTGCATTTTTATGTATCATAAAAGCGATTGTTGGTGTCACGAATGTACAGTTTAGTCTGTCAAAATGCACGGAATAAAGAATGTAAAAACAGTGGAAGTAAATTTGGGGTTTTTTTATTTTTTGTAAATTGTACGAAGTGGAACGTATTGAATAAGGCCAGAGAATGTAATAAAGGCAGCGAACGCTCGGAGACACAAGTAAACAGTGTTACTGTGGCAGTGAATGTGGTGGAATGGGGTTAATGCATGACTGAATTGAAGATGGAAGACCTTTTGATCAGGACAGACTATTACGGTCGGTAGTGGTTTCTTTGTACAGGAGACCGCCAACCATCAAAACGTGTTTTCATTTCTTTTTTTCTTTTTTTTTTCTTCCTTTTTTAAGGCACTCGTCGCCACTGACAGGCAGCACCTTCAGGACAGGGTAACGCCCTGCTTAAAGCTGTACAGCACATTATGGGTAATGGCGTCTCGCTGTAGCTACATAATCTGTATTGCTTACAGGTTTATTGACTTAGTTTTTTATGTGAAGTTACTCGTATGGCACATGACGGCCGTGATCTTATTAACAACAACAACAAAAATAATAATAATAATAATAATAATAATTATTATTATTATTATTATTATCATCATCACTATCATCGCCTCATTATAGACGCTGCTTTTATTCATGAGCCTACGAGGCAAATTATAAAATATTCCATCGTCATTGTCAACAGTGCAGCAGCCTAAGTTTTTGTCCGTCTGTTTACAGCGCCGCAGTTAGTACAGTGAAAACGGAATGTGATGGCACACGCGCAGAAACCAGATTTGATCTTCCAGTGAAACGGACGAGTCCATTTATATCGGCGGGGGTGTCAGTTCAGTCGGCTGCTGGCAGCCGAGGTGTGTGCATCAGCTGTAGTAATGCTGGATAGACCGTGTTCCGATACAGTGCAAGACTGCTGGCTACCCACTGCATTCGCCTCTTTCCCCTTTACTTCTCCTCCCGTGCTTCGCCGTGTGCCACCACATTCCGTTTCCACTCTACACCCCATGTAGATGATTACAGTTTTTAAGGGAAAGCATAGTCGTTCTTGAAGATTTTCGTTGCATTTTCGAACGTGTCTAATTTTTAGTCTATTTTAGATTTTATCTTGTTTTTACTTTGTTGCGTCACTTATTGTATGTGTATGTACACACACACACACACACACAAGTAATGATATAACAAGCAGGGCGAGTAATAGCAATATATACGTTTCGTAACAAACGAATTGGAGGAGAGTTTGTTTTGAGAGGATAATACATGCACAGCGAGTGAGAAATTGCTTTTCGCTTACGGAGCCCAAAATTTCATTGCCATATATACAATGGACTTTCACCGGTCCCTGTTCCGAGACAAATGAATTCCGTCCTGATCCTTCTGCCCTACTGACAGTCCAGTTTAATATTATCCTCATAGTTACGCGTAGGGTCTTCAATTAATTTCTTTCTTTCAGGTTTTGCCCCAAGAGTTATACAGACTATTTCATGCATGCTACAGGTCCCACCGATTTCATATTCGTTTGATCTGATTCGGAGCCGGGGTAGTGTATTCGGTATTGCGACTGTGCAATCCGGGGTTCGAATCCCAGTAGAGGAAATAAATTTTTCTTTTCTCCAAAAATATTCACACCGGCTCTGGGGCCCTATATTTGATGGATGCCTGGATTCTTGCCTTGGTAAAGTGACCGGGGTGTGAATTTAACCACTCGTCTCCATCGAGTGTCGAGATTAAAGCTGAGTGGAGCTATACTTCTGTGCCTCCTAAAGTCTTTATGATTTGGACAGGATAAAGTTCACCTTTACATTATCTTGATTTGATTATCCTAATGCTATTTTCTGAGGACAGTTTTTAGGTACAGTCTGTGTAAACCCATACCTATATGCTTATGGGCTTATATACAGTACATTTATTTATGTATATTGTGCTTGCTTTCTTGTAGGATAGAACTCTTAATGAGGCTACTCTAATAAAATGAGGCACTCTGAATTGGCTTTCTTATTTTGTATGTGAAGTGTTCACTGTGGAGGGGTTTATACTGTGGCCTTCTCCCATGCCTGTAGTCTAGGAAGTGTTAACCAAATTTTCTGGGAAATACACTGCTTGCCTCGCATTTGCAATGTAAATGTAGATGA
>Ga0123355_10019867_pt1 | contig 10704 bp, 10 predicted proteins | sample TergutEmb28metaG_3_FD_89872 | JGI IMG/M metagenome (GOLD analysis project Ga0123355, IMG submission 89872) | Embiratermes neotenicus P1 segment gut microbial communities from Petit-Saut dam, French Guiana - Emb289 P1 | ecosystem: Host-associated > Arthropoda: Insects > Digestive system > Gut ...
AACCGGCCTTGCGCTATTCACAGGTACAATAGTGCGGGCGCATATCCCCGGATGGCTTGCGGCAGCAATTGCCTTCACCGTACTGTTTACAATTGGGCTAGTAAAACTTCTTGACGGCATAGTAAAGTCCATTATCTTAAAGCATTCATCCTTGGATAAATCTATCCAATTTTCCCTGTTTAGCCTGCAATTTATCCTAAGGCTTTACGCCGACCCACAAGCCGCAGACGCAGACGCCTCAACCCATATCTCCCCCACAGAGGCGGCCTCACTAGCAGTTGCCCTTTCACTTGACGGTATGGCGGTAGGCTTTGGCGCGGCTCTTGCAGGGGTAAACCCTTGGGCACTACTTGGCTGGTCTCTTATCACCAACTTTGCCGCCTTGGTACTTGGCCGCAAAATGGGCCATACCTTGGCAGAGAAATTGCCATTTAATATCACATGGCTTGCGGGGCTTATACTCATTGCGCTGGCATTTAGTCAGCTATAGCGAATTCAAAGAGCAATAAAAAAAGCCCAGGAGATTTGACTCTCCCAGGCCCGAAGCCCAATTTCAAACGAAATCGCTATATCAGCACAGTACGATTAACAGCAACGCGCTCTGCTCGTATAAGCCCTTCCAGGTTGCCTACCGTTTCATCAAACGGGTTTGCGGCAATAATCCTGTTTGCGGCCTCTTGCAGCAATGGCGGCAATACAACTAACGCCGGCTCTGCAAGCCTAACAATCCTCTTACCCTCACCGGTAGTACGAAATGTCAATTCGGCTGTTTCCCTAGTCATAGTTCACCTCCTTTCGGTTAAAAATAATAAGAACAAAAATTAGTGAGTGTTAAAGCAAATGGGTCGGCTTAGTGCAATGACAATACACGTACCTTAGTAATTTGGTGCACATCGTCTTCCTGTACACTATTAAGCAAATTGGCCAACTCAAACAACTCTTCGTCTGTGGCCAAAACATCAAAGTGACGGAAGCTAAACTGGCCTGGGTCGTAGCGCAAAACCAACCTTCGTGAAATTTCGTGCATGGCAATCCTCCTTTCTATGATTTTTTTCTCGCCTATTGCAATTAATTCGCTGTGTCTACTCATTGGCAAGGGGCGAGCGGGTAGTGGATACAAGTTCTGCCCCGCGTATAGTGCGGGGGATGCCGCCACTTGTGATAACGATGCCTCCTTCAATAATGCCTTCCATTGCGGTGCGTACACGTGCCTCTGTAAGAGTCATGTCCGCACGGGGAACAGTAAGCCTTACTATCTCGCCAACATTGGAGTAAAAGGTCATCACAACGTTATTCCGTGTGTTCATTTATTCACCTCCTTTCGTGTTATTTTTGAGCAATCTGCCCGTCCTACAAGACTAAGAACGAATCCACGCTTATACGTCGGCTTCTTCCAGCCCTGTTGTAAGTGTCAGATATGCATCGCCGTCCGACTCACCTCTTAACATGGTTAAAGCACTTACAAAGTTTTCAACCTGCGGTGTTTGGATGTTGTGTCTAATCTGATGATAAGAACCAATGGTCTCCTCCGTAAATCCACTGAGAACCCGAAGGTTTCCTGCAAGCTGTGTTCCTACAACTGCCATATTTTCACCTCCTTTCATAAATGTTGTGGCCAATAATTTCTGGCCCGACTTTCGCTTGTTCACCACACCCTCGAGGTTTGACATGTCTTGCGCGGTTGAACAATGTCATTATACACGATACGTGTAATATGCTGCTAAGACAATGTCTAAGTTTTTGTCACTATATGTAGCGCGCTGATTAGTATGGGCTACGCAATAGAGGAAAAGGCAGTCCTGTGCTGTGATCGAAAAAATAATCACCGCACAGGACTGCCTTTTCCCTATTGATAGCGGCAATGCATTTATACAGTGCGCTATATTGACAAGCTTTGCTTGGGTAGCACCTCTCGGGAATGCATAACACCACCTCGGCATCGAAAAAATAATGCCATTGGTGGTGTTATGCTTCCAGCCGGGCGTTTGGCCTTGTATGGTGCGCTTTTGATAGGTTTGTAAGTAAACCCTGTATCACCGGCCTAAGGGGAGTAAAGGCTTGGTGAGTACAGGGTTTGGTTAGAAGAGTCATTTAACTCTATTAGAAAGAATGGGCATGTTAGTTGAGGTTTATGCTCACCCCATCAATAATAACGGCAGTAATGGACGCTACATTGATAGGCGCAGCTGCCCGATTAAAACTTACAAAATCATACGAGTATGGGAAGTCAGTAAACCAGCTAACGCTTGAACCCATTGTCATAGTGCCATCCGTTGTTACTACAGAAACTTCACCTGCTGCGTTAAGCCATATGTCGCTAAGCTCTACATGGCTACCTGCAATGCGCACACCTAGTGGTGTAACCGTTATGGATTTGACTATAAAGTCAGCAACAGCTACAGAACCATCCCATGTGCGAATCTGGCCTTCGGTGTATGCGGTATCAATTTCTAATGTCCAATCACCATCTAATGTATGGGCATAATGTCCTGTGCCCGCACCGGTAAGTGTAAGGGAATATTCGGTAAGATTTGCTACATTGATAGGGAAAACCATCTCTGTAAAGCTATAAGGGATAGCATCATGCCATGCAAAGAACTCGTCATTAGACATCGCCTCTAGGGCATCCATATCCCTATGAATCGGCTGAAGGTTTTCATCGGTTAACAAAACTGTATGAGCATAACCGGAAAATACATACGAACCATCCGGAGCCTGTAAGTTTATGCCGAAGTCTAGGCCGCCCAGCCCACCATAGGTGCCAATTTGCACATGCAGATTTCCGTCTATTATTGCGATGTTGGAAATCCAGGCATCGGCCACCCCATAAAGTGCAGGGAAGCTGCCGGCCACATTTGGCCAAAGTACGAAGTTATGGTCAAAAAGTGGCGTTTCATAAACTAGGGTATCGGTGGCTGTAAGCGTTATAAGCCCAGTTAAATCAATAGGGAATGCCACAGCGTTATGTGTGAAGCCCTGGTCGTAGACTATGCTTGTTATTGGTAGCCGCAATAAATCGGAAACGGATGTGTCCACTACTATTTCAAGTTGGAAGTAGGCGGTATTTGTTCCATGATTAAAATAAATCATTTCAATGCCGGCATCATATGACAGCGACCTAAAGGGCGCGCCAGGCAAGTCTAATACAGGCCACGCTTGGGGGGTTAGGCGGTTTTGCCCGCTGATATCATGCAGGGATAGATATACAATTGCCTTTTCGTCAAATTGGCTGGCTGCGATTACCTCCAGTAGGATATCCTGGTCTGCCACATTGGTTTCAACGGGCGCAATAATTTCATAGAAAGGGGTGTCGTGGCTGCCAAAAAATCTGTCAAATGCTCCTGTAGTTGCGGCGTAAACGGTACCGCCCAGCATTGCCGCAAGTATCATTGCAGCTGCAATAGCTATCGCCAGCCTACGGCGAGGGGCTGTTCTTGCATATGAGTTATTTCGCATAGTTTGTTTAATCTTCCTCTCTAGGTTTGTAGTGTTTACATCTATCTGGGAATACGCGTTCATAATACGCAGTTCGTCACGGTCAAGGGTTTTTTTCATTTATATTCACATCTCCTCTCATTTTGCACATCCTGGGGAATGTAATAGTTTTTATCGTAATCCTCCAGGTACATAGCTGCTTTTTTCTTGACGCGCTCGTATTGCTTGCGTAGATTGGCAGGGGATAGCCCCAATATCACAGAAAGTTCTTCGTAACTATGTCTATCCATTACGCGCCCGTATAGCAGTGCCCGTTCTTGTGGTTTAAGGGGCTTGAGGGCTTCCATAATCTCAGGCAAGTCGCTGAAATTTTCCGTATATGCAGGCTCTTGCTTCATATCACCAAAGAACAGGACTTTCCTCCGCTTTCGTTCTTTTAATTTATTGAGACTGTAGTTGTATGTGATTTTGTATAGCCATGCGGATAAGTTCGTTCCGTCGAAACTGGCACGTCTTTGATAAGCCGATAAAAAGGCATCTTGCACCACATCTTCCGCATCTTGATGACTATATAAAATAGATGTTGCATAACGTAGAAGCTTTTCTCCATAGAGGGCAATGAGTTCTTCAAACTCGGCTTCACCGCCTATCATAAAACGCTGACCCAATTCCACGAGTCCATCTCCTTTGTGTGCGTATTTCAGTCGACTGTACCCCTTATAACAACACCTATACATGATTTGTGACATAGTGAGCAAAGTTATTTTTTCATAAACACATACACAACGAAATTAGGCCAATTACTCGATTGTTAATTTCCTTATTTTTACATGTGCCTTATCAAACACCTCACAAACCGCGGAAAACTGGGTTTTTCCATTTTTGATAAAGGTATTCTTTCGTCAATTGGCACCCTTATGAAGAGACAAATAGATTTAAATTTATCCGAAACGACACGCTAACCAACCAAGTACAACCATGCAAATAACCAAGCGAGAAACACACACAGCGAAGGCACGCTCCTACCGGCAGGTACGCGCCCGGCTGGAAGCATAATGCCACCAAGGAATTATTTTTTCGATTCCAAGGTGGCATTATGCATTCCTTATAGGTGCTTCGCCCTTGCAAAGCACTGACAATACAACGCACTGTATAAAGGCATTGCCGCCATAAATAGGGAAAGTGACCCTCTGTGCAGTGATTATTTTTTCGATCACATAAGCGTTTCGATTTGAAATGGGCTGAGGACGAGCCAAAACGCGCGGCAGTTGGCGCGTTATTGGCGACAGACGAAGCCCAATTTCAAACGAAATCGCTATAGCACAGAGGGGCACTTTCCAATTAGTGCGCGACACCATCCCTTAACACAGAGCGCAGCATTATCAGTGCATGCACAGCATTGCGAAAACTGCGGAAACCCGCCCTAAATCTTATCCCGCGCCAAATGCGATATATTAGTAGAGTGATCCCCCACCCTCTCAAGGTTAGCAATAATATCCGCAATCATTATCCCATTGTCAGAGCTGTATTCGCCATCCGCCATCTTGGCAATATTGGCAGTGCGGATTACATCACCCAAAGTATCCGCATCAGCAGCAAGCTGCTTTACAACAGGCACAAGTTCTGGATTATGGTCTCTAACTGAAAGTATCGCGGTATTAAAGGCCTCGTTTGTCATGGTATACATAGCCTCTATGCCCTGTAACACTTCTGGGGAAAAGCTTAACGCCTCATCAATTTGTGTCTTGGCAAGACGGGCAATGTTTCTTGCATGGTCGCTTACCCTTTCGATATCATTGGCGGCATGAAGCAGTCCTGCATGGCGTATTGATAGGACTCCCATAGGTTCTTGGGCTACCCTTACAAGATAGTGAACTATTTCTTTTTCCAGCTTATTTACGCGCTTCTCCTGTTTTTTCATCAGCTTTATTTTTGACTTGCTTTTTAACAGAAAGGCCTCTATTGAAAGGCGTATATTTTCCCCTGCAATCTCACCCATGCGAAGCAGTTCGCGCTGGGCTAGGTCTATCGCAACCGCTGGGCGGCTTACCATGTTCCAATCCAGGTAAAGGGCTTGCTTTGACGGGGTGGTATCGCTGTCTCTTTCCGGTATCAGCAGTGTCACGATTTTAACCAGCACGCTAATAAAGGGAAGGAAAATAATTGTCGATATAACGCTGAACAATGTATGGGCATTGGCCGCCTGGCGCGTTACGTTGTTATATGGTGATACCGCAATAACAAGTGTCTCAAACTGACCAAGAAATACAAGAAAAATAAGCGCGCCAAGCACATTAAAAATAACATGAATCATAGCGGCACGCTTTGCGGCAGTTGTCCCGCCAATTGACGCAAGCACCGCGGTAAGGCATGTGCCCACATTGGCACCAAGTATAAGAGGCAACGCCGCGCTAAGGGGTATCAAATCTTCCATTGTCATTGCAACGATTATGCCAGTCACCGCCGAAGAACTTTGCAAAATTGCGGTAAACCCTGCCCCCGCAAGCATCCCAATCCAGCGGTTATAGCTTAGGGTTTCGATTAATGACAGGAAGGCCACATTTGTCCCAAGGGGTGCCATTGCTTGGGTCATTAGCATCAGCCCAAGAAGAAGCAGGCCAAAAGAAAAAATTACCATTCCGACTGTCTTAATATTCTGTTTCTTGCTAAACACAAAGTAGACCACAAAGCCAATAAACGCAAAATAAACCCAGAAACTAGTGATGTTAAAGGACACAAGCTGGGTTGTAAGGGTCGTGCCAATATTCGCGCCCATTATTACAGACGCTGCCTGCTTAAGGTTAAGCATTGTAGTGTTTACAAGGCTTACAACCATTACCGTCACCAATGTAGAGCTGTTTACTATCATTGTCACAACAGTACCAAACAGCATCCCCACAACCGGCACGGATGTAAAAATCTCAAGTACCCTATGTACTTTCTTCCCGGCAGTTTGTTGCATTCCGCTTCCAAGGCTTTGCAGCGCGTAAATAAACAACGCAAGCCCACCAAGCAGCCCAAAGATTATCTGGAAAATTGCAAACATCTCCTCTGTGAATCGTTGATTCCGCTGTGTAATGATTGATTCCACATACATAATAATAATTTTATCTGGATTATACATTAGTTGTGTTTACATTCAAAGGATTAGTATGCTAGAGTAAACCAACTCGAAGGAGGAAACATTATGTCATTTTGCACACAATGCGGTAATGTATTACAAGAAGGCCAGATATGCGAATGCGCCACGGAAACAAAGTTTTGCACACAATGCGGAAAACAACTGCTGATAGGGCAAGTTTGCGCTTGTATGACACCGGCAGAGTTGCAACAGGCGGTGGCAGAATCTGAACAAATGCGACCAGCACCTATTCAATCCCCGGCAAAAACACCAGTGCAGGATCCGGCACAAACGGCAGCGCAAGTGCCAGTGCAGGTTCCGGCAAAAACACCAGTACAAGCGCAGGTACAAATTCCAAATCAAGAGTCAAGTCCAGAGCCTACTCACGAACTGGAAACTACACCGATACCAACCCCATTTCCACCGCTGCCAAAACCCACAGACAGGCATACAGAAATACCGCAAGAAAGACCAACAGAACGGCCTCGTACTGAAAAACACAACACATATGTAGAAAAACCAACCATTACTGAAAAAGTTAAAAAGCTAGGCATAGACGCAACCCAGCCGCCAGACACCGACGATGGCGAAATATCCATAGTGCCTAACAAAATCAGTGCAATGTCCGGCGAGATGCCCATAAGGCAGTACCATGTCGCAAACCTAAGAAACCTGCTTAGGTTTACCCTAGCTGCCGGATACATCGAAGTTACAAACAAGCGGGTTATTTTTAGAGCCGAAAAACAAAACAAAGCCCGCAACGCTACTATACATCGAGAGTTCGATATAAAGCATGTTGCAGGCATTGAGGGCGTGAGTTCTTATCGGTTTAGTTTGCCCGCTGCGGCTATTGGTCTTGTTACAATTGTTGCCTTTGCGGCACTTATGGCATGGCTTGTGCTGTCGTTTACCCATGGTTTCGCCAGAGACTTGCTGTCGCTAGATACGGCAACTCATATGTCGATGCCGGCCCTTTGGCTTATTATACCCCGCGCAATTGAAGGGCTAACACAAGGACGGCAGCCGGATGTTAATTCTATTAGTATGATTGTTGGACTTGTGGCCGGTTTTGGCGGTATCGCGTTGTTTTTTGTACTGAGGGGCAAGTTTTGGTTTAAACAGATGCTGCTTGGGATAAGCCTCGGGGGCTTTGGCGTTGTTGCACTAACATATAACACCTTTGCTTTTGTTTTGCTGGCTGTGTCTGTTGTCATGACCATTGTAGGGCTTGTTATTTTTTCATGGATGCCGGACTTGACTATCAATGTACGAAGCATGGAAGGCCAGGAAATATGCCTAATACGCCGACGCTCACTTAGCCTCCTTGCGGGAGCACCCACCGCCAGATATGCTGAATCCGCACCAAGGGAAGATACAGAAGCGGCACTTAGTGAGATTGGCGCGGTAATTGGAGATATACGGGTTTTGGGCCGGGCTGGGGTTGACCGCTGGCTGGAGTAGGTTCTTTGACTATATATGACAATCCCCAAACTATTACTAAATTTTCTGACAGGCAGGGCATATAAATGTTGATGTGCTGCCTGTTTTTATTTGGACAATGGTCTCAGCGCACTCTGGGCATGGCTGATTTTCTTTGTAGCCAACCAGGAAATAATCCGTTGTAAATCCGCCTTTTTCCCCAAAGAAATCGCTTTCGTAGGCAAACGCGCCCTTCTCCCGTGAAAAGTTCATTAATTCGATTATGCAATTATATAGCAGCTTGATTTCATCGCCACTTATATCGGATATTTTCTTCTGGGGATGCAGGCGGGCTTTAAATAAAATATCATGCATATACATATTGCCAATGCCACCGACATTTTTTTGATTCATAAGAAAGGCCTTAACCTGCGTCTTTTTGCCCTTTAGAAGTGCGATGAAGTATTCAAGGGTAAATCTTTCGTCAAAGGGGTCGATGGCTATATCCTTTGTGTTTGATTCCAACTCAAGTTCAATGTCTGAGGCAAGCAAAAACTTGCCAAACCACCAAAAACGGGCGGTATAGCCGGTACCATCTGTAAAAAGCATTTTAATTTGATATTTTTCCGGCTCGTTTTCTTCCTTTTCAAAAAACAAGATATCTGCGCCCATGCCAAGGGATAACAAGATGTTTTCGCCATTTTCCAGGGCTGTGATTATCCATTTTCCTTTGTTTATTGTGCTGCAAATCTTTGCGCCCACGATTCGTTTTTGAAAATCGTCGGCGGGGATGTTGGCGCATTTTTCTTGTAGCAATACAACCTTTTGGATAGTCTTTCCCCGTAGGGTATCGTTCATTTGTCCTAATAGTTTTGCGATTTCTGGGAGTTCAGCCATTTTAATTTTCTCCTTTATGTTATACATTTTTTTCTTGTAGTGGGATAAATATATCCTGTTGCCACTTGTTTAGCTCTCTTACCAAATCCCATGGCATGATTTCCTCAAGCATTTCCGGGCGTTTGGTATCTAACTCGAAATCACTGTTCGTATTTGCCCAATTTCTTAAAAGTTCAAAGGTTTCGTCTAATGTCTCAAAAAAAGTTGACGCGATTGCATATAAGCCGCCAGGTAAGATTTCGTCAGAAAATATTGTTTCGTTTTCGTAATCGTCGGGGATTTTTATAAGCATAACCCATTCGTCGCCTGGTTCTTTGCGCATAAAGCAATCCCTTAGTCCGGGGGTAGGTTCAAAACCATATGGGACAAATAAGTTTTGCATCTTATCTCCGTCCAGGATTTCAGCCTCCCCGGTTTTATGCCGGGAGGATAATACGCGCATAGGCGGCAATCTAATAATCCGAATGTCATTAAGCCTTAACGCCTCGCGGCTCACCTCAGATAATTTATCAAATGTTACGGGGTCGCTTATTTCTTCTGTTACTTGGTCACTTATCCCTGCCAACTCTGTTACCGCAAGGCGTTTTTCTGTTTCTTCATAAAGTAGCGTAATAGCCGAAATCTTCTTGATTCCATTAATCAGCATTTTATGAAGAAAATCATCCACCAATAGCCGCAGCTTTGACAGGGCACTAATCTCTGTATCAAGGGACTCAAGCTTGTCCACAAATGCCTGAATCAACGCCGCCATGTCTTCGCTTTTGAAAATCTTTACAATATCCTTAACGGGGATTTGTAGTTTACGAAGGACGATGATTTGCTTTAATCGCTCAAGAGCAGCAGCGTCGTAGTGTCGCTGGACTTTATTTTCCGGGTAGCTGCTCCAAAGTAGCCCTACCTCTTCGTAATATCTTAGTGTCCTACTAGACACACCAAAGCTATCGACTACCTCATTAATCCTTATTAAATCCATGTAAACCACCTTTCGAAACTATTATACAAGTTGACGTTGCGTCAATGTCAATGATTCTATCAGACACATGAGTCAATTTTGGCATAGTGCTTATAGCGGCAAGAACCGCGGAAGCGGGTTGGAGGTTTTTTCGCACATGTTACGGCTTATATGAGACAGCCCCAGGCTAGGAAAAATGCGATTTTATTCGGATTGTTCATCCGATAAAATTGCGTTTTTCCAGTAGCCTAGGTCTGCCTCATGCCTCCACAGCGTGCGAAAAAACCTCCAACCCGCTTCCGCTGCCCTACCGCATATAATGCTATATGAAAAACATTGCCTGCATGTGCGCTACGCAAGCTATGTTGCACTTGGCCATGTAATGTAATTGCGGCATTGAGATTGGTTTTTAACAATGCCTAGAGGCCGTATGCATTTTTCGAGCGTAGCAACAATTAGCAATGTGTCGGTTTAAATCCGCATGAGTAGAGTCTAATCCGCACCGCAAATATACAGACTAGCAATCTCATATTATAGAGCCATCGCATTTACATATATATCCAGCATCCATTGTCGACATGCAAAAAACGCCGGAATTTGGGGTTTTTCCATTTTTGACAAAGGTTATTTGCAGCCATTTTGCAGCGCAAAGCAGTTGGCAAAATGCCCTATACCGTGACTGATGTTTCCTCTAATAATGATGCGCTAATTCTTGTACGGCGACAAAAATCCTCATCACTTCAAGTCCGCGCATGGAGCACAATAACTACAATCCACAGCGAAGCTATGCTTTTCATAGAGCTTTACAAGTGGTATACAGCGGAAGCAGGTTGGAGGCTGATATACGCCCTGTGGAGGCATGAGGGAGACCCAGTCTATT
>Ga0123355_10019868_pt1 | contig 10704 bp, 7 predicted proteins | sample TergutEmb28metaG_3_FD_89872 | JGI IMG/M metagenome (GOLD analysis project Ga0123355, IMG submission 89872) | Embiratermes neotenicus P1 segment gut microbial communities from Petit-Saut dam, French Guiana - Emb289 P1 | ecosystem: Host-associated > Arthropoda: Insects > Digestive system > Gut ...
GTATGTATGTATGTAGGTAGGTGTGTATGTATGTATGTATGTAGGTAGGTGTGTATGTATGTATGTATGTAGGTAGGTGTGTATGTATGTATGTATGTAGGTAGGTGTGTATGTATGTATGTAGGTAGGTAGGTGTGTATACATGTACGCATGCATGTATATGTGTGTATGTATGCATGTATTTGTGTAGTTATTTATTTACGATTTATGTAATATCCAGAGTGTATGGAGTCGAAACGTTTAGTCAGGCAATAATGAATAGCAAAGTACGTGACAGGAAGTGGTAGTGTCTAAATTTTACGTAAATACTCCACCTTGTATTAGGACTAGAGAGGCCGAGGAAAAATGCGAGATAAGTAAGCCATTTTGAACTCTCAGAAAATGAAGCACTTGCATGGTCACTTGGTGATAACTTGCAAAGGATTTTCAACAAGTCGACTGTGGCATATTTTGATATGTATCTCCAGTACTGAGAAAGAATACGAATACCACATCTGGGCAGCTGGTCCGCCAGCTGACTGAACACCGCGACGGTTTTCGTGTCAGATATCCACCGTTATCCATTGCTATCCAGTGCTATTCATTGCTATATTGCTATCCAACCGAGTGTCGTTTAGAGCAGGTTGGTGCAGAAACAATGCATTATTATTATTATCATCATCATCATCATCAAAATCAACAACAACAGAAACAACAACAACAACAATAACAACGTCTGCTCAAGCCTTCTCTATTTATGACTGTCTACATGTTTTCTAGGGTGTATTTCTTGTATTCTTCCATTGGTTATTTTCGGAAGCTTGTTATGGACTGTGGATTCCGTTGATCCGGAATATGACGCTGCACCACAAGGTAATCGGTTGCCGACATTTCGTGGCAACGTAGTGACCTCGTCTTCGAGGGCCAGAATATCCAAGAAGTATGGTCTAGTTGATCTATGAACGTAGAATCTCTTTGCGATACCCAGTTCTGCTCTTTCATGATGTTTTTAGCCTCTTAGACAAATAATGGGATATCATGTTGCAAAAGGCCAGGACTGTCTCTTCTCTGACCTTAAGTTATCATCGCTCGTCAGTATAGGCTTATCTCATTTGACACTGTATCTTTTGCTGAGCCTGCTGCTATTTATACTGGTTTAACTTACCAATATTTTATCCGTCATGATTACGGGGTACATACATATATAAAAAAAAACTTTTTACTTTTAGCTTGACACCACTGCTATGGAAATTTTAATACCCTTCACCCACGTGCATTTTCAAGTTTATTACCGCATTAGATGAAGATGTAACCCACCTGCATATAAGGGTCATTGCAGCAGTTTTACGTTTATGATTGTGGACCTTAAAGCTTAAGCAGCTACGTGCAGTACTATAAGCATGGGCTTCACGCCTCTGTCTTTGCTGGGTGCGTATCAACTTTGCTGAATTTATGTTCCGTGTATTGTCTTAGACCGCATGGAAAACGGAGACTTCAGACGTATCGCATTAAATTTTGATGTGTTAGACTTCCCTTAAGTACTAGGATGGAACGGTTTTAGCATTATATGGCAGTCCAAATCGTACCCAATTAATAAGGTATGAACTTCGTTCTTAAACCTAAATTTTCGTTCACGAGCGACTCTTTCATTACGCAATATTGCTCTATTCGGGAAGACCCTAAGGACTGTGTTTCGATTTTAACATCTTCATGTAATCACTGGAATATTATAAAATCTTCAGAAACCGCCTTGCCTTTTTGTATGGTTATTAATGCATTGTGTGGAACTGTGTCGAACAGAACCGTTACTTTATATTACGCTTTGTACCTGCGGAAAATTTAGATAATTTCGGACGATTGTGATGATAGTGTGAACCTTACTTAATCTACATAGAGAAATTATGGAGTGCTTTTAGATTAAGAATATGTTGTGCCTTGAGTGCAACATAGCTTCAGAATGCTGGTGGATGCATAGTGGGCGTGTATCAGTATTTATTAAAATGTTGTAGACTATAATTTATCAGTTTCGTGCATCTAAATACTGAAAGGGATTCTTTGAAAAGCCATGCCTGGTAGCGATTTCACAAAAGTAGAACCTTTGCTGGATTTGGACGCCATTGGAACGATGTTTCCATTTCCTTGATTTTCTGTCTCACGTCTATGATATATGAGAATGAAAGTACGGCGCTTGAAAACCGACGCTGTAATTCACCACTACAGAACAATGAGCTAAAACAGCAGTTTGTGGCAGTACGGTTGCTGTTTGTTTTGAGAGTTCGAAGTGTCTGTTCGTAGGAAACACTGTAATAAATTTTTCGTTAAATTATCTCCCGACGTGTATAAATGTAAGGATATTTTGTTGCTGTGTTCCTGAGTCTTCTCTTTTGTCGGCAGATGTTTTAGTATGAAGTGTCGTGTTAATTTGAGGTTGTTACTTTCTTGTTGTGCAAGGAGTGTAGGCTAACACACTTGTAACAGCGGCTAACCGAAAGGACCATGTCCGTGGAATCCGTAGCAAGCGATGGGAATTATCGAAACTTCCCGTTGAAATTCCTACGGGTTTTATACTAATTTTAATAATTAAGTGACTAAAATGTCCTATTTTGATGTAATACACATTTTGAGAATGGTAACTAAGTGTAGGATTTTGAGGAGAAGGCCGGATATTTTTAAGGAATTACGTTATTTTTCTAAATTTGTTCAACAAGAGTTTCAGAATGTCAGTCCATTTAGTCTGCAATAATTTTAGCGATTAATTTTTTAACGTTGCAGTCTAATAAGCAGCACTCTGCTTTGTATTAGGGAGGTTCAGTTTGAAGTCCCGTCCCAGATATCTGCCAGCTAATCTAAAGCTGGTCTCTCCATACATGCAGATATAAATATATTACTTGAAATTTGTCCTGCGCAAAGCATGAATCCATAGTTGTAACAACAAATAACATGGTACTAACTGGAGGTGAGTGGTGAGTGGTCACCTTCACTGTATGGCCGCTTTGCACCAGGTAAAAGCCCCCTGTTCCGATTGAATAAGAGGGCGGGTCAGCCAAAGGGCCATTATTGAGGCTTTAGTGAAGAGAAGAACCTCTATCACATGCTGAGAATTGAACACCTTCTGTGGGCCGCACAGACCTCATCCTTGCCAGTTACGCGGTTACGGTGTCCTCTTGTTCAGTCAACCAGTCAAATATTGCAGAAATACTTTTTAAAGCAAGTGGACCAACTACAGTATTGATTCCTGTAATTTAATTAGGGAATGTTTAGACACGTGTCCGGATATTCGTCAATCGCCTGCTTCACTTAGAGACATTCATATTGTGGACAGTGATTGGCAGTTTTTTTAGCGCATCTCAGTGCGAGCTGTGCGACATTGGTTATACATTACGGTCTTGGTCTTTTATTTTAAATGGCTATCGTTAATTCCAGGATAGATGAAATGATGGGAAGGAAAACTAACTGATGTATATGACTTAAAGACGTTTCCTTTGGTATCGCAATTTTGCCGCTTAATGTGTAGCTTTATTGGTCTGATATCGTTGTGAAACTTAGTATTTCATTGTACGGAAATATTGAGGGTTTTTGAGAACAGAATGCTGGAGAGAATCTTGGAGGGGAGACATGCAGTTAGGGGAAGCTGAAGAGCACTACGTGGTAAAAAGGAACTCCATGTTTTACACTCTTCAACAAAAATCATTAGGGCGACTTCAAGAATTGTAACAATGATTTGAAGAAATTTGTAACCCTTCACATTGTACGTAATATTTCATAAGGGCCAGTATTAACAGCTCCACCTTTCATACAACATCTGATAATTCTTATTATATAAATCTGAATTTGGGTTTGTAATCTTTGACGCTTTATAAATGTCTGTTGCTGTTGTGGTTGCTGCTGCTGCAGCTGTTGTTGTTGTTGTTATTGTTGTTGTTGCTACCGCTGTTGTCGTTGCTGCTGCTATTTGAACGAAAGTTTGTTTGCTATGCGTTTGAGTGAAACCCCTCCGTGTGTTTCACTTCCCGAGCGTCTGTGGGGTAATAGACTCCATTTAGTATACCTAACGCATCAAAATGTTATCTACAGAATATCTTCGTACATATTTATTATTCCATATAATTATTTGTTTCGTAATTGGAAATTTAAATTGTTCCAAAATATCTCTGGTGAGCAGACTCATTGACAAAACCATTGACTTTTGTATCTTCAGTATTGCACATGTTGTTGTCACTGTATATTCGCCTAACCTAATCCCCTGTGTATTCCTTGAAATAAAGATTTTGAGGGTGATTGGAATAATGTCAACATTGTTGTAACTCAAAAAGGACTGAAATAACACGAAGTACGAGGGGGTACTGATCTGTCCTTAGCCTGACCTACTTCCCGGTGTCGTAGGACGGAATGGATAGTGTCGTCGGAAAGAGGGGTCTATTCATGTGCCGAATTGTCTTTTCTTGTTACAAAGGCTGAAAGGAAGTATGTCAGGTTACACGCGCGATTTCAACACATGGAGACGCGAAATGTCTTTTTTTTTTTCCTTCAAGGCAAGACGCCTAAGGAAATTCACGCCATTCTGATGGAAACTTTATTGCATCATGCGCCATCGTATGCCACCGTGAAAAACTGGGTGTCGCAGTTTAAACATGGTGATTTTTCCACCTGTGATGCGCCTCGTCCTGGACGATCCAAAACAGTGACCACCCGGGAGATTATTGATCAAATTCACGAGCTAATCTCGGAAGCCCGTCGGATTTCGGCTAAATAAATAGCTGAGCAACTGGGCAACTCACGTGAGCGGGTTGGATCCATCATTCATGAAGATTAGTACATGCGGAAGCTCTCCGCGAAGTGGGTCTCGAAATGCCTGAAAGAGGATCAAAAACGTCAACGGTGCCAGTCGCCTGAGCAACTTTTGGAATTTCTTCGACGCGATCAAAATGATTTCCTGTCGCGTCGCGATTGGTGACCATGGACGAAACCTGGTTATATCACTATGACCCGGACACACAGCAACAATCAATGGAGTGGCGGCATAGCGACTCACCCCGCCCCCAAAAAATCCGAATGCAAAAATCCGCTAGGAAAGTTCTCGCCTCGATTTTTTGGGATCGAGATGGCATCCTCCTCATTGATTATCTTCCAAAGGGCCAAACTATCAACGCGGAATATTACTCATTTCTGCTGGTGCAATTGAAGGACATTTTGAAGGAGAAACGCCGCAGGAAGGTCACCAAGGGGGTCTTGTTCTTGCACGACAATGCCCCGGCTCAACGGGCACTTGCAACCCAGAAGAAACTGGCCTACCTGGGCTTCCAGTATCTTAATCACCCACCCTTTTCTCCGGATCTGGCCACTTCGGTCTACCACCTGTTTCCTGGACTGAAAAAACAATTGAAAAGTCGCTATTTTTCTTCCGACGCGGAGGTCATTGCTGCCGCGGGGACCTGGTTGAACGGACAAATTTCTGAATTTTTTTAAGTGTCTTGCGAATGTTAGAGCAACGGGCTAAGAAGCCTATTGAGCTTCGTGGGGAGTGTGTTGAATAAATCCCGAGTTTGGTCGCTGTAGCTTGTTTCTTTCCTGGTCGTGCTAAAGACTTATCACCACCCCCTCGTACATCTGCCGGTTGGTGGCGAAAAATTCACTAACAATTCTGGGTTGAAAAATGTTAATATATCAAGCGAGTTACGGCCTGTGAGGCAGGACAATAACAAATTGGTTTCAAAATACTAGGGTGTGAGGGCGTGAGTGTGTACACCAGATTCATGTAGTGTAGGATAGGGTCCAGTGGTGGAATTTTAGGATATCGGCTGTGATCATTCGGGTTATGTAACGGGTGGAGAAGTCATGGACATCTGAGAGAAGAAGAGCTTCTCAAGGGCAATCTCATGCCGTGGTATGATTTATTTTAAATTAGAAGCCTGTTTAGTCATTGAGGTGGCCTTGGACTTCGATTGACTTTAAAATTAGTCCATATTATTAGTGTGAGGCCTTATGCACGCAGTTTCCTGTTCAACAGTGTAAATTCACGTACCAAATGCATAAATATTTTAAAAGTTCATATTATTTTAAGTTCTTATCTTGCAGAACTTTCAAATGCGCAAAGCCTACTTCATATGTTCTTCCTTATGTCACAACCTTCCATGTTTATGTAACACAGAACTGTGGAAGTGACTGTAATATTAAACGTCCTAAGCAGACTCGGTGAACACTGTTGAAAAATTTACAGTTACTGCCATATATTATATAGGCTTACTTCCGACGAGATAAAAGGTATATTTTATACTGTAAAAACTTCACAAAGAGGTTCCAGGAACTTCACTTCAGGGCACTGTTTGTATTATGGACTTACCGGATGAACGATTCACGATAACGTCATGGTCCTCTCTCTCTCTGCTTCCGTCTGAGACGTCATATTCCATTTAGTAATTTGTATATGAACATACGGAAAGACTGAGGTCAGAGAAATATAATAATTCTAGAATTACTTCATTTTGCGTAACTGAAACCCGATATGTTTAATTGTGATGAATAAAAGAATATTATTATTAAAGTACACATTCCTTCTGAGATTTGACAAATATGTATGAAGTTTAAAGTTAATGGTTGTTTAAAAATTTTTTAGGAGATAAAATTCTTCTTGAATGTGAGGCTGTCTTGGGTCGCGTCCCGGAGGCTTTGACGCTTCAGTAACACACTTGTGGGTACCTCAAATATCACATGTTTTTACCAGTTTCACTATTAGTCCGTAAAACGTGGAAGACATTTTAACCTGACTCCTTACAACCGTGCTTTCTCTGGAAATGTTAAGTCATAAAGGTAGACTAGCTTCAGGAGATACAAATAATCAAAACGGACACTCTTATTAATGTAGATTAAAAAAAAACAAGATTGTGTTTCAGAAACATTATGTTTTTGCATAACGACGTCAGCAACTCATATTTGATAACGTAGAATGTTACTTACTTTCTCCATGGTGCAGAGTCCTCGAGAAGCTTACTGGTTTGCAGCTAGTCAAGAAATTCCCCGCATTTCACGGAACCCGAAGGTTCATTACCGCACTCACAAGCGTCCCCCACCTGTCCCTATCCTGGGCCAGCCCAATCCAGTCCATATACCCACAACTCACCTCCTGGAGATCAATCCTAATATTATCCACCCACCTACGCCTAGGTCTCCCCAGTGGTCTCCTTCCCTCCGGTTTCCCCAGCAAGACCCTATAACCTCCCTTCTCCTCACCCATACGCGCCACGTGCCCAGCCCATCTCATTAACGTAGAATGTTAAGATTATTAATGTATAATGAACCGAAAAGTTTTGGAAGGAAGGAGTCACGGCGTAGTAAAAGTAAATTCAGTTGGATGGACTGGGAAACCACTGAAAATTTGAGGCTGTCATATTTCCGACTGAGGATTGAACTTGGAGAATGCAGAATAGGAAATAAAATTGATAACCAGTCGTATAATATATTCGCTGTATTTCGATAAACGAATAGTATTTTGTGTGTTAGATTTACAAGGCGCTATTCATTGTGTGGAAAAATTAACTATTTTGCTTGTCGTCCAAATATTTCAGCTGTAGTTGGATTACAAACTGCACATCGTTGAGAAGTGAGATTCTGACAGTGCTGTTGTTGAAGATTTAATTACCTTGGATAACCTGACTCTGGAGATGAAAGCAATAAGATCCTACTTCAAATAGAGATTTAAAAATTGACAAGACATGACGTCAGAGATAACTTGCATCTTCAAACTCCTTTGAATGAAAGAAACCAGCCAGTCAATATTTTAGGGAACTAGTAATTATAAATTTTGATACTAAACTGAAACCATAAATATTTTAATGCAGATTTCGTAATTAAGTTCAAGAGTATTGTGCATTAGTAACCACGTTGATTTTGAGGGTTTAATACGTGCTACTGATTGTCTTGAGGTATATGTAATTGAAGTATTTAGTATTTTACATTTCACCAATTTTTTTTTTGAAAACTTTAATTGCTTATATCATTTTGATATGCATGAAATCAGTTCCAGACAGTCCACGGTGCAAACTGCACCATCGCTCAACAATCTGGATTACAAGCCACACATATACCTGCTACGTACATCGCTCCACAGAACCGCCCTCCAGACGACAACTTTTAATTTCTAATAGTATTTTATACTCACCACTGCTTTACTATTTACCTGGAATTTTAACGTAGACTGTATGATTTTAACAGCTGTATGATCCTGACACACTATGAATATATTTATATTCTTGCACTTTCCACACTTCGGTGGTCGCTATAGAATAAAATTACATTAATAAAGTCAAAGTGCATTTTTTGGTCTGTTTAATAAATTTTATACACGCATATATCACATTTCAATTCTTGAATTAAAAAAAATTATTAACTTTAGTTCTCTTGTGGTTCAGTAAGATGAAATACCGTACTTCCGGTGCTAGTAGTGCCTTATCCTGTGAGCGAGAATGGTAAGTTCGACATTTCTGATTGCTCTATTCATTCCACCTCTTTTCTTCATCTACCAACTGCAGCTCTATGAAAAGGGTTCATTTGGGAACCTTGTTTTCAACAGTTTGCTCCAAATCGTAAGAAAATGCGGCTTCGAACGTCACCGTTGAGCAGTTTAGCAGAGCAGTAACATGTCTGAGTTAAGTAAAGGGATACTCTATTCGAAAATAATCGGGTATCTGACTACGCTGACTGAAGATTCCCTTGGTTTTCCTGTGACACCTTTCTCTTTCATCCTTTCGAATTCACTGTTCATTATTGTTATTCCATCCCTCGTAACCCCTCCCCCCAAATCATGAGTTTCGCAAATTTATGTCACCCCTCTTTCTATCACAAGCAGTTTGCCTATTTTAAGGTGCTACTCGAAAGAAAGAATCGAAAATCACCTGTCGGTATTGTCACTTCTGTCCGTTTGACCTGTTGTGACAAGGCCAGGTTTGCTACTGTACTAAGTATGACTAGCCCCAGCATAGTAGAGGCATGCTAATTCTCTTTTTGACTGCCGTATTTCGATTTTGTTTGGTTTACTTCAGGACCAGTTTTGTAGTCGTAAATTGTGTTTAATTTAACGAGGACTTTCCTTGTGGGCTTTTGAAGTTTGCTTTGTTTCCAGGGTCACTTCACTAAACGTGCTCTAATTAACTGTAAGTTGTATGCAAGTTGTATGGTCCATCGAAAGGCTGCTGCAGTTCATGCGATCGAGCTACCATTTACTCAGTAACAATGTAATTAGACAACATACGTCGAACGTAGCCGAAATGCCGTAACTACCAGCCGTGTGACCCGCGCTGTATTATGAACGTCTCGGGCTCATGTCTCGGCCGAGTTACGGCCTGTCTTGGAAAGAGGCTTATTGTAGTTTCTGTAGGTCATGTAGAAAAATTCGGGATGGTATCAACAATTAGGCCGCGTTCTCCTTCCAAACGCCTTTCAATTCATTAGTTATGAATCACGAAATGGATTGCGTTAGTTTAATCGGACTGCCAGTAGGGTGTGTGCTGGAAAATGCCAGCACATTCTGTCTCCTCTACAGCGTCTGGTATAGCTCTTGTGCCCAGAGCCTCCTACCCAATAAATACCAGGAGCTCTTTCACCGAGGGTGTACAGGCAGGTTCACCGTTATCTAGCATCGTGGTTGAGGATACGTCGAGCTATACCTCAAGTCTCCTATACGTTTTCACAACGTCGTGTTTAGTTAAAAATTGATAATTTCTTGCAGCTAACTTACCCTTGTATCCTACGTACTAGATTCTTTTTACAAGATGAAACGACATTCGAGCTCAACGTGTTTGTAGTGTTATTGCATGTTCAATCTAAGTCTAAGGAGCTAAGCTTCATTAAGTCCTGAGACGTTCAGTTTTTTGTACAAACGCCAACGTCCAGTGGGCTAACGCACTTCTCAATAGCGTTGTCATGACGATAAGTTGCTCTGTTAGGTGTGTAGGGTGTTTTTATTATTCTACTTGACCGATAGGCGCAAGCTCACCGCTCCCCCCGACGCCCTGCCAGCGTTGCGTCTTAACGCCGTACGTCGGGAGATTGAACAGTTGGTGACTGGAGCTAGACAAACGATCGCACTGATAATAAACTTTAGAAAGATTAATAAGCACTCAGGAGAGCTTCGGGCCGGCGCTTATCGGTCAAATAGGAAAACAAACCACTATGTACTGAAGGTACAAAAGGCTTAGCAGGTCTTCGTTGCGACCACGCGATCATGGAATATACACACGATGAATACTGCAGCATACCCTTCATCCTCGGAGCTTGTAACAGTACAACTGGGACGGATAACGCTGGGAATATGAGCTACTCTATCCTGGTTGACGTCATACAGACGGAAATGTTCCAAGGATTGGAGCAGCATCTCTTTTATACATGAATTTTAAAACCTACTGTACATGTTATTGCAGGTCGCCCGTCTACTGCACGGACCACAACGGCATGCGAAGATGCCATAATTGTAGCTCTGGAACGAGAGCTGCAGAGAAGCTCAAGCCACACGGCACGAGAATATAAGCTTGTGACAGCGTGGTTAAAAAGGCCATGAATGAAAAAGTGAAGAGAACATAAATTTTAAGCTCGTGGTTCCGTGCATCATAATTCAATGTGAATAAAAATCCAACAGATGCAACAGTATGCAGATATTTATTCACTGCAAAACTACTCTACATGTTTCGGGTGTCAGAGCACCCATCATCAGGAGTATTAAAAACTGTACCCGCA
>Ga0123355_10019869_pt1 | contig 10703 bp, 6 predicted proteins | sample TergutEmb28metaG_3_FD_89872 | JGI IMG/M metagenome (GOLD analysis project Ga0123355, IMG submission 89872) | Embiratermes neotenicus P1 segment gut microbial communities from Petit-Saut dam, French Guiana - Emb289 P1 | ecosystem: Host-associated > Arthropoda: Insects > Digestive system > Gut ...
ATTTAGGTTTAAGGGCCCCCCTGGCACTACATCCTCCTATATCACCACTCACATCATCGGGACAACGTAACCGCGCCTCATGGGCGTCCCAACCTCAGAAGTCGGTTACACTTCTGCCATGCCTAGGTGGGAAGGCCACGAAGTCCACAAGGACATATGGGGCATTGAAAAAAAAAATTATTATTATTATTATCTTTTGAAAATTGACAGGCCATGTCGGTCACTCCAAGGCATCCCGAAGTGTTGAGCGATATTAAAGAAGGACCAAGTTTCCGTTTCCGCAACTTTATTAACAATTTGTATTAATTTGGCAGACTGCATGGCTACATGTTCCTACCGAAATGGTGCTCTTCAGGACATCTGGATTTACAAAAATTTGAACAAATTTCATTTACACCGTAACTTTGCCAATGAATTAAGGTCTCAGCCGTACATTCATTAGTATGTTTATATAATGGCTGCATTGTTAAATAATAAAAGCATTCCCGTTACAGGCCTGGAGTGGCCCAGAGGGTTCCAGGAAGTTAAGGTTCCCAGATTTCAAGACAACGGCACAGAATGGTGGTAGGTTGTCAACCTTACGCACCGGCCGCCTATTCCCCCAGGAAATATTCCTGGTACTCATTTCTGTTAGAGGCTGAGTCGACCCCAGGGCCATAGTGCGATCGGAAGGATTTTATGTCAATGAAAAATTTCAATGACACCATCTGGGATCGAACCAGCGACCTTCCGATTTGTAGCCCAGCACCTTAACCACTGGTACCGCGGTCCCCATTATTGAATAATAGATATTCAAAAAATAAAATTATATGAACAGTTAAAATCTTCCCAGTATATATCTTTAGTTTGGTGATGTACGTTCTGTTCAGGAGAATCTGTAGTTTTATATCTACATTGTAATTAATTTGGAGAGATAAATTATATAAGCATGTTATTCCGCTAAGACGGAGTAGTCACATCGTGTGTTGAAATTCTGTACATTCGCGGTACGTTATACGTATTCTACTGGAAAGACAGTTTTCCTTCCTGTCCTCACACTGTCACCGTTGGGAACTTCCCAAAGTTTAATCCCCGGGAAAGTTGCCTTTGTACCAACTGAATAGCAGGTCTGAACGCTCTGGAGAAGACAAGTTTGTGTTGTTCCTGCCAGAAATCCAACGGAAATTCCCCGCTTGTCCAGCCCATAGCACGTGATGGTGTGTGTTTCTCCTAAATCCGTTGTCTCTAAAAGTTAAAACGCACTAAACGGTGAAAATCTGCCACAAGCAAGAAAAGAAATTTTGCTCGATAAGTGACGACGCAAGGAATAATTTTGTTACCTGCCATAAAAATCGTGCAGTGTATTAGCATGTAACCGTCACGCCATCTTCATTAAATATCACAGTCCATTCAGATGAAATATTTCAAATAGGCTCCCCCTCCCTCCGCGACCATCGCACGCTTTAAAAACAGGTTTACATTGTTGATTTCGCATTATATCTAGGTGATTCATTTTTAATATTCTAATAGATTATGCCCAAACATGACATTTTAATTCCATTTATGATTACTGTTTACTGAAATCGTTGTCAAACTACAAAAAATTATCACTGTTTACCGTGCTGGAAATATATATATATATATATATATATATATATATTGATTTTGACCTCTTTTAATTAGACAGATGCAAAAAGTGACGTGTAGGCAGCAATGAATTTCGAAAATGGACTAACAAAACCGATCTGCTGGAGATTCGTTTCTGCTGTTGTGGAAAGAAGGCAAGTTGCAGTCGGGACATCAATGGTTCCTGCAGTACCCACGTTAAAGGAATAACAATTTTTAGTAGCTTAAGAAGCATGCTTTGACCCGTAATAACTACAATGTACACTTTTTGACGCTTTGCTGACCGTGCATCTCAGTATATTTATCTCAGTAATTAACCAACTTGATGCACAAAATTTTTGTTTTACAATAAATTTATTTCATACCTCTACATGTTTCGAGGACATGTGCTCATCATCAGGAGGTCAAAATTGCATTACACAACCTCTGGTATCATCACACCTAGAGGCTTTGTAATGCAATTTTGACCTCCTGATGATGAGCACATTTGCTCGAAACATGTAGAGGCATGAAATAAACTTATTGTAAAACAAAAATTTTTGCCTCAAGTTGGTTAATTACTGAGATAAATATACAATGTACATGTTTATTAAATTCTGGCTCCAGTTCCAGTATGGCATACTGGATCAAACATTGTACAGAGGTGAAGTTTTGACTGCGGCCACAAATATCTAGAGATTCTCTCCTACCTACTTATTTAACATCTGTTTTAATCGGTATTGGAGACACTTCCCCTAAAGCAAATGCAGCCGGGGCGTGAGGATGACCATTCATCTGCGTCTAGTGTCGAAGTTAATGAGCAGAGCTGTACATCCACTCTTTCATGTGTCTTCAAGGCTTGAGCAAGGATAAGTTTACGTGTTGTACAGTTGTGACTATGAAGGTAACTATCTTTGCTGATATGATTTCAAGTAGTCTTGTAGCGATTTCACGACGTTTCAGAAGAACCTGCTATATTGATCTTCAGAGTCCGTCTTTTCGTTTTAATCCTTTGAAGCATAACGTTCATCTCACTAATATCAGCTTACTTTTTGCCCCACACGAAACACACAGTATCCCACTTTCAAGACCAGTTACGTAACGCTATACAGGAAACTAATAACTCTTACTGTGGGGATGGTACGAAACATGTCACTGCACTCTGAGTAAAATCTAGAGATTTATTATGTTACAAATCAGGTGATACGTTTAGATACCACGTTACTGTAAAGGGTAAATGGATTTACTTTACGTCGATATAATCTGGACGATAGATTGTAACAAAGCAGTGTCTCTCTGGGCTGAATAGGATAGTCGAAGCATCAGTCCGAGTAAGAAATAAGTTAATTTAATCAGTATTTGCTGCTTCTTTAATTTTTTAATAACGTGATAAAAACCTCCCCTTTGCTGATAACTAATTCTTATTAATTCATTGGCAAGCTCTAACTTAAAGATTCTGTTGCCTCGAAACGTCTGGATCCGATTATTCTTGGAGGTGGTGTCATATTCTTGAAGAATGAAATCATTATTACACCCCTGTGAGAAACAAAACACTTTAAATCTTCCATGCTTATCACTGTTATTTATGTGTAAAAATTTCTGGATCATGTTGCTGTAGACATTTAGAATAACACACTATTCAGTAGGGCATATTTCGTTTAAGGAAAACAAAACTTAAAGGTGACGATATCACATTGACTGCAGTTGGCCACAGTTAAAATATTGTATAAATAAACGAATAATAAATTTTCAAGCCAAAGGTTTCAGTTTAATTGCTGAATCTACAAACTGCAAATAAAAATTCAGAAACGAGCTTCATTTTCACATTGACTGCAAATTACGGGGTATATCTATAGGATCAGTAACCGCCATGTTAGGGAGATATATCCAGCAAGATAAAACCGTTGTAATCGGATTATGAAATAATGTGGACAGTGCACGAGTACTTATCATATGCTCTGAAATTTGTTCTGTTTGTCAATGATATATGACGTTACATAAACGCGAAAAATGGCATTAACCATATGTGCACCGTTCCCGTGTCAGCAGTCTTCTGGTCATTGAAACAAATGCTGTGTAATTCATCCCACAGAAGTGCATTTAGTTTCAATTTATTGAGTTCTGTTACTATGTGCTGTATATACACAGATATGTAGTTGATCCCCTTAACACATTGTTCTTGCGGTGCGGATTACGTTCACTAATTCTAATCCTGCACTGTACTGCTGCCCATACTGCTTTTGTTGCTGTTTGCCCTGCTGCTGCTGCTGCTACTACTATTACTACTACTACTACTACTACTACTACTACTACTACTACCACCACCACTGCTATTTAATCTTACCCTCTGTGTATTACCTTGAGTTCGTACGTTTCCAGTTGCTCAGAATATATCAGTTTGTACCTAAATAACGCCTTATTTACGCGTATACTCTACAGTTTATGACAAAAGTCCTCCGTCCGCTTTTCTGTTCCACCCTTTGTTATTAGATTTTTCCCAATATATTGGTTTTTTTTTCCACATTATACACATATCTTGTCTTTTTTTCTCGAATTCTCTCAACGACTACATAAGTAACTAAATCCCCTTCAGCCTTTCTACCCCATTTCTCTTACCACTTTTACCAAATTTATGGTTAAAGAAATGACAGAAATAATCAACGTATAGCTCTTTATCACATGTTTTATTTTGCGACAGAATAGCGAATATTTTTCTCTTTCCGAAACATATGCTGTTTCTATATCGTTGCGCCTTTGTTCATTGTTTTACATATTATCCAACCATATTAACCTTTGATCTACTCGTTACTTTCGAGTTACAATCGTTATGATGGTTGTAACCATGGTAACGATAGAGCTTGGTCTCTGAGTGACGTTACAACCTGGAACCAAGTGATAGGCAAGTCGCCCGAATCACGTATGCCAACCGTAGAACGTCTTTTGATGGCGTCTTGTTTCCACATTTTGTCTTACTTTCTGCTGTGCTCCTGTGCTGCATGTGTACGGTGTAAACTTTAGCTAGACATCGGAACTGTAATAACTTAGTAACAAGTATTTTAATGACTCGTCATTTGTCATGAATCAACAAACAGCTGATGAAATACTGAGTAGTTCAATGTGCGAATATTAACCCCGTCATATGCCGGGTCCACTTTCTTCTTCAAATTATTTTCCTGTTGCATACGTAAAATACAGACTATCACCTTTGTGTGTTTTCTAATGTGTCCTATTTCTTTGTCCATTATTCACACTGTGAACTATATCTGCCACTCTAATATTTTACTTTTTTTTATTTGGCACAACAGCCCCCAGTGGGCCAGGGCTTCCTCATTCACGAGGTTTCTAGATCACACACAACGTTGCACCACAGTCGGTAGGACTCCTCTGGATGACTGATCAGCTCGTCGCAGAGACCTCTACCTGACAATACACAACACTCAGAACAAACATCCATGTCCCTTGTGGGATTCGAACCCACAATCTCAGCAGGCGAGCGGCCACTGGGACCGGCAGTATTTTATTACAAGTGTGATCATTTAGCTAGATCAGTCGTCTATGTATATTGTCGCCACTGATTACTATATTTTGCGTGTGTGAATGTGTCATGATTCACTGCATGCATTTCTTCTCCAGTTCAGCTCTGAAGGCAGTTGCTAAGGGCAAGTTAAATATCGAGGAACGAAGCAGAGAACTACAAGGGCAGAAAAGAACAATTATCGGCACAAGTTTCTGTGCTGCTAGTCCCGAGATTTACTGCCGATACCAGTAGGTCCACTGCAGGGAACTTGCTAAACGAAGGAGATATAGGAATTGTCAGAGGATCGAAGTTCTCCGAAACTCTACCGCCAGAGAAAATTGAGAAGATTCTTTCTGTCGAGTTTTATCCGACTTAGGATTCATCTTACTTCTGTTACGTTTTGAAGCTTTGTTTCTTGTAACTGAATCGGAATGCTATACCCACACACGATTGTGCGCCATCTGCAGGGCTAAGATTTCAATCTTGACCACGGCCCCTTTTCTATGGCAAGACGAGTAAAAATCAGTTTGCTTCGCCAGGAGTTCAGCACTTTAAGCCTCAGAGAGTGTTAAACGGGTCCCAAGATGCCTTCTCTAGATAGAGTGCTATCTCCAGTCCACTTACGGAGATCCACATTGAAAGCCTCAAAGATGTGGGCAAGAGAGTGATAGAAATGCATCCGTGACGTTGAAGCACTGAATTTTACTGAAAGTTTTTTTTCTCTCCTTTATTTTCCTTTTAGTTTCCAGTGAATGGATTTGTCAGAAGCGCCACAGACGTTTGATTCTTCATAGCTATGGGGTATTTTGTGCCTGCGCAGAACTGGAAAAGTGACATGATGGGTGTACATAAAATGTTCAATACATTTTATTCCTCAAGAAAAGTTGTGGAAAGTCCGATACCATTTTTATATATATTCGGTCTTACTTTTCACGTTTTCCTGAAAGGCATAATAACTAAAATTCTGACGCGTGGGAAATAGTTTGTCTTCTTCCGAAACAGTGTATGCTGTTATTACAGAAATTATATTAATGGGGTTTGAACTAGAAGGGGATGTGGAATGTAAGATAATCCTAAAAAATTCCAGCATGAAAGCGAGAAGTGGGACTTCAGTCAGAATACCTAAGCACAAGCTGTATAATATTATTTAAATAGGTCTTAAGGGAACGGTTTGTGGAGGTCCTTCGTTAAAGTACTCTTAACTGATCAAGAAATTCGGAATCGTTCTAATTATTATAGAATACTAACCAACGAAATGCACATTTCCTAAATTAACATTGTAATTTCTAATTTTTAGATGTCTTCTACATGTTTCGAACCCAAGGGCTCTTCTTCAGGAAGACGGTTGTATATACAGTTATGGTACCGTACGTTTTACATTCAGCTAATAGGTAAAAGAGTGTGTTGACACTCTTTTACCTACTAGACTGCTCATACTGATTCATGTAAATGTAAAGGTAAATCAGTCACATTACAGGCCCGAGGTGCCAAGAGGGTCCAGGAAGTTAAGGTTCAAAATTACGTCACAATGGCCCAGGATGGTGGTAAGGTTTGTCAGCCTTACGCACCGGCCGCTTTTTTTTACCCCCCAGGAAATATTCCTGGTACTCATTTCTGTTAGAGGCTGAGTCGACCCCAGGGCCATAGTGCGATCGGAAGGATTATGTCAATGAAACATTCCAATGACACCATCTGGAATCGAACCAGTGACCTTCCGATTTGTAGCACAGCACCTTAACCACTGTGCTACCGCTCATGTAAAATGTACCATACCAAAAGTGTATATACAACCGTCTTCCTGAAGATGAAACTTCGACTTCGAAACATGTAGAAGGCATCAAAAATTAAAAATCAAAATATTAATTTAGGAATTGTACATTTCGTTGGTTTGTACTGTATAATTTTATTACAATGCACCGCGCAAAGAACATAGACTTCCTAAGTGTAACAGCAGTAACGTGTTACTGACATTTTACCTGCGCATGAAGGATTTACTCACTCTATGAAACTGTCACACCTTTCTTCTTTAATTTGTTCAACGAAACACCGGGATCCAGGTGGTAGAACGTGGGCTTCGTATTCGAAAAGTCACAGGTTCAAACCTCGCCCCGAAAAACCTGTTTTTCAAACTGATATTCTTCGTGATATTCAAAATCTCCTTCAAACTAATTGTGGGACAGTACTCATTAAACAAGGATGGCTTTCATTCGCGCTTACCCCAGTTCGTTTCTCACTAAGCATCCTTTGCTTCCATATTATAGGCATAAATTGAGATGCTAAAGGCGGCTTTAAATAATGCAAGAATAAATAAAACTGATTTTGAATACTACAACCCACCCAGCTATCCATTCGGTCGACATGTCTTTCTCTCAGGGATTCTAAGTGTTCTAAGTGGTGGAACAGTAATATTATTAACACTTTTCACTATTAATATTATTTATATTATTTCCTGATGTTAACATATACAGATCTGTGTGATGTATGGATGTGGCCTTGAAAAAATATATTCACTACTAGCTTTGGTACGCGTACGCAACTTGTCACTTCCAAGGTATAAACCAAACTCCCCCTTGCGTTAGGTTTTCCAAAACTCGTAAGCTTCATGTTCATCCCCTCTTAAATTTTCTTACTATACCCGATTGGTCAAATGTTAAATTTCGCTGCTCCCTAATAGGTCCAAAATTCAGAATTTTGAATACGTTAACCCCATTGGCTTTCATTTATGTGACGCTGTTCCATTGTCGTCGCCCGTGTGAACTCCTTCACGCGTCTTACTGATTTCTTTTAGTGTCCAAGCGTGCCTAACATTGTAAATCTTACCAGCAAGATTTAAGATGTCCCCAAAGCTGTCAATGCTTACAACGTCAGTTTTTTCAAACCTTCCCTAATCCATCAGTTTTGACACTGACAAATATCGAAATTGTCAGTTCGCTGTACCCACCATAAAACTCTCTGTCCCTGTAAGCTGCAATACTCTACAATTTCTCCTCCATCATAAACCAAACCACCCACTTAAACAATTCTGACATATATACCAAGTGTACAGTTTTGATTCTTAATAAAGGACTTACTCCCTGTATCAGTTATAATACTCAGTTCCTTTTTCCGCACATTTCCAACAATGAATTCTCTGACTATGTTTCTTGTCGTCGAAGCCCTTAAACCCCATCCTCACTGATTACATCCTCGTAATAGTGGATGAAAATAATGCTCTTCGTCGACTTTTTTTCGCTCTCCTCTTATTTTCTTACGTGATAATATTCTTCTCTTTGAATCCGAGACCAAGTTACGTACTCAAAAGTAAAGGTAAAGGTAAAGCAGTCCCGTTACAGGCCTGGAGTGGCCCAGAGGGTTCCAGGAAGTTAAGGTTCCCATATTACATGACAACGGCACAGGATGGTGGTATGGTTGACAGCCTTACGCACCGGCCGCCTTTACCTCAAGGAAATGTTCCTGGTACTCATTTCTGTTAGAGGCTGAGTCGACCCCAGAGCCAAAGCGCGATCGGAAGGATTATGTCAATGAAAAATTCCAATGACACCATCTGGAATCGAACCAGCGACCTTCCGATTTGTAGCACAGCACCTTAACCACTGTGCCACCGCGGTACATACTGAAACGTCTTCTGATAATTTTCAGATACCTTGGACTCTAGGCGTTATGTTGCGCAGGGCTTTGTACGGTACATTCAAATGATAAAACGTTCGAAATGGTTAGGCCATGAACAGTGTGGCTTTCTACCTATCCACGTGAATTCAAATATTTTTCTGGTTAGGGTCTTTCTGGCCGTACTATAATAATGCCGATAATATTGATAATTTTGTTGGACTAAACAAAGTGCACATCGTTTAAACAGGAAACGTTGTTGATTCCCAGCCTAACTAATACCTCACTTCACTGGAATTTGTAAATCCAACACATAATTTTTCACATATTTGGCTTGTTAATGATCTCGGTCCACCCTATCAAACTTACTGTCACGTACACAAGTGACGGTGTATGAACAAAACCAAACGGTACCCATTATAACTGTTGAAATTCGTGTATTTTCAATTTTTTTTTGGTGATTGTGATTGTGATTGAAGAGCCGACAGAGCGCTCAGCGAATTTCATTACATCAGAGGAATCCCGACTGCAGTAGTGGTGGTGACGTAGAGTGATAGACCGCTGTCAAATGGAATAGAACCCTCAAGCAGTTTCATGCCTCATGTCAGCACTGATATGTTTCTCCTCAGAAAGACCGACTCTTCGAAGGGCATGATGTGAAACTCAGATACAGAGTTCATTAGGATGACTGTAGGTGATATACGAGAAGGCATATCTCTATCTGCAGTTTATAATTTATAATTTATAGTATTGGGACATTTGGTTCTTCTGCCCACCTGCCATCTACAAACAGAATTATTAGACAACTGGGTGATTTTAAGGAAAACATAAGATATTGTAAATTGCAAGAGATAGAACTAGATCGAGGACTGGCTTTGGAAGAGGGTATGGACCTGACGTAAAGCAGAGTGCGGAATGAATGAATATAGATAAGAACGTTGACCTCTCATATTAAGAAAGAACAAGGGCTGCGGGTGTTCAAGGATAGGGTGCTGAGGGAGACGTTTGGGAATAAGTTGGAGGAAGAAGCAGGAGGTTGGGGAAAATGCATAATGAGGAGTTTCGTGGCATTTTGTGGTCACGAAACATTATGAGTATATTCAATCTAGGATCATATATTTTAGGAATATTGCAAGAATTGGAAGAAGAGAAATGCATGCAAGATTTTGATGGGGGAGGGGGGAATAAATAAAAAATAAATCGCTTGCAAGAATTAAATTAGATGACAGGATGAAATTTATAGGAATATTTAAGATGGGAGGAAGTGGATTATTCGGGAGAGGGGAAATCGGTGAGCTGCTTGTGACGTTTCAAATAATCGAGTTTCATAAAGTATGAAAATTGTCCTGATTAACCAAAGACTTATAAGAGTGAGAAGAAGGACTGTACACAACTGTCTTAGTTTAGTTAGATGTCGGTAGTTATTTGGCTAGAATTGTGGCCGGACAAACTAGATCAAGCACTAACGCTTCTGACCTGTGGTCTAGGTCATGACCAGTTTGGATATTAGACGTGACACCAGTTACCTTGATCGACTCTTTCTTTCATTTTCCCCAGACTCTGCAGGCAAATTCCGTATTAAGGTCTGAAACTGGAATACGATAGCTTTTTAAAAATCCTTCCCTGGTCATTCGTCATTTTGCACGTGCCATTCGACGCTGCGGCAGCGTCTTTAAATACACCACCAAAATACGTTATACGAATCTTGTTGTTGCAACGTGCATTTTCGTAGAATCACTTCAATTTGTCAACCAAAGAATGCACATATAATTTCACATAAAACACTCTTAAAACACTTTAAGACAATCCGACATGTTTCGATCTTTGTCAGATCATCATCAGGGAGCTTTGTTCCTTGCTAAAATTATATTACAGTATTCACAAATCAATTCGTATTTGCAAACGAGGTGTTGTGGCAGCATATCATGTTGTGTGGGAATGTGTTGTGGAGCAGTGGCTAGGTGTGCGTCGTACGACGCACACCTAGCCACTGCTC